>ERZ772906.1911-NODE-1911-length-11038-cov-7.988892_pt1 | contig 11038 bp, 6 predicted proteins | sample MGYA00511338_ERZ772906 | MGnify/ENA primary metagenome ERZ772906 (study PRJEB29015, sample SAMEA2738076) | human oral metagenome | biome: human oral; feature: human-associated habitat; material: saliva | place: China | collected 2212 ... | reverse complement strand
GTTGATGGCCTCGAACACGGGCTCGGTCGCCATGGGGGCTCCTCTATGTGCGGTGATGGACGGACGAGGCCGGGATTGCCTCGCGCTGCTCCCACCAGGATACCTGTGGGCGTGTTTATCGGGGTCACGTAGTGATTGCGTTTTAATGCGCATCGTGCCTGCGTGCCGCGCAGGACCGCAGAATCCTGGGATTGTGTGGACGAGGTCATGCACAGCAGCATGGGGTCGGTATCCTATCCGCATGACGATGCCCACCTTCGCCGACGCTGAGGCCGCGATTGCCGCCCACGACTACCGGGCGGCCCTGAGCATCCTCGAAGCCCTCGACGTGGTCGGCGAAGACGCCTGCTACCGGCGCGACATTCAGGCTGCCGCCTGCGCCGACCGCCTCGGCCTGTTCCCTCTGTGCGAGGAATACGCGACGCGCGCCCACTCCTACGGCGACGACATGGCCGACCCCTTCGCCCTCGTGGCCAGAGCCCAGCGCCGCCAGGGCCTCATCGCCGACTCCGCAGCCACGGCCTCGTCCGGCGCGCGCATCCACCCCACCAACCCCGCGATTGCGCGTGAACTGGCCCTGGCTTTGGTCGCCCTCGGGCGATACGAGGAAGCCCGTGGCCCCGCCGACCTCGCCACCGACACCTACAAAAAGGACGTCGAGCTGCTCATGGCCTACGGGCACGTCTGGGAACCCGTCAACCCCGACGCCGCGCAGTGGGCTTTCCATCATGCCAAGAAAGTCAACCTCGACAACGATGACGCGCGAATCGCCTTCGACTCCCTGGCTCACCCCCTCAAGGGTGCGGGACGCTCCTCCTACCGGATCGAAATCCAGCCCCCCGTCGCCGCCGCCTACCGCACCATGCTGCGTCGCGTGCGCGCCGTGCTGACCAATGCCTGGAAGGGTGCCGCCATCGCCGCCCTGTGCTGCGGACTCTTCTACCTGTTCGTCGCCCGTGGAGTCTTTCCCGGCGTCCGGTGGGGAGTCTTCCTGCTGTACGTCGCCGCCATCGTCAGCGTCTACTTCTACGTGGGTTACCAGATCGCCGCGTTCAACCGGACCCTGCCGCGAGGCGTGCGCCTGACCTTCATGCGCTTGTGCACCCGATTCACCGAGCTGGGTGGCCGCATCTTCCTCTTCATGCGCGTCTCCCTCATCTCCGGCTTCTTCCTCATAGCTTTCATGAACGGTATCGGGTAGAGCCGCCCACCGTCGCATTCGGGGCGGAGATGAGGCAAGCAACCGGTAGGCTTGCGGGCATGACCAATCCCCTCATTGACTCCCTCACGGCCGTCGTTGCCGAGCGACCTGGGGACACGCCTCTGCGCCTGCACCTCGCCGAACTTCTGATCGCCGACGGGCGAGGTGCCGACGCCGTCCCCCACCTCGGTATCGTCCTCGCGTCCGAGCCGACCAATGAACGCGCCACCGCCCTCATGCGTGCCGCACTCGGTGTGCCCACCCCCGGTCACGAGGCCGTGGCACCCCCCGCTGCGCCCACACCCGCTTCACCCGAGCCGAGCGTGCCCACGCAGGCCACCCATGCCTCGCGCAGGGAACCCGAAGAGGACGCCCAGGCCTCGTCCGCCAAGCCAACCCAGGAAGGTGAGGCCCAGCGCTTCGACTGGCGCAGCGCCGAGGAACAGGTCGGTGGCCCCGCGCCCGCCTTCGTCAACGGTGCCGAACCCGTCTACAACGAGGCACCGCCCGCCGCCGAGGACGTGTGGGACGTCGAAACCGCCACCTCCACCCTGGCCGATGTCGGCGGCATGCAAGACGTCAAAGACCGCCTCAATATGGCGTTCCTGGCACCCCTGCGCAACCCCGAGCTCCGCAGGCTCTACGGCAAGAGCCTCAAGGGCGGCCTCATGCTCTACGGTCCTCCGGGATGCGGCAAAACCTACATCGCGCGTGCGCTCGCCGGCGAGATCGGTGCGTCCTTCATCAACGTCACCCTCACCGACATCCTCGACCAGTTCATCGGCAACTCCGAAGCGAATCTCCACTTCCTGTTCGTCACCGCCCGCAGGCACGCGCCCGTCGTCCTCTTCCTCGATGAGATCGACGCCATCGGGCAGAAGCGCAGCCAATCCACCAGCGCCGCGTGGCGAGGCGTCACCAACCAGCTCCTCATGGAAATGGACGGCATCGGTGCCGACAACGAAGGACTGTTCATCCTGGCCGCCACTAACACGCCGTGGGACGTCGACCCCGCCCTGCGCAGGCCCGGGCGCTTCGACCGATCCGTCGCCGTCCTGCCGCCCGACGCGCCCGCGCGCCACTCGATCCTCTACCACTACCTGAAGGACAGGCCCATGGAGGGGATCGACCTGGGCGTCCTCGTGCGCCAGACCAGCGGATTCACCGGCGCGGACCTGGCCCACCTGGTCGACAGTGCCGCCGAGTTCGCCATGATGGACTCCCTGCGCACCGGCACCGTCCGCATGATGACCATGCAGGACTTTGCGAACGCCCTCAAGCAGGTGCGCCCCAGCGCGGGTCCGTGGTTCGCATCGGCGCGCAATATCGTCGAATACGGCAACCGTGACGGCCAATACGACGACCTGGCCGCCTACATGAAGGCCAATAAGCTGCTGTGACCGCCCTTCCAGGTCTGCCCCTGCCGACGAAAGGACACAATGTCAGGCGAAAGCTCCGCCCATGAGCAGATTAAACGCGCCCAGGCGCTCATCGACCTTGGGCGACAGGAACAGGCCGTCGAGCTCCTTGTCACGATCCCGCAGACGACCCCTCTTCTCGTTGCGGCCGTCAACTGTTTCCTCGCGTACGCCTTCGCGGGATTGGGCAAGAAGGACGAGGCGTACGCTTGCGCGCGGCGAGCCCTCGAAGCAGAACCCAACAACGACACCGCGCTGTTCTGGCTGGCCATCGTCGAGCCGGACGATGCGGCCGCCCTTCAGCACACGTCACGCCTGATCGAACTCGATCCCGACTGGGTCCCGTACCAGTCCCTTCATGCGATCAGCCTCTTGCGCAACGGTCGGAAAGAAGAAGCCGAAGCCGTCGCGCGTGAAGCCGCACGTCAAGCCCCGGAAGACGTCTACGCGCTGGGCAACCTCGGGGATGTCCTCCAAGATAAGCGCTCCCCGGAAGCCGAACAGGTCTACGCGCGCATCCTCGAGATGGAACCTGACGACCTTCACGCACGCAAGGCACTCGCCCGGATCAAGCAAAAGGACGAGGCCGACGAGAGCGCCCGACTCTACACCGACATCCTCGCCACAGATCCCGACCAGGGTGATGTTGCGCTCCAACTCAACTGGATAGTCTTCGGGAACATGCTCAGCGCGTGTGCGTACGTGTCCACTCGGTACGCTATCGCGTGGCTCCTTGTCGGCCTGGTGTATGCGGTCGGCCTGCGCACGGTAGCCGTCGTGATCGGTCTGCTTGCTTCCCTCATTTGTGTGTCTCGCGTAGCCCGATCCTTCAGGTCAGACACCGCGAAGCTCGGCAAAGCCCTCGGGATGAGTCCCCGTGCAGCCTTCATCAGGATCTACGGAAAGCTCCCGATCAGCTCGATCATGGCGACACTGGCCACCATCATGATGACCCTGCCTCCGCTCATCTGGGCGGTCTTGGCGCTCGTTGGGAGGGCCTCGTCGTGGTGGGCGGCCGTGGGTCTCCCGATTCTCATCATGGCCTGCGGCTGGGGCCTGGCACACGCAGCCGTCCGGGTTGTTCGGACGTATCAGCGCTGACGGGCACGCAGCACAGACCCCGCGCAAGACGCACGCCAAGGTGTGCACGCACGCCCGCGCGGCCGCGGCACCCCGACACCGGAGCGCCGTCAGCCGCGCGGATCGCACATTGCTCGCCCAGGCCTCGTGAGGCCCGGTGTCACACGCCTACGCGCCGGTCGGACAGCTGCCCCGCCCCTCGCACGCGAGCGTCGCCACAGTTGCAACCGCCTCCAGGGCCCCGAGAGCCAGCCCCTGCCTCGTGTGAGCGAGACGAACGCCCGCGGCGCGGCGGCGCTCACCGCGGCGGAACAGCCAACGCTCCACGGCCACCGTCACGACCGCCGACCCCAGTACCGCGCCCGCCAGGACAGCCAGCTCGCGCGGCTCCGCTTCCGTGACCCCATCGAGCGGGTCGTCGGTCTTTTCCTGCGAGCAATCCGTCTCATCGTCGTACGGGGGTAGCTCGTCTCCTTCGGGCATGAGCGACACCAACGACCAGCCCATCGCGCCGAGCAGACCTACCTTCATGAGGCCGCGCAGCGGGCGCGAGCGCACGACATCGGGTAGCGCGTACCAGGCAACGGTCGCCCCCGTGCCGACCGCGAGGCCTGCGGCGCGCGTCGGTGTTATCGAGAGGTTCAGGGGGCAGGGGCAGGAGCACGGCGAGGTCATGGTCAGTCCTTTCAAAGAGCGTCGCTGAGCGGGTGGTGGGGGCGTCAAATGCACGCGGGTCAGTCCGCGAGCAGGTCCAGCAGGTGAGAGACGACTTTTCCGCCCGAATAGGCGGATCCGTCGTGCTGGTACTCGTTCGTAATGTAGTGGTGGGCGCCGATCAGGTCACCCGTGTCCAGGGACAGCTCGCGCGGCACGAACATGTCATCGTAGTACACGGCAGCGGCCACCGGCACCGTGTTCTCGGCCAGCACGTCCGGCAGGTACACGGGGGTGGCCTGCGTCGTCGAGGCGAGGATCTCGGCGACGCCCTTGAGCGGTGCCAGGCCCGGGTCCTCGTCGAAGACGCGGCGCATGAAGTGCTCGCCCGTCAGGTAGAACGGCTCGCTCTCGTCCAGCGGGTCCGCGTCCTTCGCGAAGCCCGGGATCTCCTCAGCCAGTCGATCTGCCGCCCATGCCGTCGCTGTGCCCGCCAGAGACGGCGTCGCGCACGCGTAGATGTACTCCTGGAACACGCCGTAGATGGGCGCAACGTCCACCTGCGAGCCGATGGCCGCCAGGAACTGGGACGACAGGCGGCGCTCGCCTCGAACCGACGTCCACGGACCCTCGAGCAGGTAGTGCAGCTGATCCGTGTTGCCCTGCCCGCCCAGCATCATGCCGATCATGCGCAAGCGCGCGGGGGATAGGCGCTCACCCGTCGGCAGCGTCTCCTCTGTGTCCGCCAGATGCGCGCACAGCTCGCGCACCGTGCGCTCATCCCCGGGGTGGCGGCGGAAGTATGCGCGGTTGCGCGCTGCCGTACGCTCATACGTGAGGCGATAGATGTCATCCACATGGACGAGGCCGGGCAGGCCTCCCGTGATCAGGCTGGCCTTCAGGCCCTGGGGAGCCAGCGACAGGTACGAGGTCGTGATGAACCCGCCGAAAGACTGGCCGAGCGTCGTCCACGGGTCATCCCCGCACAGCTCGCGGCGCAGCGCCTCCGCGTCGTACACGATCTGGTCCTGGCGGAAGTGGCGCAGGTACGCGGCCTTCTCCTCGTCCGTGTCCAGGTGTGAGAGCGCCTGGGCATCCATGCGGGTCGACTGGCCCGTGCCTCGTTGATCGAGGAGCACCACCCGGTAATCCTGCAAGAGACGATTCATCCATCCACCGCTAAACGTGCCGAAACGCGGGCTCGGGTAGCCCGGGCCACCCTGCAGGAACACCGCGTAGGGGGAGTCTTCGCGGCCCTTGCGCACGACCTCGCGCGCAAACACCTCAATCGTCGGATTATCCTCGCCGACCGGGCGCAGGTGATCCAACGGGACTGCAAGGCGATGCTCGTAAACCGTGTGACCGTGGTGAATGTACGACTCTGTGTGCATGGACACAATCCTATCGTGTTCGCGGAGACTCTGCGGTTACCGCATAGCTTTCTCCACCCGTGAGCCCACCATGATACCCGCATCCACACCGTGTTTTCGTGCCCTGCTCTGCTGCTTCGTTCCTCGAGTGAAAACCGTGCCGCCCCATCGGGATCAGATGCCCCAGAAACCGGTTTAAAGCAGCGTGCAGGGGCGATCCAGGTGTCACATGCCGCCGCGATGCCCCGCTCCGCGCCGGGGTTCGGGAATGACGCGCACCCGCGACAATTCGCCCGTAGGCCGCACAGAATGAAGGAGTGGTCGGCGCGCCGATCCATGACCCGGCCTACCCGAAAGCCTCGGCTTGAGAGACGTGCCGACGTTGCGGCTCGAAGCCCGGACAGTCGCAGCTGCTGCACTCGAACATCTGTGTCCAGCCCCAGTGGTTTGTGCAGTCCTGTGCCTCCCTCCGAGGCGCTGTTCTTCTTCGTCCCCAAAGCCCGCGGGATTGCTATCAGCCAGTTCTGCCGTCTCTCTACAGACTACCTAGTCGGGCTGGCCTCGGCACTGGCGGACAGCGTCGCGACCCATTTCGTGTGATTCGCCCTGGGGGCGGCCTTCCGGGTTTCCTTGTATCACTACGTCATGTTCAATGGGGAGTGCTGAGCGGGGCACCCGGCTGCACCACTTAGATTCTGTGTGCGCCTGGTTATGCTCTCGTTTCGGCCGTCTAAGTGGTGCGCGCTAGGCCGATTAGTGCCACGAAAGCGCGCTGCTAACCGGCTACAATGCCGACGAATCCAACCCATCGCCTCCCGTGTGACTACGCACATAAGAATTTTTTTATTCTAGACGATGTGAGTTGTACTGGGCGGCTTGGTCCTGCCCTTGTATGCGGGATAAGACGAAGGGGAACGGCGTGAATGAGGGACGAGGGACCACGAAAATTGATCAAATGCGTCCGACGCTGATCCCAACCCACTGAAAAGACATGCCCTAAGGTGCTGTGCCTGCAGGCCTACAGGGCGCGCGAAAGACCGAGGATATCGTCGATCTGGCTCGTCTTCGGTCGAAGTGTATGAACAGCAGGGGTGCGCCCACATCGACGGTAGGAATGCCCACGCTCGCGGACACACGCGCCCACAGTGCCGTACCCTCGGCGTGGTAGCGTTGTTGATATTGAGTGCGGACCCGCGCCCCATGACGGTGCGAGTCTGGGGGTGTGCCGGTCGGCTTAGTTGGGGTGCACTGAGTGCGCACCGTTGACGAAGGAACTGGGGATCAAGCCACAAACTTTGCGCGGCTGGAATCCGGAAGGGTCTGGATCGAAGCTGGTGACCTGCCTGGAACTAATGCTGAGAAGGTACAACGCATCAAGGATTCGACGTTGGAGGCCCGGGAGTCCCAACCGTCAGGTAGGCCGACCGGTACAACCGCACCTGCCTTCACCCGGTCGATGACGATCTCCCACCCATTGCCGCCGAACACTATTTTCATTACAGCCATTCTGCTGCCTCACTCGCGACGGCATAACCAATCCTCCACAAAATCCAGGACGATTCAGCTTGGCGACGGCTGCGGATCCAAGCTCGTACCTGACGGACGAGTGCGACTGGAACCTGAGACCATTCAGGCCAAGCCATATCCGCTGGCTGATAGGGTGGCAATGTGCGCAGACTTGGTAAACTAGCAGACGAAGTCATCTCACTGGTGTTGGTGTGCGCCCTGTTAAATCAAGCAGCCAATCCCAGTGAGACAGCTGTATAAGGTGACGAGGAGGCCACGGCATGCGGGTCAGGTTGCTTGAGATCGATAACTTCCGCGGAATCACAAAGGGGCGTGTGGTCTTCCAGCAGCACACCTTGCTGGTCGGCGGAAACAACATCGGGAAGTCGACAGTGTGCGAGGCGCTAGAGCTCGTCTTGGGCCTGGAGCGCCTCTACCGCCGTCCGGTTATCGACGAACACGATTTCTCCGATGGAGCCTACCTCGACGATGAGGGTGACCCCCGCGAAATTCGCGTTCGCGCTGTGCTCACAGACCTTTCGGATGAGCAACTACGCAGGTTCTGCGTGCACGTGCGTCGCTGGGACGACGAGGAACTCTCCTTCATTGACGAGGAACAGAACGGCCTCCAAGCCGCTGATGGTGATGGAATTGTCTGGGCGCTTCCCATCATCTTCGTCGGGCGCTACGATCGCGAGGAAGACGACTTCATTGGGGACACGTTCTTCGACCACCCGCTACCCGAACTCGATGAGCTTGATGAAGACGAGCTTGCATCGCTCGGCTCGGGCCGCGCACAGTTCAGCCGTGCGCACAAGCGGCTCTGTGGCTTCATCTTCCTGCGAGCGCTGCGCACTGGATCTCGTGCGCTCAGTCTGCAGCGCGGTTCGCTGCTCGATACAATCCTTCGGCTCGGAGGCGAGGGTACAGCGGAGATGTGGCGGGATGCGCTTTGGGCGCTGCAAGGCCTTGATCCTGCGATCGGAGAGAACGAACAGCTCAAGGTCATCCGGGCGAACATCCGCACGCGCCTCGCCAAATTCGTCAACCTGGCTCCCACTGAGAACTCGGTGGGGTTCTTCGCCTCAGACTTGACGCGCGAGCACCTACGTGAGGTCGTCCGACTCTTCGTTGCGACGCAACCAAGCAACCATTCGGTGCCGTTCACCAGACAGGGCACCGGCTCGATTAATCTGCTGGTCTTCGCATTGCTGACGATCATCGCGGATCTGAAGGAACACCAATCGGTCATCTTCGTGATGGAGGAGCCGGAGATCGCGCTTCCTCCTCACATCCAGCGGCGCGTGACCAAGTACGTGGTACAGCAAATGGGACAGTCGATCGTCACATCCCATTCTCCTTACGTGATCGAGCAGTTCGACCCGGAGAACGTGGTGATTCTCTCTCGCGATGGGGATACTTTCTCCGGTGCACCGATCGACACCAAGCATGTCAAGCCGAAGACCTACCGTACGCAGCGCCGCCAGTTTGCCGAGGCAATCCTAGGCCGTGCCGTCTTCGTACTTGAGGGGCAGACGGAGATGGTTGCCGTGCACGCGGTCTCATCGGCACTCGAACAGTTCCGGGATGATTACATGCACGTCGATCTCACAGGTGTCACCCTCTTTAATGCGGGTAGTGACCGCGAAGTGCCGCGGTACGCGCCGATGTTCAAGGCTCTCGGCAAGCGGGTCTATGGCATGCGGGACAAGCTGAACGTCCGTGATGCAGTGAACGCGAAGGAGAACATCGAGTCGTTCGATGAGTTCTGGGAGTCGCCTGAAGCGGGCATCGAGAAGATTCTCGTGAAGCAGGTTCCGACGCGTGTTCTGCGGAGCTTCCTGGATGCGGTTGTGCAGCGCGATGATTATCCGGCAAGCTACCCCTACGTACCCGAACAGGTTGCTGACGATGACCTGGCAACACTGGCAGAGAAGGTGCTGAAGGCTCGCAAGGGCGATGCGTTTGGTTTCGGATATACCGGCACGCTCATTGAGCAGTGCCAGACCGAGGCTGATCTGCCTGCCTTCATCCGTAATGCGCTTCTCGCTATCAATGAACAGCTCCAGGATGAGTCTGAACTGATACTGGACGACGCGGCTGCACCGGCTGGTGCTGCAGAGCCCGAGGAATGAGCGCCATGGAGGTGCAGCTCTCCGAAACCGCCCAAGAAGTCTTGGAGCACGACTGTCCCGTTCTGGTGCTCGGCGGCCCAGGCTCCGGCAAAACTACCCTGTCGCTTCTGAAAGCCCAGGTTATGCTCCCCGCCCTGTACCCAGGCCAGGAAATCCTCTTCCTCAGCTTCTCCCGAGCGGCTGTTCGCCAGACAGAAATCCGCTGCTGCGACATCTTGCGATCGGAAGAGCGGCGCCAGATTGCAGTGCGAACCTATCACGCGTTCGCAATGGACATCCTGAGAGCGCATGGTCGCCTGCTCACTGGGCACGTTCCGCGCATTATCTATCCCGGTGAAGAGAAACTTGCCAAGGCAGTCTTCGGCGGCGACTGGGACGCCGAAGCCAAACGCCTCGCGCGTGATGAGGGTCGCTACGTATTCAGTCAGTTCGCCGCAGCCGCTGCCGGACTCGTCACTGGCAGTGCGTCGATTGCGTCCCTGCTCGCCAATAAATACCCCGTGATTATCCTGGACGAGTTCCAGGACACCGATGATGCGCAATGGGATCTGGTCAAGGCGCTCTCCGCACGCTCGAAGACCATGTTCATGGCTGACCCGGATCAGCGGATCTTCGACTACGACCCGCGGGTGGATCCAGAGCGCCTCAAACACCTGCGTACCCACCTCGGGCCCGCCGAGTTTGATCTCAGCGGGGAGAACCACCGAAGCCCCGACGCTGGCATCCTGCAGTACGCCAATGCTGTGCTCACGAATCGACCTCTGCTGAACACCAAGGACGTGGTCACGCATTCGTACGTGCCGAGGACATTCGAAAGCACCGTCCACGGTTGTGTCGCCTGGATGCTCGACTCGCTTCGCAAAGCGGACATCGCCCACCCCTCGGTCGTCGTGCTCGCGAGAACAAACGCGCTCGTCGGGAAGCTGTCGACGATCCTCGGGCAGGAACACAACCTCAACGGTCAGATAATCAGACCCGTCGAGCACGACGTGCTGTGGGACGCCGATCTTACCGCAGCGGCCGCATTGGTGGTGGCCTCGGTTCTGGAGTGGCAGAGCCACCCCAAGGAGGCTGCACTCGGTCAGACCTTCGATCGCATCGCCGACTACTTCGACGCGAAATATGCTGCCCGTAGGAGCAAATCTTCCCGGGAGGCCAGCGAGCGGTACCGCACGGCCGCTGACCGAGCACGTAGAGGTGAGGCGCAGCGGTTGAAGAGCGCCAAGGCCCTCACCGCCTCATACAACAGCGGGCTGGTGCTACAGGGCGATCCAGCAAAGGACTGGGTACACGCGCGTGATCTGCTCGGTGTCGGGAAAGACTTGTCGGATCTGTTGGCGAACGCCAAGTTTGTTAGGCTCTTCCGAGCGACTGATGAGATCGGAGACCTGCTTGTCTCGGCTTGGGATCTTCGCGGCACCTACCGTCGCGCCACCGACCTGGTACGCCGCATGCTTAACGTAGTCAAACTTCAGTCCGACCAGCGCGACCCTCGCGGCTGCGTGCTCATGACCATCCACAAAGCCAAGGGCAAAGAGTTCGACGGCGTCCTGCTCATCGAGGGGCAGCAGTACCAGGGCGATTTCTTGCGCGATAAGGATACCCAGGCGCAGCATGCCGCAGCGCGGCGACTGCTGTATGTCGGCATCACCCGAGCCCAACACCAGGTGGTGA
>ERZ772906.1907-NODE-1907-length-11046-cov-3.046493_pt1 | contig 11046 bp, 8 predicted proteins | sample MGYA00511338_ERZ772906 | MGnify/ENA primary metagenome ERZ772906 (study PRJEB29015, sample SAMEA2738076) | human oral metagenome | biome: human oral; feature: human-associated habitat; material: saliva | place: China | collected 2212 ... | reverse complement strand
GTTCCCGATCTCGTTGTACGGATTTAGGATAATGCATAATATAAAGCTGACCCCACGACCAGAAATAGACTAAGCGCCGTTTGGCATCAAAGCGCACTGGACGCCATTTCGGGGAGATCACCATAAAGAACCAAAACAGCGGGAAAAGAATATAGAACCAGCCCCAGTAGATATTTGAACTGTGCATTTCAAGCATTTCGGCTTTAAACTCATTATAGTAATTAGGTGGAGGTGCTTTATCATACCAAGAGAAAGAAAGATGTTGATTCCAACTTTTTTCTATGCCCCAATCCACCGAGACAGCCCATTTCATATCATTAATCATACTTTGAGTCGTAAAGTAGTCATAAAGCATAAAACCTATTGTACATAAAAACCATACCCAAGAAAGGTCGGCACGGATATGTCCGTCGTTATAGCGACGGACTTCAATGACACCATTGCCCAGCTGTTTTACATTGCGGACAATCACATCAGGATTATAGTTGGATATGGACATTTACTTGGCTCCCACATAAGTTATTTGACTTTCAAAATAATCAGCATGAGTTTTACGCCACCAGGTGGAAACATCTTCGCCTAATTTCGGGTGTTTTATCGTGACAGTTAAGGTATTGAGCATATTACTTCCTTTCGTATTTTTTGTGTAACGGTAGCTTTTCAATATATTAATCTGTGTCATATCAATTAAAATTTCTCCCTGTGATAAAAACTGTTTTCTCACCTTATTGGTCGGTATCGATACCGGTGCCGGTACGCCTCCTCCCATCATCGGATCGATATTGTCGTAATCTTCAATACTGATTTCTATCGTTAATTTATCTGCACTGCTTCTGTCTTTAAATGCCGGGCAATAGACTTTCAACTGATATTGATTTGCCAAGGTCGTATCAACACCGATATTCCACACTAGGTTATAAAAACCCTCCATTTCTTTTTCAAAAAATGTTTTTATTTTTTTATTATCAGGTGCTTTGATATCAGATAAGGATTTAGCATCAGAAAGACGTTTATTAAAACTTGTTCTATCGGCATCCCAATATTTACCCGAATTCCCCCAAAACCCAGTTCTCACCCATTGCTCAAATTCATTATCCGCCACCAGCGAGGTTAACACCGCCCCAATCGCCAACACCACCCCGATCCCCACAAATGCACCAGTGTAAGCAAAAGTAGAAATAAAGAAACTGATTTCCGCCATACCTGCCAAAATCGCCGAATTACGTGCGGCGGTGTCGCCGGTGCGCACAGCTTGTTGCGCCTGTGCAAAAGAAATGACTACACCCAATACATTGGCAAACCGCCCCGCATTTTGCAGTGTCAGATGCTTGGCGATTTGTGTCCCTCTACCGGCTGCCGCTTTTATCCCAATCGGTTCTTTAAACCCGGTCAATGCCTGAATTTGTCTCACCGCCGCTTTATCTAAACGGTTATAAAATGTCTCCAACGCCTTCGTACCAAAGCCGTTACTCCGCTCAAAACTTGCTACCAAAGCAGAAAAATCATTTGCCAAACGAACCGCCGGATGTAAAAACCATGCTGACAAGGAACTAGAATTGTTTTCCTTATATTTTGCCCATTCCCGCAAGTTCACGATTAACGCTCCGCCGGCAAAAAAGGTGCCAACCGATTCGGTGACTTTCACCACCCGCAGTGCCGGATTATATTCATTTTTTACCACTACATGCACGTTCATATTAATGTAATGGGACGAGCCTAGACGCACGCCTTTGGTGAGTTCCGCCTGATAATGCGAGGCGCTTAAGTCTTCAAAAAGTGCCTTAGCATTCTTAATCAAAGTGCGCATTTGCTTATTCACAATATCTGCGCCCACATTAATGTTACCCACATGTGCATGGGAAATAGTCTGTAATTTTAACCCCGTAGCGGCTAAAAAACGTGAATAAGGAATGGCTTCTTTCACGCCTTCTTTCCATAGTAACATCTGTGCAGCCATTACCGATTCAATCATCACCTCAAAACGCAAGGCTTTCACCGTAAGTTTTGCTGCCGTTTCCTTCGTGATTTGATTAAGTTTATCACCAACTGAAAGTAGATTTGATAAGCTATCGCCCCATGAGCTTCCTGTAACAAGCGTATTTTTCTGATATTCCATACCCTTTGGCGTATCACCAAACCCCGCCATCGCTGTGCCATAAAATGCCATGGCATAGTCCGCAATAGAGGCTAATTTGTCCAATTGTTGTTGATTGGCTTTACAAAGGCTGTCTAAAAATTTCATATGTTCAAGAAGGGTTCCGTTGCCAACTTGATTAAGCAAGTTAAACTGTGCCACAGCCAAGTTTTTCATGGTTTGCTCTGCCATTAGCGGTGACTTTTTCGCATAGATTTTTATTTGCTCTCGCATTCCTTTATCTAATGGGTCGGAACTCATGAGTCGCTTAAACCAGTTGGGGTTTTTAAACACATGTTGTTCTATCTGTTCAATTGCCTTGGCGGTGGTAACCGGATAAAGAATTTTGGAAAATTCTTTCAGGTTATTCGCTAAAATCCGCTGATGATAAGCCGATACGTCTTTAATGTCGCCGATACGATCAAACAAGGCAATGACCACCGTTTTTTTAGCCGAACAACTATCAAACACTTGATGTTGTTTGTTATAACCCAATCCGGTTGCCCGACGAAAGCTATCAGCCAAATCCTGAACCAGTTTTTCCACTTTAAAATCTGCGACTTTCTCCGTTAGTAATGCGCCAGGGAAAATAAACTCAGGCGTACTGCCTGTTAAGGAAATCTTTTGCATAACCGTAGCTCGTTTAGCCACATCACGCTCTAACGTTTCAAACATCTCTGGTGCCCAGCGCACTTCACTATAAGCACATTCGATGGAGCCAACTTGTGCATGAACATAAGCATAAGGAAAGGATTGCGGCAATTTTTTCCATTCGCCACGTGCGGTACCATCCGCCCAAACATATTGAGTAAAGCGATAAGGTGAACCCCCAGAACCATTAAGCTTTGGGGCATTGCTGTCATCTTTGGCTACCGTATATTCAAAAATTAGCCAGCGCTTTTTTTCGTCAGTCGCATTTCCCACGTGTTTTGCGCGGGCAAGAATATATAAATACCCTTGACGTAAACGGCGTAAATCATATTTCTTATCGCTGATTCCGGTTGGCATTGGTGGAACAGCCCCTGTTTTGGCTGCATTATTTAACGTTTCCGAACTCATACTAAAACGTACTGGAAGGATTGGCACGATATCCAATTGACACGCAAGTGGCTGACCTACAGCCTTAGCATTGGGGTCTAAACGACCATCGGTTTTCTTTGTTGACATAGTCATTCCTAAGTATTCATTGCAGGTTTATTTTTTCACATAATAGTTCACCGAGTTCAATTTCGGTAAGGTCATTGCCATATTCTTTTTCAAGCTCAAGCCAGTAGCTTTTGAGTTTCGTCAAATCTCCAGAAAGATAACAAAGTGTTTTCACTACATTGGTTATACTTCCTTCAATTTTAAACCCTAATTCAAGAGTCTGATTAAAATATTTATCAATATCCGCCTCTGCAATTTTTTGTTCCGGAAATTCGGCCGGGATAATTTCTGTCTGTAGTTTTTCAAGTAATTGGCGTTTGTCGTATTCTTCTAAAAAGCGTTCCATTTCATTATCAAAAGCGACCGCACTTGGTTGTGTCTCGGGTGGTAACTCTTTCAAATTAAAAATATAAAACCGATTTTCTATTCTTGCCGCAAAATGCTCAATGACACATTCTCCATTGCGAAACCCGAAAAATGCAGCTAAGCGCGTTGGGTCATATTCAATATGATGCAAATAAGCCACCAATACCTGTGGGTCGTAGAATCGGAAAAAGTACCATTTCTCCGTCTCTTCTTTATAGAGATGGATAAATTTACGCAAATGATAATGTACTTCCTCAAAGGAATGCTTAGTACGAATAAAGATGGCCGGATTGATATCCCAACAACCGAACCATTCCTGTTCGGCTTTTGTAAATAAAATTTGGGTAAACCCACTGATGCCTTCATCATTGACGGTAAGCTGGGTGAGATAAGGTGCATTGGTGTCCATGCGATTTTTTAAATCGCCTTTATATAAAGAATCTGTTTGTCCTTCCCGTTCACAAAGCTGGGGCAAGATAAAAGATTTCACCCCATCGACAACCGTATAATAACGATAGCTAGTGGGATTCGGGATGATATTGGGATTTGGATAAAACAAACCTTCTTTGGGATTCTCCTGTGAATTTAGCTGCGCAAAAAACGGATGATTGACTAATGCCTCCGGCAAATAGGGCGGTTGATATGAATGCGTTTCAAATATCGACTGCAGAGGCGAAATCCTTAAACTTTCTTGCGATAAATAAGATTGGGTGTCTTGTTGAGTTTCTTGTTGTACAAGTAAAAAACGAAGCTCTTGTTCCTTTAATTGTTGTGCTGCTGACCAAACAGTGGCTTGATAGCCATGACGTTGAAACCATGTAGTGGCAGGTAAAGGGGCAAGCTGGCTACTCAGTTTGCATTGATAATGTGTTTTATAGTCTTCAATTCTTTGTTGGAAAATATCACGATTTTCGGCAAAACCAATCAGGTGGCCAAAATAAAGGATATTAGGTTGATTAAGATAAGTGAGCTGGTAATAACCGACCCAAAGTTGTTTTTCTGTTGTCATAGTTTATTTATGGATAAACAGTTAAATAACTATATAAATAGGACAGCAAAGTTTAACTGCTTAGCTGTCCTTTTGTTGCAAAGTGCGGTTGATTTTAACTCTGTTTTTGATTTTTCATGGCTTCACAAACTTCGCAAATCGGTTTTGCGTCATTAGCGGCAAGAGACAATACAGCTGGTGATTCTGGCGTTCCGCTAGATTGTATTAAATTACCTTTTACAGTTACCTTACCTTTTAACGTGATGCCAGAGCCATCAATAACAATCGTACCTGCTTTTCCACGAATATTTACTTGTGTAGTACCGGTTAATTTAATGTTTTTACTATGTTGTTTTAATTCTTTCCCAGCTTTGAAAACCGCATTACGACTTGTTTGATGAGAATAATCCCGACCAATTTTAACTTCTTGATTGGCATACACATCCATTGATAGATGATTCCCGATGTTCAACACTTCATCCTTTTCAATTTTTGTCATGCGATTGCGATTGATTTTGTTAGATTGATCGCGTCCTACCGTTAAGGACTCATCTTGTCCAACCGTTTCAGTGCGGTTATTACCGATGTTAATGGTCTCATCATGTCCCACTTGCTCGGTACGGTCATGTCCGATTTGTGTTGTTTCATCATTATTTACGACATTATTTTGATCTTTTTCTGCATGAATAAAGATTTCTTCTCGGTCTTTTTCATCTTCAAAACGCAATTCATTAAAGCCATTACCTTTGTGGGTTTTACTTTTTATAGTCATACGCGTTTTATGTTCAGGTAACGCATAAGGTGGTTCTGTTGTACTGTGATAAGTGCGCCCCGTGATGATTGGTTGGTCAGGATCCCCCTCTAGGAAATCAACCATTACTTCATGACCGATACGAGGAATAGCAATATGCCCGAATTGCGCTCCTGCCCAACCTTGGCTGACTCGAATCCAGCAAGAGCTGTGCTCATTATTTTGACCTTCACGATCCCAAGGGAATTGGACTTTTACTCGTCCCCATTCATCGCAATAAATCTCTTCATTAGCAGGACCGACTACATGGGCCATTTGAGATCCATCGACTACGGGTCTTGGTTGTGGTTCTGGTCGCCATTGAGTGGTATTGGGAATAAGTTTAATACGGTTTTCATAGCGGTTACCTTCTTCACCAGCTTCTTCTTCTAATACACCAGGTTGCCAACCATAATGTTCAACTCCAACTACTAACCAATCGCGATTAAACGCTTCTCGTTGATGTCCTTCTAAGCCAAATACATAACCTGGTTGTACACGTAAATCATCACTTTGTGCAAGTGCTAATTCTGCTTCTCTACGTTCGTATTCCAAACGATATTGCGTAAAAGGCTCACCTTGAGCATCACGTTTATAACGACCGGGATAGTCATACCGCTCATAAATGCTACCATGGCCTTCGTTATTACCTTGACCTGAATATTGGTGTTCTTGATTATAACGAGGATTTGTAAAAGTATAATCACGCAAAGTTTGAAGGGTAGTGCCCAGTTTTTCTTCGTAGGACCAATGCCACACCGCTGCTTCTGGACGTTGTCCCGCCGGCATTGCGTTATAAACTAAATTTCCTTTTTTCTCTGAAAGTGTTGTCGAGTTAGAGAAATGAAGGATATGGCTATCATTGGTATGTTCAAAGTAATAGTAAGAACCTTCTTCGGCAGCCAAACGTTGAATGAAATTTAAATCAGTTTCGCGATATTGCACGCAGTATTCACGTGTCCAATATGGCGTTTGTAAATGGAATTGGCTCTGAGGTACTTGATTTTTACTCAGTAGCGTTTCGATAATTTTTTGAGAGTCTTGTTGTTGGAAGATTCGTAAATCAGTTTGTAAACCCGCACGACATAAAGATGGTTCAATCACCATGTGATAACGAGTTCGAGTAAAACCAGTTTCCCTCTGATTTAAGGCCGTAACAATACCGTTGACACTACGTATTATTTCATCTCCTTGACAAAAGGTTAGTGTAGCAGGTTGGTCGATTAGAGAATGAAAATTCGGTTCAGAACCAAAGCTTGCGAGATCGAGTTCAAGTCGGAAGAGTGTAGATAAATGTTCTTTTAATACAAAACGGACTACTTCGAATTGAGTGGCACCATTAACGGTAAGACTGTAACGATAATCGGATTGAACGGCCATTTGGAATTCCTATAAAAATATTGGCAGTAATAATAGCGTTATATAAATACTAAATAAATTATGCTTTAGCTTTCATCATAGATTGTGAAGCAATTAATTCAGCACCACAGGCAGTTTTCATTCCTTCAAGGGCAATGCCTCGCCCATTAGCTTGCATGATAGATGAACCTTCAACAATCGGGAAGTTACCTTTGCATTTTGGGCATGAGACCAAATCACCTTGTCGGGCGACATTTTTGCCACCGGCAGTCATGGTTTGTGAGCCTTGAAGTACGGTACCCCCATGGGTAGTTTTATCTCCAATAACGATTACGCTACGAGCGGACATGACTTCTCCTTAATCTATGAAATGTTTAACTTTTACATTCTAAACTAAAATGATAGAATTTTCTTGTAAAATTGATAGTTTATGTGTTTATTTTAAAAAGAAAATACATATCTTCTAAAATAGCATGGGGTGTTTAATTTTGTCACATAACAAATATCATTTGTAAAAATTATTCTATACTGCTGACTTCGTCATTGATTTAGTAGCGGTGATTTTTTATAATCTAGTTATTTTTTAGTTCGTTATCTAAAAATAGAAATCAGTTTAAATTTCAAAGAGGATTTTATATGTCTAAAACAGGTTCAGTCGCACCAAAAGAGCGAATTAATATTAAATATACTCCGGCTACAGAAGGTCAAACTGATGAAGTTGAATTACCGTTAAAACTTTTAGTTACTGGTGATTTTAAAGGTGCTGCAGAAGACTTAAGCCTTGAAGAAAGAGAGACGGTTTCTATTGATAAGCACAATTTTGATGCTGTAATGAAACAATCTAATTTGACGATTGATGTAGCGGTACCAAACCGCTTAGAAGAAAATGTCGAAAATCAAGATCTTGGTATTAGCCTAAAAATTGAAAGCATGGCAGATTTCTCACCTGATAATATTGCTAAACAAGTACCACAATTAAACAAATTATTAGAGTTACGAGAAGCCCTTCTTGCATTAAAAGGGCCTATGGGGAACATCCCTGCATTTAGAAATAAATTGCAAGAGTTAATTGCGGATCCAAACGCAAGAGAAGCGTTGGAAAAAGAATTGGCTATCATTTTAGAAAAAGAATAAAGGTAGTAGAATATGGTTACTAAGAATCAAACGGCAAAAGCTGAAAAGAATTCGCAAACGACAAGCTTACTTGATCAGGTGATGGAGCAGACACGTTTTAAACCTGAAAATGAAGATTACAGTATTGCACAAAGAGGTATTGCAGAATTTATTTCTGAAATGTTGAAGTCTGATAGTGCAGATGCAGTTGTAAATAAAACACTTATCGATGAAATGATTGTTCGTCTTGATGAGAAAATCAGTCATCAAGTAGATGAGATTTTACATAATGATAAATTCCAAGAGATGGAGTCTGCTTGGCGTGGTTTGAAACTTCTTGTAGATCGTACAGATTTCCGCGAAAACATTAAAATAGAAGTACTAAATGTAAGCAAAGAAGAATTGCTTGATGATTTTGAGTATGCGACTGATATTACTCAAAGCGGTTTATACAAACATGTTTATTCCGCAAACTATGGTCAATTTGGTGGTGAGCCAGTTGCAGCCATTATTGGTAACTACACGTTTACTCCATCAGCACCTGATATCAAATTATTACAATATGTTTCATCTGTTGGAGCGATGTCTCATGCTCCATTTATCTCAGCTGCCGGCCCTGAGTTCTTTGGATTAGATAGCTATGCATCTTTATCTGAAATTAAAGAAGTAAAAGATATTTTTGAAGGGCCTCGTTATGCTAAATGGAGAGCTTTAAGAGAGTCAGAAGATTCCAAATATTTAGCACTCACAATGCCACGTTTCTTGTCTCGTTTACCTTACGACACGATTGAAAATCCGGTTAAAACCTTCAATTACAATGAAGGAATTAATGGTAACCATAATAACTATTTATGGAGCAATGTTGCCTTCTTGATGGCATCGAAAGTGACAGATAGTTTTGCTAAATATCGTTGGTGTCCAAATATTATTGGCCCACAAAGTGGTGGTACGGTAGAAGATTTACCAGTTCATTTATTTGAATCATTCGGGCAGTTACAAGCGAAGATCCCAACAGAAGTATTAATTACAGATCGCAAAGAATTTGAATTGGCAGATGAAGGTTTCATTCCTTTAACTATGCGTAAAGGAAGCGATAATGCTGCATTCTTCTCAGCTAATTCCGTCCAAAAACCTAAAAAATTCCCAAATACGGAAGAAGGCAAGGCGGCTGAAACAAACTATAAATTAGGTACACAATTACCATATATGTTCATTGTGAACCGTTTAGCGCATTATTTGAAAGTATTACAACGTGAACAGATTGGCTCGTGGAAAGAACGTCAAGATCTTGAGCGTGAGTTAAATGTTTGGTTGAAACAGTATGTTTCAGATCAAGAGAACCCACCAGCAGAAGTTCGTAGCCGTCGTCCATTACGTTCTGCCAAAGTTGAAGTATCAAGTGTTGCGGGAGAACCAGGTTGGTACAAAGTTTCTTTATCTGTTCGACCGCACTTTAAATATATGGGGGCAAGTTTCGATCTTTCCCTTGTGGGTCGATTAGATATTGATAATAATAAATAAGTAGCTGTTTTATGGGATTTTGGAACAGGGTTAAAACTGCACCACAGAATACGGATGTCATTAAAAAGAAGACTGAAGCAGAAATTGTGAGTGATTTAATTCGTTCGATAAAAAGAAACATAGAATTAGTACTTAATTCAAAAGAAGGGTGCACGTTATGTGCACCCGATTTTGGTTTAAAAGACTTTAATGATGCAACTGCAACCACAAAAAGTTTAAGCCAAACAATTGTTGCAAATATTCGTTCCAGCTTAGAGCGCTATGAGCCAAGGGTTCGTATTACAAGAATAGAATATATTCATGATGCATATGATGTTCTTCAGCTTAATTTTCGCATAACCTGCGTTGTATTATTAAAGCAAAAAAATGAGTTAACTGAATTAAATATTATCTTGGATAGTTCAAATAAGAAGTTTAGGGTTGTGTAAATGTCTTTGAAAGAGTTTTTTAGATCTGAGCTAGACTTTCTCAAAAGGGATGGTCAACATTTTTCAAAGATTTATCCTCACTTATCTAGATTTTTATCTGATGAGATAGTTGATCCTGAGGCAGAGAGAATTATTGAATCTTTTGCTTTTTTAACTGCACGTTTGAAAGAAAAAGTACAAGATAATTTACCAGAAATCACTCAATCAATGATTCAGCTTCTTTGGCCAAATTATTTGCGTCCTTTACCAAGTTGTGCAATTTTAAACTTTCAACCAAAAGAAAGGGCTATTACAACAAAACATATAGTTCCTAAAGGAACGTTTGTGTCGTCTAAACCGGTAGATGGTACGGCTTGTCAGTTTCAAACAACGATGGATGTTGCTGTTTATCCACTTGTTTTAAATGATGTAAAAAGCACATCAGGCAGCGAGTCTACAATTATTGAATTAGATTTAGAAAATATCACAGATGGTGATTTTTCTTCCATACAATGCGATGAATTGTCATTTTATTTATCTGGGAGTGATTACAGCGCTTTAACTTGTTATCAATGGATTTTTAATTATTTAACAAAAGTTTATATTAAATCGGAAGATGGTGTAATTAATTTACCGCTGGATGTTATTTCTCCTGTTGGTTTTGATAAAGAGGAATCCTTGATTCCTTACCCTGATAATGCATTTGATGGGTATCGTCTCTTACAAGAGTTTTTCTTTTTCCCTAAAAAATTTTATTTCTTTAAGCTAAGAAAGCTGCATCTGTATTTAAGTCGATTAGCTAATAAAAAATTTAAGTTATTTTTTGAGTTTAATCGTTCTTTTCCTAAAGATCTAAAATTAACACAAGCTGATTTTTCCTTATATTGTGTTCCAGTAATTAATTTATTTGAGCATGATGCTGTTCCATTAAATCTTGATGGAAAAAAAGATCTATATTTAGCACAAGAAATATTAACATCTGTTGGACAAAATAAACATAATCCTGCCTATGTTGCAGAGTTCTTTTTAAAAAGATTAAAAAAAGATGTTAATGATTATAAATATCAGGAACTTATAAAAATGGGTGAAGAAGTATTTAAACAAGTAGGTGAACTGCTTTATTTAGTGCAAGTTAGGGAAACATTTCGTAGAATGTAATGATATTAAATATAATGCTGAAAGCATAGAATATATGATAACTTGCATAAGTGGATATACCAAA
>ERZ772906.1904-NODE-1904-length-11059-cov-3.182025_pt1 | contig 11059 bp, 12 predicted proteins | sample MGYA00511338_ERZ772906 | MGnify/ENA primary metagenome ERZ772906 (study PRJEB29015, sample SAMEA2738076) | human oral metagenome | biome: human oral; feature: human-associated habitat; material: saliva | place: China | collected 2212 ... | reverse complement strand
CGTTTCCTGCTCAAGCTGATCCTGCCCCTGCCCGAGCGAGCCCAGGAGGTGGAGGTGCTCTCACGGCACGCCTCGGGCTTCGACCCTCGTGATCTGAGGAGTGCGGGGGTGCGGGCCGTGGCCGCTCCGAATGACTTGGCCGCCGCTCGGGACCAGGTGCGCACCATCGGGGCCTCCCCCGAGGTACTGGGCTACATCGTGGACCTGGTGCGGGCCACGCGCGTCTCGCCGTCGGTGACCCTAGGTGTCTCGCCCCGTGGCGCTACCGCACTGCTGGCGGCCGCCCGCGGATGGGCCTGGTTGTCGGGACGGAGCTTCGTGACGCCCGACGACGTCAAGGCGCTCGCCACGCCCGCGCTGCGTCCAGCTGCGCGCCGAAGCAGAGATGGAGGGGGTGACGACCGAGTCCGTCATCAACGGCGTCCTGCGGTCGGTGCCCGTGCCCCGCTGACCGCCCCGAGTCGTCCGTCGAGCGCACCTGCCCGTGCGAACGCCCGGATGCGGACCAGGACACAAGCTCAAGCTGAGGAACAACCCGGGGAGGAGGAGGCGTGTACCTCACGATGCGCACCGTCTGGCTGCTGAGCGTCGGCTGCCTGCTCGCGATCGCCGCGCCCCGGCCCGCGACGGCGATCGGATGGACGGCTGTCGTGGCGGTCCTCGTCTGCTTCGACGTGATCGCCGCGCCCTCGCCGCGCAGCCTGCGCATTCAGCGCTCCACCGCACGCGCCGTCCGCCTGGGGGAGACCACCACCTCAACGCTCACGGTCACCTGCACCGGCCGCCGGAGAGTAACGGTACAGGTGCGCGACGCATGGCCGCCGTCGGCCGGGGCGAGCCACGAGCGAGCCCGACTGACGATCCCTCCGGGTGAGCGCCGTCGGACCCCAGGCGGAGGGCGGAGCGGAGGCCAGCCGCCCGGCGGCGTCGCAGGCGGCGAGGGCGAGCACGACGGTCAGGGCCGAGGCGTCGTCAAGGACTGATGCCGGAACGGTCAGGACCCGGTTGAGATCGAGGCCGACCTCGGCGGCCGCGCACCAGCCCAGCTCGTCTCCCCCGATGACGCCGCACCAGCCGGTGGCGCCCTGGCGCAGGGCGAGGGCGGCCAGGAGGAGGGTGGCGGATCCGTGGAAGGTGAGGACGCCGGAGTCCTGACATGCCGAGAGCGCCGCAGGGGGTGCGGGGGATGCGGAGGAGCCGGCCTGAGGCGAGTCGGCTGATGCGCCCAGCAGGGCGCTGCTTGATGCCGAGGACAGGGCGCGCTGCACCGTCAGGGCTGCTGAGTCGCGCAGTCCGGTGCGCTCCTCGGCCAGCCTCAGGGCGAGGCGGGCCCGATCGAGGCGGTTCTGAGCCTCCGCTGGCGCGCGCGTGATCGAGACTCTCATGACACCCCCTCCCTCTGTACGTATGTTCGATGGGTAGGTTTCAGGATAGCGCCGCGCTGCGACATCAATCGGGGGCGTAGGCAACAAGGAGGTCTCAGGGTGCGACGAGCCCACGGAGCTCCTCCACAGGAGATCCACAGGGACGGGTCTGCGCAGGGGCGTCTACAGTTGGGGCTGTGCCCTCATGGAAGGCCACCCCCCTATCCATCACCTGCCTGGAGGTACACCTATGACAGCCGACCTCACTCGCCCTCGCCCGCCGGCCCCTACTGGCCTCCTGCCCTCGGTTCCCTCCTTCACGCTGACCTCTGCGGACCTGACCGAGCAGGGACGGATCCCGGACATCTTCACCGGCGTCCACGACAATGTCTCCCCGGCCCTGAGCTGGTCGGGCTTCCCCGAGCAGACGCAGTCCTTCGTCGTGTCCTGCTTCGACCCGGATGCTCCGACCATGTCGGGCTGGTGGCACTGGACCATCGTGGACCTGGACGCCTCGGTCACCTCGCTGGAGCGGGGTGCGGGGGCCAGCGACCTTCAGCTCGACGGCGCCGCCTTCCACCTGGCCGGGGACTCCGGCGACCACGCCTGGTTCGGCCCCTACCCGCCGGCGGGCGACGGCGACCACCGCTACGTCTTCACCGTCTCCGCCCTGGACGTGGACACGCTGGGCCTGGATGACGAGGCCAGCCCCGCCATGGCGGCCTTAACCCTGGCACCGCACTGCATCGCTCGGGCCACGCTCACCGCCACCTACTCCGTGCCCGGGGAGCCTGGGGCCACCGCCTTCCTCAAGGACGGCCAGTGAGCCCGCAGATCGCCCAGGTCGACGCCTCGTCCTCCAAGGCGGGCCGGCGTCGTCGTCAGGGGGAGTCCGTCCCCTTCACCCCCGCTCACGGTTTCACGCGCGCCGGTTCCGGCCGCCACCAGCGCCGCCCCATCGCCCTGATCACCGGGGCGACCTCCGGGATCGGCCTGGCCGTGGCCAGGGACCTGGCCCGGGACCACAACCTCATCCTGCTGGCCCGCTCTGTCAATGATCTGGAGGAGCTGGCGCTCGCGCTGGAGGAGGAGTCCCAGACGGCGGTTCTCATCTGCCCGGTCGACCTGACCGACGACACGGCCCTGGCCAGGCTGGTCAGCCGGATCGACATCGAGAGCCTCGATGTACTGGTGCACAGCGCCGGCATGGAGGCCCCCGGTGCCATTGACAAGATCACGCCCACGCGTTGGCGGGCGGTCCTCAACCTCAACCTGGTGGCGACGGCGTACCTGACGAGCCTGCTGCTGCCGGCGCTGCGGGAGGCGCGCGGGCTGACGGTGTTCATCAACTCCGGCGCCGGAGTGAGTCCTCGGTCGGGCAACGCCCTCTACTCCGCCTCCAAGGCGGGGCTGAAGTCCCTGGCTGACACGCTGCGCCAGGAGGAGGCGGGCAAGGTGCGGGTCACCTCGATCTACCCGGGCCGGGTGGACACCCCCATGCAGGAGCGGTTGCACGCCTTCAACGCGGCGCGCCTGCGCACCGAGGGGATCATGGCCACCCCCGCCTACCGGGCTGCGGACCATATGGCGCCGCAGTCGGTGGCGGCGGCCGTGCGCCTGGCCGTCAACACCCCGATGGACGCGGTGGTGGAGGACCTGGCGATCCGCCCCGCCGGCATGCTCTGAGAAGGCGGTTGAAGCAGGAGCTCAGGCTCCTCCGGCAAAGCCCAGGGACCGCCAGGCCTCGTACAGGCCGATGGCGGCGGAGTTGGCGAGGTTGAGGGAGCGGTTTCCCTCCACCATGGGGATGCGCAGGTGGGCGCTCACCCTCGGGTGGTCGAGGATCTCCTGGGGCAGGCCGGTGGGCTCGGGGCCGAACAGGAGGGCGTCGTCGCCGCGCCAGTCGACCTGGGTGTAGAGGCGCTCGGTGTGGGAGGTGAAGGCAAAGATACGCCCGGGGATCTGATCCAGGCACTCCTGCCAGGTGGCGTGGACGCGCGTGTTGGCCAGGTCGTGGTAGTCCAGGCCGGCGCGGCGCAGCTTGGCGTCGTCCATGTCGAACAGGGGGTCCACGAGGTGAAGCATGGAGCCGGTGTTGGCGCTCAGGCGGATCGCCGCCCCGGTGTTGCCCGGGATGCGCGGCTCAAAGAAGATGACGTGCAGCACGGGGACAATGAGACCACATGCTGAGGGAGACCTCCTCCTCAGACTCAGATGATGTCGGTGCGTTGGCCCTGACGGAGTCGGGTGACGGCACGACGGGTGACGGCCAGCCCGATCCCGGCCCATACGGCGGCGACCGCGAGGTCGCGGCCCAGCAAGGCCGGAACGGCGGCTGCCGGTGCGTCCAGGACTGTCACGGTGCCGCTGAGCGGAACCAGGTGGGCCAGAGCCTGCAACCAGATAGGGCACTGCTCGAGCGGCACGATGACGCCGGTCAGCAGCGGCAGGAACGTGGCGATGATCGTGGCACCCAGATAGGGGTCGGGCAGGTTGACGCCGACGCCGGCAGCTGCGATCCCCATGAGCAGCCCGCACACGATTGCCAGCGCCGCCAGCGCGACAACACGTCCTAGCACTCCGACGTCGTGCAGCGGTGAGAGCGCGAAGACGACGCCGATCGCGACGGTGGCGGTCGAAGCGGCCAGGAGCGCCGGCACGACGGCGACGGACAGCCAGTAGGCGACGTCGACGCGCCTGCGGGCGTGGACCTCCTGGAAGACTCCCAGCATCCTGTCTGTGGCTACGGTGCCTACCACTCCGGAGGCCACCGAGACGGCCAGCGCCACCAGGGCCGCTGCGTATCCGGTGCGCACCAGGTCGGGTGCGGACAGGTCTGAGCCCATGAGGACGTCGAAGAGTACGTCCAGCAGCGGCAGCACCAGCAGCGTGACCGTGGCGGTCCCCAGGGTCGCGAAGGCCGTCGACGAGGCCCACGAGACACGCACCCCTGAGGAGAACCGGTAGGCGAAGGCCAGGGCCCGGGCGCGCATCAAACCACCTCCAGGGTGCCAGTCCGTGTCGCCAGACGCAGCGCCCGCCGGCCGAGGACGGCCGCGAGCCCCAGCCACGCGGCGGCGCACACCAGCCAACCGACCAGCGCTGCCACCGACGTCACTCGGCCCAGCAGCAGCTCGAAGGGCACCGACAGCGGCAGGAACCGGCTCACTGCGGCCAGCCAGACGGGCGGCGTCGTCGAGGTGAACACGATGCCTGAGACCACGAGCACCGGCACCAGCAGCAGCCCCTCGTACTGGATCGCGTTGGGGGTGAGCACGAACAGCGCCGCGATGACCAGACTCAGGGCAAGGCAGCCGACCAGCAGCATGAGGGCCCCTGCGGTCAGGCGCACCCAGACCTCCCACCCCGCCCCCGTGAAGGAGACTGACGTCGACAGCAGCGCCCACGTGCACCACGCCACCGGGAAGGCCGCCAGCCCGAAGGACGCTGCCGCGCACACCACGGCCGCCAACGACCTAAGCGCCCCCACCGGAGCCATGACCAGATGGACCAGCGTGCCCTTGTACCGCTCGAATCCGATGATCCCCGCCGCGCAGGTCGTCGTCGTCCACATTCGCACGACGCCCCCGCGCACCCAGCCCTGCGTCGGGGTGATCCCGCCCCATGCCGAGGCCGCCAGGAACTGCACCAGCGTGGTGGATGTCGTGGTCATGACCATGAGCTGGATGAAGTAGGGAACCGACACGAACTGACGGACGTGAAAGGCCGTCATCCTCACCTGACGCCTCATCGGGCGAGCCTGTCGGCCAGGGCCAGGTAGGCCTCCTCCAGGGAGACCGGCCGCGTCAGCAGGTCCGACGGCGCTCCCACGCCGGCCTCGGCCAGGACCTGGCGAACCCGCTTGTCAGCGTCGGTAGTGCCGGCAGCCTCGGAAGCCCAGTAGACCGTCACGGCCCACCGGGCCGAGGAGGCGCGCTGCTTCACCGTCGCCGGCAAACCCAGACCGCTGCGAAGCGCCTCGACGGCGCCCCCGTGGCGGGCCGGTAACGTGAAAGTCGTGGTGGCACTCACCCCGGCCAAGGCGGACACGTCCCCCACGCCGCCGCGCACGACGATCCGGCCCGCCCCGATCACCGAGATGATGTCGGCCAGCTCCTCGACCTCCGGCATCGAGTGCGAGGTCAATAGCACCCCCGTTCCCCGCTGCGCCAGCTCACGCACCAGATCGCGTACCTGCAGCGCCACGTCCGGGTCCAAGCCGGTGGTGGGCTCATCCAGCAGCAGAAGAGCCGGCGACCCGAGCAGCGCCCGGGCCAGGTGCAGACGCTGCCGCATCCCTCGAGACAGCTCGCCCGCCTTGCGGGACGCCGCCTCGACCAGCCCCACACGCTCCAGGGCGTCCATGACCGCACTGTGTCGCCGTCGGGCGTCAAGGCCCTGAATATCGGCGAAGAACAGCAGGTTGTCGCGTGCCGTAGCCCGCGGGTAGAACCCCAGCTCACCACCCAGGACCAGGCCCAGCCGGGACCTGGCCCGCTCCGGATGGCGCACCGCATCGATGCCATCGACCCAGACCTCACCCGACGTCGGAGCCAGTAGCGTGGCGCACATCCGCACCGTCGTCGTCTTACCGGCACCGTTGGGCCCCAGCAGACCATGGACCTGCCCCGCCCCGACGTCCAGGGACACATCCTCCACGGCGACGAAGGTTTTGTCCTTTTTCCCGAAGGAGCGAACCAGGTGGGAGGCACGCAACAGCGAATCCTCATTAAGTAATACCATAGAGCCCCTCCACTTCCAAAGGATCACAATCAATAACGTCAGCCACCCTCTCAGCCTTACAGACGCCAAAGAATAAAATGAATGCATCAATTGCATGCCTTAGATCAGCAAGATCAGGTAGATGCACAAATCCTTCAAGAGCAGATCGCCCCGCATTACCGACGTTTTCAGCGGCTATTCATGTGCACGAAGACATGCGTCATCCAACATGACTGCGCCGACTGCCGGCCGTGATTCCATCCCGTCATCACGCCGGCAAATACTCGCACCTTTATATAAGATATTTTACGTATCAAAATACAGTTCGCAACACTTGCCGTGTAGTCAAGATTCGAAGATGACGTACAGCACAGGGACAATGAGACCACATGCTGAGGCGTCTGGGCGGCGACTGCGCCACGGATGCCATGATCGGCAGCATGAGCACCACTGAGTCGCATACCACCTCCCCCATTCTGACCTGCGGCGCGCTGGCCGGCAACGTCGTGCGTCTGGAGCCGCTGTCGCCTGAGCACGTGCCGGGGCTGCAGCTGGCCGCCGAGGGGGCCGCGACCAGCCCCTTCGCCACGGTGCCGACGCCGGAGACGGTCGAGGACTACGTGGCCCATAGCCTGGCCCGCCGGGACACGGGTGCATACGCGCCCTTCGCCCAGGTGGAGGTCGCCACCGGCCGCGTCGTCGGACACACCGCCTACCTGACGCCCCGGTGGATGCCCGATGGGCGGCTCTTCGCCGTCGAGGTCGGCTCCTCCTGGCTCTCCCCCACTGTTCGTGGCACCGCCGTCAACCCGGCCGCCAAGCTCCTGCTGCTCACGCAGGCTTTTGAGGAGTGGGGCGTGGACCGCGTGGACATCAAGACCGATGCACGCAATGAGGTGGCTCGCGGCGCGATCGCAGCCCTGGGGGCGACCTTCGAGGGGGTCCTGCGCGCCTGGCAGCCCTCCCTGGCTCCCGGTGAGGAGGGGCGCACGCGCGACACGGCCATGTTCGCCATCACCCCGCAGCAGTGGCCCGGGGTCAGGACCCGTCTGGTGGAGCGCATCGAGAGGCGCTCGACGTCGTCGAAAGGATGAGAAGGCATGACTGAGCTGCGTGATCCGGCTGAGGTCTTCGCCGCGGAGATCGGCTGGCAGCCGGCGCTGGAGCGTACTGACCTGCTCGCCGAGCCCGTGGCCGCCGCGCTGCGGGCGCTGGAGGCGGCCTCGCCCGAGGGCACGGACCTGGCCCGTCAGGCGCAGGTGGTGCCCATTGACCCGTCCCACTCCGACACCGACGCCCTCAACGCGCACTACTCCCTGGACCCCGAGGCGACCGGGAACTGCGTGCTCGTGGCCGGCAAGCGCACCGGCCAGGAGCGCATCGCCGCCTGCGTCGTGCGCGCCACCGACTTCGCCGACGTCAACCACGTCGTCAAGAAGCGCATCGACGTGCGCAAGGCCTCGTTCCTGCCGGTGGAGCGGGCCGTGGAGATGAGCGGCATGGAGTACGGCGGGATCACACCGATCGGCCTGCCCGAGGACTGGAAACTCTTCATCGACGGCGCCGTAGCGGAGCGGGACACGGTACTCATCGGCTCGGGCGTGCGCCACTCCAAGCTCCTGGTGCCCGGGGCGCTGCTGGTGGCGCTGCCGGGGGCCGAGCGCGTCGAGAACCTGGGGGTACGCCCCGCCTGAGCAGGTCTGTCTCACCGTTCAGGCGGGGCCAGTCCTCAGGCTCTCAGCCGAGGGAGTCCAGGACGATGTTGAGTCCCTCGCTCATGGTGGGGTGGGTGATGACGGCGTCGCGCACCTGCTGCCACGTCAGGTCGCCCAGCATCGCCATCTGGATGCTGGTGACGACCTCGCTGGCCTCGGCGCCGATGATGGCGGCGCCCAGGATGAGGTCGGTGCGGGCGTCGATGATGACCTTGAAGAAGCCCTCGGTGCGGCCCAGGGTCTTGGCGCGCGGGACGGCCGCCGTCGGGGTCTTGGCGACGCGCACCTCGTAGCCGGCCTCGCGGGCCTCGGCCTCGCTCATGCCCACGTGCCCGAGCTCGGGCGTGGTGAAGACGGCCCACGGGATGAGGCGCCCGGTGGTGGAGGCCTCCTTGCCGGCGAAGAGGTCGCGCAGGACGCGGAAGTCGTTCCAGGAGGCGTGGGTGAACTGGGGAGTGCCGGCCACATCGCCCGCGGCGTAGACGCCCTCGGCGGTGGTGCGCAGGTGGTCGTCGACACGCGCGAAGCCGCGCTCGGTCAGCTCCACACCCGCGGTCTCCAGGCCGAGTCCGGCGGTGACGGGGGTACGCCCCAGGGCGAGAAGCAGGTGGGAGCCGCTCACCTCGCGCCCGTCGGCGGTGGTGACGACGACGCCTCGCCCGTCGGGGGCAGCGGCAACCTTCGAGGCACGCGCACCGGTGAGGACCATGACACCCAGGGCCTCCAGGCCGGCCGTCACCTCAGCGGCGACGTCGTCATCCTCGCGGTCCAGGATGTGCTGGCCAGCGTGGACGATGGTGACCGGGACGCCGAGGAGCCCCATGAGGGAGGCCATCTCGACGCCGATGACGCCGCCACCCAGGATGACGAGGCCGGCGGGCAACTCGGGCAGGGTGAGCAGGTCCTCGCTGGTCCAGTAGCGCACGTCAGCCAGTCCCTCGATCGGAGGGAGCGACGGCGTGGTGCCAGTGTTGATGAGAACCTTGGCGCCACGCACACGACGCAGTCCGCCGTCGTTCAGGGTGATCTCGACGGTGCGCTCCCCCACGAAGCGGGCGGTGCCCTTGACGAAGTCCATGCCGGAGGCGGGGAACATCTTCTCGTGGGCCGCCACCATGCCGCCCACGACGGCCTCCTTGCGGGCGCGGAAGGAGGCCAGCTCGATACGGGCCTGGGCCAGGGCGTCAGCGCCACCGTCCTGCTCGGGCAGAGTGACGCCGTAGGCCTGCGAGCCCTGAACCTCACGGAGGACGCGGGCGGCGGAGATGAGGGTCTTGGTGGGGATGCAGGCGACGTTGATGCAGGTGCCGCCCACCTTGTCCCGCTCCACCATGACGACCTTGTCGCCGGCCTTGGCGCGCAGCATCGCCAGGGACTTGCCGGCCTTGCCGCCTCCGACGACGAGCAGGTCGACCTCCTCGACCGGAACGTCTGTCTGGTTGGTCGCGTCGCTGTTGACGGTGGACTGTGACATGAGTGCGCATCTCCTTCGGCGGTCGCCGCTCGGCATGATCTGAACGCCAGGGCAACGGGAAGCGAAGGGCCGCTATTCCGGGGCGACTGCGCAAGGTCTCAGTGGATCACCGACAGCAGCCGGGAAGGCCTCACGCAGCTCTCCCCTCCCAACCGGTCATTGGGGCGACTTATCCTTTCGTCCTCACTGATACCTGGCAGCCCTACTGCTCGCCGAGAGCAACCAGGGCTGCATCCAGAGAGTCAACGAGCGTGGCAAAACTCACGTCAATGGGGGCATTCATGGCGAAGCCACCGTGGACCTCGATATCCACGAAGCCATGGAGTGACGCCCGGGTCATTCGCACAGCGTCGATGATCCGATCCTCGGGGATGCGGTAGCCGCCCAGCGCCGCGGTGACGATGGCAACCGTGCGTTGAGCCGCTGATGACCGTAGCGGACTCAGGCTTCCGTCCGAGGCCTCGGCGGGGACCTGGGTCATCGGATAGAGCCCGGGGTGCGCATGAGCGAAGCCTCGATAGGCGTCGGCAAGGGCTCGCAGGGCATCAGGCCCGGCCAACCCCATGACGGAGGCCGCCAGACGGTCGGCGAGCTCGTCCACCGCCCGCACGGAGACTCCTCGGACCAGGTCGCTCATACCGGAGACATGCTTGTACAGGCTCGGCGGCGCGACTCCCAGATCGGCAGCCAGCCGGCTCAGGGACAGTTCCTCAAGGCCGTGCTCGTCAACGATCTGCGCGGCCCGTTCCACCACGCGTTCGGCGCTCAGTCCTGCTCGTGGCATCGTGCGCTCCTCACCTCTCCCCCCGCCGGCCTTGCCTCAGCATTGCCGGCGATCATACGCCGGGCGAAGTCGACCACCTGTGGCCCAACGAGGCCGGGGCGTTCCAGCATCGGGGCGTGCCCCGCACCGGGAACGATGACAACCTCTCCCCCACCTCCGCCAACAGCGCTTGCTACCCAGGCGGCCTCGGCCACGGGGTCCCTCCAGTCCGGATCGTCCTGCCCCATGACCACGAGAGCGGGACAGTCAACCTTGTCCAGCCACGGGGAGACAACGCGGTGATCAGTACGAGTCGTCGCCCAGAAGGCGCGCCAGCGCCCCGGACGGCGCAGCAGGCCCGTCAGACGCGTGGCCCGCTGCTGGGCATCAGGTAGACCGGGCCACAATCTGGCGGAGTAGCTGTTCCACACAGCAGGCCCCCAAGGGCGCATCAACGCAGCCCCAAGCATGGTCCGCTGCACGAGCGTCCGGACTCGACTCTGCGGCCCACGCAGGAAGGGGCAGACGAGGACGAGCCCATACACCAGGTCAGGGCGACGCCCGGCGGCGATCACTGCAGCGGCTCCGGACATGGAGGCACCCACAAGGATGGCGGGACCGGCGTCGAGAACCTCAATCAGGGCAATGAGGTCGGCTGCGGTGGCCTCATCGCCGTAGGCGGTGAAGGTCGCCGAGCTGTCCCCGTGACCGCGCAGATCCGCAGTGACGACACGAAACCCCGCCTCGTTCAGGGACTGCGCCAGCGGCGCGTAGACGTCCCGCACGTCCCCCATGGCCGGCGAGCAGACAACAAGCGGCCGACTACTCGTTACATCTGATCCATCACTTGTACCGACAGGCTCGTGCACCTCGTAAGCGATGGTGCCGCCCGGCACCTCAAGTTGGCTAATGTTCATAACCATTAAGTTACCGACAATAACCTCTGGGGGCAAGCAGCCCTTCCAGACCTGATCTCAGGCCAAGGAGGCTCTCGCCATCGTGCCCATCAACAGCAAGGCGG
>ERZ772906.1902-NODE-1902-length-11062-cov-2.495412_pt1 | contig 11062 bp, 9 predicted proteins | sample MGYA00511338_ERZ772906 | MGnify/ENA primary metagenome ERZ772906 (study PRJEB29015, sample SAMEA2738076) | human oral metagenome | biome: human oral; feature: human-associated habitat; material: saliva | place: China | collected 2212 ... | reverse complement strand
AAATCACCATGACCTTACAGCCTGCACCTATCAACACAGGATACCAAATCAGGCGTACAGATGTAGAGAATGCTCCTCTTATTCCTGCCTTGGCAGAGTTGGTTTCCTCTACCGATCGCAGCACCGTTCTCAAGAAGGGAGACCTCTCCGTAAGCACCATCGAACATACCCTCAGTGCTCTGTATGCCCTTGGGGTAGACAATTGCATTATAGAGGTAAATGCCCCTGAGTGCCCCATTCTTACGGGTAATTCTCAACCCATCGTAGAGGCTATACAGCGCGTGGGGCTGGCCGAACAGAAGGCCGAACGCGAGTACTACGTAATCAAAAAGAGGATGGAAGTGAGCGACCCCGATACGGGAGCTCGTATTATCCTCCTGCCCGACGAAGAGTTCGGCGTAGACGCCCATATCTCCTACCCTTCGCCTCTTTTGGGCAATCAATTCGCCTCATACGACAGCCATACCGACTATGCTTCGGAGATTGCTCCGGCTCGTAGCTTTGTCTTTGTACGCGAGCTTCTCCCCCTCATCCAGAAGGGGCTGATACAGGGCGGTCAGCTATCGAATGCTCTCGTTATCAACGACCGAGAGCTAAGCAATGAGGAGAGAGAAGAACTAGCAAAAGTGCTACCTCAGGGGACCGAAATACCCACTACAATAGGCTTCCTCAACCCCAATGAGGCACTATCCGGAGAGCCGGCTCGACACAAACTTCTCGACATAATAGGCGACCTTGCTCTCGCAGGAAAATTCATCCGTGGGCACGTTTTGGCCTACAGCCCCGGGCATGGCATCAACAATAAGATGGCACGCCTCCTGCGCAAAGAGATCAAACAGATCGAAGCCCAAGCACCGGTATATGATCCCGATAAGGAGCCCATACTTGATATAAATCGCATCAAAGAATTGCTCCCTCACCGCTATCCCTTCCTCCTTGTAGATAAAATTATCGAGATCGGGCAGGATAGTATCGTTGGGGTCAAGAGCGTATCGGGCAATGAACCCTTCTTCGTTGGGCACTTCCCCAACGAACCGGTAATGCCCGGAGTACTCATCGTAGAAGCCATGGCACAGACGGGAGGATTGCTCGTACTCAGTGCTATGGAAGAGGGAAGCGACTTCTCTACTTACTTCTTAAAAATCAACAACGTAAAATTCCGTCAGAAGGTTGTTCCCGGCGATACACTCGTGTTCCGCCTGCGCATGATGAGCGAGATAGTACGAGGGATTGCCAATATGCGCGGTCTTGCTTATGTAGGAGAAAAACTCGTATGCGAGGCTGAGTTTATGGCACAGATTGTAAAGAACAACTAACTTTCTCCCCTATAAAATGGACACAACCACCATACACCCCACAGCCCTTGTTGCCCCCGAGGCTAAGCTAGCCGACAGGGTACAAATAGACGCCTTTGCCATAATAGAAGAAAATGTAGAGATAGGAGAGGGAACTCATATCCACAGCCATGCTATCATACGCAGTGGTGCTCGTATAGGGGCACACTGCGAGATCCATCCGGGAGCTGTGATAGCAGGGGTTCCCCAAGACCTAAAATTCCAAGGAGAGGAGACCCTCGCCTATATAGGGGACTACACGACCATCCGCGAATATGCCACCGTCAATCGAGGGACAGCCTCCCGTGGTTATACCAAAATAGGAGACCATTGTCTCATCATGGCATACAGCCATATTGCCCACGACTGTGTACTACAAAATCATATTATTATAGGCAATGCCTCTCAAATAGCAGGAGAAGTAGAGATTGACGACTATGCTATACTAAGCGGAAGTGTACTCGTGCATCAGTTTGGTCGCATCTCACAGCATGCAATGATACAGGGGGGAAGCCGCGTTACCAAAGACATTCCTCCCTACACCCTAATTGGTCGCGACCCGATTGTGTACTGCGGTATCAATATCGTAGGACTGCGGCGTAGAGGATTCACCAATGAGCAAATTTTTCTCGTTAACGACGTATATCGCACCCTCTACCAACGCGGACTTAACAATACAGAAGCCATTGCCACCATCGAACAAGAGATCCCATCTTCTCCTGAGCGTGACCTAATCCTCAATTTTATCCGCTCTTCGGAGCGAGGTATTGTACGGGGGAGTATGGACTAAAGCCTAAGCCCTCTCCTCTCTAGCCTTTGGTACAGTTATATGATAAAGATATTCTCCGGCGAAGAAATTAACGCCCTCTATACGCACACCATACAGCACGAGGGATTACCCCTCCTCACTCTTATAGAAAATGCAGCAACCAAGCTCGCCGAAGAGTTTTTGCATGTGTATAAGAATTGTGGACGCCCCATTGTTTGCATTGCCGGGAATGGTGATAATGGAGCCGATGCCCTAGCTCTCTCTCTTGAGCTTGCGAGTAACAACTATGCGGTCTCGGTCTTTTTGATCCAGGGAAAGCAGTCGCTTTCCTCAGCATGTGAGACGATGAGGAATCGCGTGGCCAGCCATCCCAACATCAAACTACAAGAGGTGATTAGTGGCAAAATTGAGTTCCCCGTATTAACCCCTAAGCATATTGTTATTGATGGTCTCTTCGGTACAGGACTCAATCGCACCCCCGAAGGAGCCTATAGAAGCATCATACAATACATCAATCAATCGCAGTGCGAGGTTGTATCCATAGACCTTCCCTCGGGCTTGTATCCCAGCGAGAATCTTATGGTAGACCGTGATGCCATCATCAAAGCTACCTATACCTATACTCTGGAGTACCCTAAGCGTTGTTTCTTCTTTGCAGAAAATGCCCCCTTCATTGGACAGCCCGGTGTCGTCCAACTTGGGCTGAGCAGTAGTGGCAAAGACAACCTACCTACGCGCCACTATCTGATTGAGGAGAATACGCTAGCTACGATATTCCGCCGTCGCGATCGCTTCGCACACAAGGGGCAATTTGGTCATGGACTACTCATTGCAGGCTCTCAAGGCAAAATGGGCGCAGCGATACTTGCTAGCAAAGCGGCTCTTAGGAGTGGTATCGGCAAGCTCACCTGCCATATTCCTTACCGCGGAGAGACGGCATTGCAGGCGGCAGTACCCGAGGCCATGCTCGACCTTGACGTGAATAGCAACATCACAACGATGGTAGACAACCTACGGCAGTACGATGTGATTGCCATAGGCCCCGGGATAGGACAAGAGGAGGAAACGGCTGAGATGCTCATCGACCTATTCTCCAATGCAAGTGACAAGACTTTTGTGATAGATGCCGATGCTCTCAACTTGATTGCACGCCATAAGTCGTTACTCGATCTCGTGCCCAAAGGCAGCATTCTCACCCCTCATCCAGGTGAATTCGACCGACTCACGACCCATTGGGATACGGACGAAGAACGCCTTGAGCAGGCTACCTACTTTGCTCGTACACACGGACTAAATATCATCTTAAAAGGTGCTTATTCCACCACGTGTACCCCTGCCGGGAGTATCTACTTCAATAGTAAGGGCAACCCGGGTATGGCAACAGCAGGCAGTGGCGATGTGCTCACAGGGATTATTCTTGCCCTACTGGCGCAAGGCTACGACCCCTCTACGGCGGCAGTACTCGCCAACTACTTCCATGGGGAAGCGGGCGACCTCTTTGCAGCTAGGTCTAGCGAAACAGCCCTCATTGCCTCCGACATTATTGACAACCTCCCGGAGGTATTCAAAAGCTTCGAAGACCGCTAACGGGCTCTAAATAGGAAACGAAACCACGCAAAGCGATCTCTTCTACTTAGGTAGGAGAGGTCGTTTTGGTATTTATACGCCTCTTGCTCAAAAGAGATATTGCGATAGGCATTGCCCGGGAGGAGCAAGCGCAGGAGCCACTCCAAGAGATAACATATATAGAAAGGGATGTAAAGCATCTCCCGAATCTGGGCAGAATGGATCTTTTCGTGATTGAGCGTTCCCGGCGTAAGCTCCGCAGCCTCCCGACGTACAAAGAGTACCCCAAAAAGATTCATAGCGGTAAATCCCCGAAAAGGGATATATGAATTACGAATAATACGCATACGAAGTCTTCTCTCTCTAATCCAAGAGACAAAGGTACAGCATCACTACGTCCTATCTATTAAATCAAGGAGGAGAGAAAGCGTTCTCAGGTGCGATGGAGAGACGAAGTCGAGGGAGCGGGGATTTCTAGCTGGAGGGGAGGGGAAGGAGATTTCGCCCAAAAGTTTTTCTTTTTTCAGCTGAAAAGAGATCTCCATTCTGGCTGAAAAAGTGGGAAATCCTGCCCTAGAAATTTTTAGTTCCAGGGCAAGAACGAAAAATATTTCACCCTCAGATGCAACAAATCCTCTTTCAGTTCGTCTTATGAGTAGAGGGTTCTAAGCGAGAGCCCCAATAGAGAAGAAGGAGTAGCCCATCGCAGAGTAGGCCCTTCACACTCTCTTTAGAAAACTTACATGACAAAGAAATAAAAGATGATTCGACACCTTCTGGTTTCCCTCTTGGGGTTTGCCGGTTGCCTAAGTGCAATGGCTCAGTCTACCACCACCTCTATTGCGAATCTATTCGAGCAATGCGCTCGCATAGAGGGAGTGGAATGTAGCTATATTGGGGCAGAAGTCTTGGCCCAGTTGTTTAGTGGCGCTACCCCTGTAATTGATGGGGAGTTCCTCGATGCTTTGGCAACATCAAGTTTCAAGAGTGATAGCAGTACTTTACCTCTTACTCTCAAAGAAGCGGAAGAGCAAAGTCTTTTCATACTCTCTATACCTCGTTCGCTAGCACTCTCCCGAGGAGATCAGAAGGTTGTCGCATCTCTTTTTTCGCCCCTACAGTTTGAGGACTCCGAATTGATCACGCTTGCCAGCGAGGGTAGCGACAAAGTGCGTATCTTTGGCATACGCAATACTCAAGACTCTACCTTTACGGGCATGTATATCCTATATACAAACGAGAAGCGGCAACAGGCGATCCGCCTACTAGGTCACTTTAGACTTAATAGTGCGATTCACTTAGCCCCTGCTCAATCGGGGGATAAATAGTCCGATAGGCTCCATCTCTCCTACTCTCTATCTGTATGAATAAGGCTACATTCAACCAAACTTACCTCCCCCTCAGGCAGGTGATATTTATGGTGTGCGTGGCCCTACTTACAGACCAAGAGGTAGCCAACGATATCACACAAGATGTTTACCTCCGCCTATGGGAGCAGAGAGATGAGCTAGACAACGTGCAATCGCCACAAGCCTATGCCGTACGTATTGCACGCAACCGATGCCTAGACCACCTCAAGAGTGCCGGCGAGAGACTGCGCACAAGTGGCAAAGAGGCTGAGACGGCTCTAGCTCTACAAATAGACAATAGTGCCGACCCCCATAGCGCACTTGTAGCAAAGAGCGGAGAAGAACGCCTTGCACATTGGGTAGAACAATTACGCGAGCCCCAAAAAAGTATATTCATGCTAAGGCATTACGAGATGCTATCCAACCAAGAGACAGCAGATCGCCTTGGCCTACAAGAGACAACAGTACGAAGCACCCTATCTCGCCTTCGCAAAGAAGTACGAGCCCTATTTGAAAAAGATTGAACCCATAGAGCGATAAAAAGCATGACTACTACAAGCCAACTTGAGGAGCTACTCCGGAAGTATTACGATGGCTCAACCTCTCCCGAAGAGGAAGTCTCCCTCTATCTCTCTCTACTCGAAGAGCCCCAAGACAGCCCCTATCGCCCGGACTTACTAGCCATCGAACAGATGATGATGGCGGCCGCCCAGCTCTCTTTACAAAAGCAGGAGGAACCGGCAACTCAAGAGGTGAAGGTACAGAAGCGTTGGCGCATCATCCCAAAGCCTATTCTCACCGCCGCCGCTGCTCTAGCTCTCCTTATCGCTATCGGCACCTCTATCTGGCAACCCTCCACCGAGCCCAACGGCTCTTGGCGTAACACTCGCCCCATAGATCAAGAAGAAGTAGATCGCGAGATGGCACGCGCCTTTGGGTTGCTCAACGATTGCCTCTCAGCTGGCAACGCACACTATACCAAGGCTCACTCCACTCTAGAGGAGGTATCCAGCCTTTTAGATGCCTCTTACCAACAGATACAGCCGATGAGCTCCACCACCCCCTTTGCCTCGCCCTTTGACATCTCTTATTAGTCTCTCTAGATATACCCGTCTGCGATATGAAACTCCTACCCATCGTCACCGCCCTATTTGCACTACTACCTCTAACCTTCCGCCCCGTACAGGCGCAAAACAACACTACACTGGAGCGTCTAATGTCTACTGACGGCATCACGGTAGTTTACCTATCCTCCTCCATGCTTTCGGAGTCTTCCCTTCGTTTTTCGGGAGGTAACGGACACTCAGCCTCTCTGCACGGATTGGTACAAGCGGTCAACTCCGTGTACATCTTCTCGGCAGAAGATCGTAAGAATATCCAGCTCATGCGCTCCATCTTCACCCCCATGATCAAGATGGACTCACCCACCTACGAGCAACTTTTCTTTGTGAAAGAGGATCAGAGAACCATGCACCTTGTGGGCAGGAAAAAGGGCAATGAAATACACGATCTCTACCTCCTGGTCGACTCTCCGGAGGAGTACGTAGCGATTTCGTTCATCGGCAAATTCACTCGTAAACAAATCGAAGAAGCGGTACAATCTTCGGAGCAACCCTCTCGCAAGGGGCCCCTTCGCAATCGGTAAGATCACGCCTCTACCTCATAATAAGAGAGACTAAAACAACATTACCTTTTCATATTCTTCTATTAAACTCGGGGCTTCCAGAAATGCGGGAGCACGTTAGGAAGCCCCAACCCATTTTCCTCTAAGGACAACTAATTTGAATCTGTTTTATATAGAGCACCTCGCGCGAAACATCATCTTCTCGCGAGGTGCTCACTTTTTGTAGGGAGAGAGGGAAAAGAAAAATCCCCACTAGAAGACTCTAGTGGGGATGGAAAGATTTTAGGGGAAGTCTCTCCTAGAGAGCAAGAAGCTTTTGGAGAGACTCTTTGGCGTCTCCCGTAAGCAGAGCTACTCCCTCCTCACGTGTATAGAGCGGATTTTCTACCCCGGCATACCCAGGTTTGAGGTCGTAGTTGCAGATAATCACATGAGGTGCTTGATCCACATTCAATACAGGCATGCCGTAGATGGGCGTACCCTCGGCATTGCGGGCGGCGGGATTCAAGACATCGTTTGCCCCAATTACAACCACCAAATCGGTAGAAGCGAAATCATTATTGATAGCCTCCATCTCAAAAAGGTCTTCGTAGGGAACATTTGCCTCGGCAAGGAGCACGTTCATATGCCCCGGCATACGACCGGCCACGGGATGGATAGCAAAGCGAACCTCTGCCCCCTGCTTTGCAAGTTTATCGGCGAGTTGCTTTACTTCGTGCTGCGCTTGAGCGAGTGCCATACCATAACCGGGCACGATAATTACCTTCTTCGCCTCCTTCATCCACTGAGTATAGGAGGGAGTGCTAGAAGCGGATTCCTTCGCACCCTCAGCCTCGGGAGCAACGGTCTGATCCATCTCTTCCATGAGACGAGCCAGACTCTCTTTGGCATCCCCCGTAAGGAGTGCAACGCCCTCTTCCCTCGTGTAAAGCGGATTCTCTACGCCGGCATAACCCGGTTTGAGGTCGTAGTTGCAAATAACCACGTAGGGAGCTTGGTCTACATTCAGTACCGGCATGCCGTAGATGGGCGTACCCTCGGCATTACGAGCTGCGGGATTCAATACGTCGTTTGCCCCAATTACGATAGCGGCATCTACCTTGGCAAAGTCGTCGTTGATAGCCTCCATCTCAAAGAGATCGTCGTAGGGAACATTCGCCTCGGCAAGGAGTACGTTCATATGCCCCGGCATACGTCCTGCCACGGGGTGGATGGCAAAGCGAACCTCTGCGCCCCCTTTGCGAAGAGCATCGGCAAGATGTTTCACTTCGTGCTGAGCCTGAGCAAGTGCCATACCATAGCCCGGTACGATAATTACACGCTTGGCTGTGGAGAGTACCTCACCGGGGGTTTTCTTTACTTCTACTTTGGGAGCAGCAGCCGGCGAAGGCGTTGCCACAGATGAGGGGGCAGGCGCAGCCACCTTTTTCTTTGTACCGAGGAGGATAGAGAGGAGGCTACGATTCATGGCACGGCACATAATCTGTGTCAGCAACAATCCTGATGCCCCTACAATACCACCCACCGCAACGAGCAGGACATCCCCAATAGCCATACCGGCAATAGCTCCGGCTACACCACTCAACGAGTTGAGCAGCGAGATGGTGATCGGCATATCTGCCCCACCTACACGGATAGAGAAGTAAAGCCCAAAGAGAGCAGAGAAGATAGAGACTCCGGCAATTAACCAGAATATAGGCATCCCCTCGTATTGAGAGAAAGTACCGATGAGTATCAGTATCGCCATTACCACAAGCGAGAGTACCGTCGCCATCGAATGGAAAGCCCAAACCTGCGGCTTTTGTGGAAGAATACGATGCAATTTGCCGGCAGCAACAAGGCTACCAACCAACGTGATAAGTCCGATACCAATGGCGAGGTAGCCGGTAAAATTACTAAATGCAGTAGCCTCTAGGGTTTCACCAATACCCGCTACAGAGAGAATCCCCACGAGTGCCGAAGCTCCTCCACCAAGGCCATTGAGCAGGGCAACCAACTGGGGCATCTGTATCATTTTTACGCGCGTGGCAAATAGCCCACCAATCAAAGCTCCAATAGCGAGAGAGGGATAGAGAGTCCAAGCCGTAATAATAGGGATACCATTATTCTCCTTTGTAAGAAGCGTAAAAACAATACCGGCAAGGATGGCCAGAGCACTAAGAGAATTACCCAAAGAGGCATAACGCACCTTACTCATAAGGGCAATACCCACCATCACAAGCAGTGACAGAAGGGCACTAATTACGTATATAAGCGTCTGGTCCATAGTTTATTTCTTCTTTTTTTGTTGGAACATACGCAGCATGCGATGGGTCACACCAAAACCACCTACCACGTTAATCGTTGCAAGGATAATGGCCAAAGCCCCTAGCACCTGCCCCCATAGCGGATCATGAACGAGCAGAGCAAGACCTGCAGCAGCCAGTGCCCCAATAATCGTAACTCCCGAGAGGGCATTCATCCCCGACATGAGGGGCGTATGCAAAAGGCTCGGGACATTTTTAATAAGAAAGTATCCGATAATCGTGGCCGCCACGAAGATCAGTACTAAGATGAGAGGATTCATAATATGTGATTGAGTCTAATGTATAGATAGAGAATAGTTACCAAGCGGAGAAGCGAATGCAAATGAGGGGAAGGCTTATCCTTGTAATAAACCTTCCCCTCTATAGGGGCAATGCCCAATTATTTCTTTCGGGGAGATCTCAATTACTTCATCCCCATTGCTTCGCGTGTACCCTCATGTACAATTTCGCCATCGCGAGTAACAAGGATCTTTTGGCAGATCTCGTCGCTCATATCGAGGTTCATCTTGCCATCCTTTACGAGGTACTTCACGAGGTTGTACATATTCTGAGAGAACATCCAAGTAGAGCTCTTCGGGAGCATACCGGGGATATTCTTAATACCCTCAAGTACTACACCATGCTTTACTTCGCGGCGACCGGCGGGGGTGATTTCGCAGTTACCACCCTGGTCGATAGAGATGTCTACGATAACGGATCCGGGCTTCATCCCCTTCACCATCTCCTCTGTAATGATTACCGGAGCAATCTTACCGGGAACAAGAGCACTACAGAAAACGATATCCATATCTTGGATGGTGGACTTCAAAAGCTCACGCTCCTTGAGAAGGACATCCTCGGGGAGGTGCTTAGCGTACCCACCCTCGGCAATAGCGAGCTCTGGAGCAACACCTGTATCCACAAGCTTAGCACCAAGGCTGGTAGCTTGCTCTGCAGCAGCAGGGCGAATGTCGGCAGCATAGAGAACAGCTCCCAAACGCTTAGCCGTAGCAAGAGCCTGAAGACCAGCTACCCCTACCCCGATTACCATCACCTTCATGGGGTCGATCTTACCCACGGCGGTGAACATCTGAGGCATGAAGCTGGCGAGGTCATTGGCCGCCATAAGGATACCCTTATAACCGGCACAGGTACTCATAGAGGTAAGAGCATCGAGATTTTGTGCACGAGAGATACGGGGCACGCCATCAAGAGTTAAGCCAATAACACCCTGAGCAGCCATCTTGCGAACCATGTCATGGTTTACCGGAGAGGCCGGGTGAATAAAGGTGATGATATACTGCCCCTTGTGCATCATATCAATCTCATGAACCCCCAATTGCTCATTGAAAAGAGGCTCTTTTACCTTAATAATGATGTCGCTACGGTCGTAAATCTCCTTAGGACCATCAATAAGCTCGGCTCCTGCCTTTTTGTACTCTTCGTCGTGATAGAAAGCACCTTCGCCGGCACCTTTTTCAAAAAGCACGGTAAAACCATCTGCTACATACTTGGCAACGGCTTCGGGGCTGGCAGCTACGCGAGCCTCATCGTGCATAATCTCTCTGGGAACACCAATGATCATGATTATTTATTTTTTAGAATGAAGTTAGTGATCGTTTTCCTAACGCAGCTTCCAACGAGCCCCATCCCCAACTGACATCCCCACTAAAACGAGGAAATGTCAATAAGTAAAGTACCCAATACTGCGCAGGAGCAAAGATACAATTTATTCCTATACAGGTAGTGCAAATATCCATAATATTTTAGCTATATACACTCAAGAAGGCACTAATTAAAGGAGCCTTCTCGGCTATGGATACTGCCTAAGCCCCTTTTTCTCCACAGCAATCGGCTCTGCTCAAAGGGGGGTACGAAAGGGACTTGTTTGTATCCTAAAAAGAATTATATCTTTGTGCCTAGTTACAGTTATAAAAATTGAAAAGAAACACACTCACAACACCGAACTATCTCCGTCTCCCGCTAGAGACTTGTCCGAGTATTGGATTGTAGAACTAAGGAGATTTACCTATGAAGAAGAAGATTACATCTAGAGGAGTACTTATCGCCACTCTTTTTATGGGGATCAGTATGAGCTTGACTAGCTGTATAGGCGACTGGCTCTTTGGCCCAAA
>ERZ772906.1900-NODE-1900-length-11067-cov-6.627861_pt1 | contig 11067 bp, 7 predicted proteins | sample MGYA00511338_ERZ772906 | MGnify/ENA primary metagenome ERZ772906 (study PRJEB29015, sample SAMEA2738076) | human oral metagenome | biome: human oral; feature: human-associated habitat; material: saliva | place: China | collected 2212 ... | reverse complement strand
GGATTCGGGTCTGCAGCACTACGACGCCCGCGCCTGAGGCTCTCAGCCTTCACGCAATACCGCGCCTCCCTCCTCGTCTCCACGCATGCGCGTGCGGGCGCGCGGTGGGAGGCGTGGTCTATGCGTACCTGCGGGCGATCGCCACGGCCTCGGGCACGTAGGAGCGTCCGAATACGGCGCAGTGGATCATGATGATGTGCATCTGGTGCAGGGCGACGCGCTCGCGCCAGCCGTCCTCCAGGGGCGAGGCCTCGTTGTAGGCGGCGAGGATGCGCTCGTAGTGCGGGCAGCCGAATACCGCGAGGGCCGCAAGGTCCTCCTCGGCATGGCCGCCCTGGGCGGCGGGGTCAATGAGGACGGTGCCCTCGGCGGTCCACATGACATTGCCGCTCCACAGGTCGCCGTGGGTGCGAGCAGCGCCGATGCTGTTGTGGCGGTTTTTCGCATCTTCTACGAGGCGCGGCTGGCCGTGGTCGAGCACGCTCGCTTCGAGGCGCTCACAGAGTTTTTCGATGAGCGTTCGTTCGGGGGCCGTGAAGATGCGATCGTCAAGGTAGGGGGCGATGCGCTCGCGCGCGTAGAACACTCCCCAGGAGTCGCCTTGGGACGAGGCAGGGGCCGGGATCGGGTGGTCGGGTAGCGAGAGGTGGGCCTCCCCCATCCAGCCTTCCCCCTCGAAGCCGGGCGGCGGCGCACCCAGGTGGCTGGCTCCGGCGGCGTGCGTATGGGCGAGGGCGCGGCCAAAGTCTTCGGCGGCTCGCGGGGTTGGCGAGACGGACACCAGGCGCGGCTCTTCGAGCCACGTCGCGCCATGATCGAGAATGGGCACGACGGACGCGCCGGGGTCCGAGGCCTCGCCGAGCCACGCGAGGCCCGCAACCTCGTAGGCGATCCGCCCGCGGCGGCTATCCGCTTTCCTGATGGTGTCCATCGGTGTGCCCTCCTGTCACACAACGCGCCAACGCTGACACCAGAGAGATTAACGGCCACCACCCAGCTATCGCGCGCGGGCACACAGGGAATTGAAACGACACAGACTATAGTTGCAGCATGATCGGTACCCACGTTGTCGAGAAGACGTTGAAACAGCAGGAGCCGACCACCCCATTGACGCGCACTACATGTACTGGCTCTCGAGGAGAGCAAACTCTCCCGAAGATCATCAGCCTCTTTTCGGGAGCGGGCGGTCTTGATCTCGGTTTCCAGCAAGCCGGCTTTCCGCTGAGCTTTGCTGCGGACATCTCCACTGCTGCCGTCCAGACCCACCGCAGGAATTTTCGGAAGACACTCGCCGTCGTCGCAGACCTTACTGAGCTTGGATCGGACGGGGTGCTTTCTTACCTTGAACCGCTCCTATCCGACGGGGAGCGGATTGGAGTGATCGGTGGCCCCCCTTGCCAAGGATTCTCACGAGGAAATACTCAGTCGACAACGGAAGATCCACGCAATCAGCTGCCGCTGCTATATCTACAGATCGTCGAAGCACTGCAGGACAAATACACCGTCGAATTCGTCCTCTTCGAAAATGTACTCGGAATCCGCGACTCGAAGCACCTCACTACCTTCAATGGAATCCTTGAAAAGTTCAGCAGCATCGGACTCACCGCTAACGCGGAGGTCTACTCGGCTCTCGATTACGGGATCCCACAAAAACGCAACCGCGTGATCATCACCGGATTCCGTATCAAGTCGATCGCGCAAGCATTCAAGCCTCAAAAGATGCAGTCGAAGAAGTTGACGGTCCGCGCGGCTATCGAGGGCCTTCCAGAACCGGCATACTTCGCACGGAACCTCGAACGTTCGTCTATTCCTTTCCATGAGAACCACTGGACGATGCGCCCCATCTCCAAGAGATTCCGGCATCCCGAATCAGCCACTCCGGCCGGCCGCAGTTTCCGCCGCCTTCAGTGGGACGAACCGAGTCCGACGGTAGCCTACGGCCACCGCGAAATCCACGTGCACCCTTCCGGACGTCGCAGACTCAGCATTTTTGAAGCGATGCTTCTTCAAGGCTTTCCACAAAAGTTCGTCTTAGAAGGAAACCTGTCCGCACAAGTCGAACAGGTTTCCAACGCGGTTCCACCTCCGCTTGCATATTCGCTCGCCTCAGCGATTGCGAAAGCCCTCTCTGCCTCAGACGAAGTCTGAGAAGTAACCCAGTGTGGGATCATCAAATGTGCCGATAACGAGTCCGCGATCTAGGAAACGATTGAACTCCTCGCATGAGGTCTCGGGTAGAAGCGCACATCCATGACAGGCTGCCAAGTTACATGAATCCGGCCCCTGCCCCTTCTCCCCAGCGTCCATACAAACAGGGTCAGTGGAGCACCAACGCGCTCCCGTAATCGCGGATACAAACACTGATCGCAGATTCTCTGGACGCGACATGCGAACGAGGCCCCCCATCGTGCCCTCGGAGTCGCCAGCTGCGGTATAGATGAGGAGTCCCGCCATCTCTCGTTCGGCATCAGTCGAAACGTAGAGGCGTTCACGCAGCGACGCAGAACTGTAGCCACACGTAAAGATCAGCTCGTTGATGAGCAGGTGGCCCAGCGTATGGAGCAGCACGAAGCGCGGCGTGAGCGCACGGTTTTGGCTGCCACGGTGAGCAGCTAGCTTCCCGTACTGGTCAGTGATTCTCTGCGCGCGTGCCTGAACCTCTGGTCGCCCTTCCCAAGCTGTCAGCCGTGCCGGATCGAGCTCGAGGTAGATCCCCTCACCCTTCACCACATAGGCGGGTAGCCAGTTCTGATCCCCCGACTGCGGATTTCTGCGTAGAAGGGCCTTACCCGCACTAAGCGTCAGTACGTCATCCCGGACTCGGGTGAACCCCCTCAGCGCTCTGGTCTCACGGAGCACATCAACTGAGCGCACCCGCTCCAAGTATGAGTCGAGATCAGGATGGACGCCGGGATCGGTTGCGGCCAAGTGATCATCGTTCGGGGTTTCCCGGATACATCGGAACTCTGGATAGCGCCATTCGTCTTCCCCAGTGAGGAGCTCTGTGTCGGGTTCCTCGCCCGAGTCTGTTTCACCCTCACCACCGGCGAGCATGTCGTGGTAACCCGCAATGAGTTCCTCGTCAGAGATTGGCGTAAGGCACGCTGGGGATACGGTCTCAAGCTGACTGATAAGCTCCCGACGAAGTATCGCGGCTCCAATTTCAGCACCATGGTATCTGTGCAGCCAGCGCATCGCGGACCTGATCTCTGTGTTACGCATCAGCTCGCGCATTTCATCGCTGACCGGCCCCTCCTTCCGGGGAAGGTAAATCGAGGACTCGACCTTTGGGAAGTAGACGTTGCCGGCCCCGCGCAGGGCACCACGCACTGGCAGACCACAGATTCTGCCGTGGTCGGAGAGCCACGGCCGGGCACCGGTGCACAGGTAGGGGTCGTCGGGCGACGACAGCCTGTGACTGAGGACTGTGCGGTCCCCTTCTTTCCCGGGAACTGTCTCAGTAATGCCGCGGAGGCTTCGCGCCGCTTTACAGCGATCGCACACGACTCGTTGACCTTCGAGGCCATCACCCCCTGTCGATTTCAGGCGCAGTTGCCCATCGCATGAGGGTTCGTGTGATCGGTGCACCCACTTGTCGAAGGGGAAGTCGTCGAGGTGCCCTGCGGAGCATATTACGACGAACGGTACTTGCGACATACGGGGCCTAGCCCCTTTGCCTTCATGACTCTTGTCCTGACAGAACACGCCTTGCTTCATGCTCAATTCGGATTTCTCAAGGCGCTTGCAGTAGATGCAGAAGTGCCAGCGTGGGAAGCGCAGCACAGGGACAGTAAGTTCGATATTGCAGTTATTACTCCCCCGCTTTCCAGGACGATAATCAGGTGGCAACCTGAACTCCTTGACACACAAGCGGGCTTCCAATCGCCAGTCATGTTCCCGGTACTCCTCAACATCTACAGCCGGGAGATCACAGTCGTCAACCTCATACCAGTGATCTAAACCAGCAGTAATGATCGATGTCCCGTCAACGAGGACGCTCATTGCGCCTACGCCGAAGGGGGCGACGAGTTGTGCCCGTCTTATCGTCCCGGTGTTCATTGTTCCTCCTCCGTGTCACCATCAGCCTGGGCGTAGGATGATGAGATTTTGAGTCGGCACTCAGCATCAACGTTACGCATGCTCGTGGGCACCTCCCAGCTTATGTACTTAGCTCTGGGATCAGGCTCGGTTCCTGCGAAGCGCATAAGACCCTGTTCAGGATTGCCCCTCGGCACCGGGTTCGCGTCCCACTCGGTTCGTTCCCATTTATCCCATTGGCGTGCACGTTTGACAGCAATCCGCTCAAGATTTGCAACTTCATCGGCGTCGGAGATACGCGCACGCTCACGAAGCAGCCCGATGGCCACCTCGAACAACTTTTCGGGGAAGGGGGACGGTCTCCGTTTTGTCGACGTGGTCTGCCGGATGTACGCCACGATGGCCGCATGCAGTGCACGTCGGAGCACGGGGACAGCGAATGGTGTCACCGAGGTGGGCTCGACCTGGGCGTATAGCTGTTGGTGGTAGGTTTGGAACCGTTCGTAGTGGCTCCGGTCCCGAGGCTTTGCCGCACCGTAGATCGTGATCACCAGACCGGGGCTAATGTCAGCACGACGACCAACGCGACCAGACACCTGGATATACTGCGCCGTGGTTTTGGGCTGTCCGACGATGGTCATCAACCCGAGGCGGTCGATATCGACCCCGACTTCAATGATGTTCGACGCCAGGCAGATATCGAAGGCGTCTTGGCGTTCCTTCCCCGGGCTGTAGCAGGTTTGAAGTTGTTCAATCGCCTTCGGAATCTCATCGGAACGCCGACGTGAGGTGAGCTCCATCGTGCGGCGCGGCCACCGGGGGATGACGCAGTCACGCCGCTTCAGTCGAGTCAGGTAGTCGGGCACGTCCGACTGCAAAAGCGACACTGTATTACCGAGCTCGCGCAGAGAATTGAGGAAATTGAGGTTCGTCCAATATCCATCTCGGTCCCCCTCAGGCACCTTACACACCGCCTGCAGTGTCGCGGCTGCGACACGAGTCTGGACTGTCTGCGTCGAACCGAACGAGGCACTCATAACTCCAACATAGCGTCGACCCGGTTCAGGGGTCCCATCCTCTGCCACAGCAGGTTCAGCAAAGAAAGAGTGCCCATCCTCAAGCCCATGTGGCGGGAACAACGCCACTCGTTCCCGCCCATATAGAGACTTAATCTGATCCTCGTACCGCCGGATGGTTGCGGTAGAAGCAATAATTTTCGGCGGGATTACCTCACCGCCCCTTCGATCAGTGCACAGCTCATCGATGACGCCCTCATACAGGCCGACCATCGATCCGAGTGGACCCGAGATGAGGTGCAGCTCGTCTTGGATGATCAGATTCGGCGGCGATGAGAGACGCTCTCCTTCATCATTGAGACCAAAGAGACTCCGGGCCTCAGGACGCCAAGCCATCATGGCGAACTTGTCGACGGTGCCGATCACGATCGAGGGACGCACAGCGTAAATGTCCTCATCGACCACGTGCACAGGCAGGCCCGAACGCCGACCGTAGCGGCACTGAGGATCAACGCAGCGCAGCACGACCCGTTTGCCTCCACCTGCCTTCTCGTAGCCGGCAACGTCTTGCCCACGCTTACCCCTGGGTGTGGGGCCCATTTGAGCCCCACACCACGGGCAACGCAGTAACAGGAAGAGGTTCTCCTGTTGAACATCGCTTTGTAGTCTCTCGAGCTTCTCAACAGCCTTCTTCCACGTGTTTGGCGTCGATGTGCTTCCGAGCCAGATTCCGATACTAAAGGACTCTGTCCCAAGCACATCGGAGTGCTCTTCGCGTATAGCTTCCAGCACGCACACGAGCGAGGAAGCGCGTAGGAATTGCTGCGCGGTCAGGAGCCTGAGCGTATACCGCATCAGGGTATCCGTACCCACATCATCGGGGTTGCGCAGACGTCGGGCCAATAGACTGATGGCGCATGCCCCGAGGTATGCCTCAGTCTTACCGCCACCGGTTGGGAAGAAGATAAGGTCAACCAGTGAGCGGTTTTTGTGGGAGGGGTCAACCAACTCGGGCAAGCTTGCGAGGATGAAGGCGATCTGGAATGGACGCCACGTTCCCTTCCCTTGCGGAATGCACGGCTCTGGATGGGGACCTTTGGGACGCAGCAGGCCGCCCTTGCGGTGTTCGATTTCACGCAGTGGGAAGTTGGAGCGGACCTGTTGGTGCAGCATGGCCTCATTCGCCCATCGGAAGGCTTGCCTGGCTGTCCGATTCGAGCAGACCAGTCCCCATCCGGTCGTCATGCGCTCAAGAGCTGTTTCAGCCGCCTCCATATGTCGACAAGCAGCCTGGCGGAGACGCTCAGGAAGATCGCTGATTTCGGCTTTCCGCGCGTCAATCCACTCCGCGTAGAGACGCAGCACAGTCTCGACCTGTTCGTGCCCTTGACACGTCCCATTTGCGAGTTCTTTCATGCTGGCCGTGACCGCTTGACGCCGTCCTTCGTGATCAAGGAGGTAGTTCCCCTTGTCGTCGGTCAAGTAAATGTTCGGAGTCAAACTGACTACGTCATAAGCCGGCAATGCGACAGCACGCACCTCAGATACAGGTGCTCCTCCACCTCCATCCCACTCGGCGGCACAGCCATGCCCTATGGCGTAGGTACGCTTGTTACGGTACAGCAGATCGATTGATTGTTCTTCGTCGTCGCGTCCGCAACGCTCGGCCTCTGGGTAGGGTTCGATCATCAGGCCGTCCGTGGCCGTTACAGTGAAGCCAATCTGGAACAAGGCACTCTCCGGCCCCTTATCCAATGTTTGGTTCACTATCGCAACCGTCACCAGTCGGAGTGCTGAGTCTTCGCCTCCCGGTACTGGGCGGACGAAAACCTGAGTCGTCGGCACGATCACTGGCTGAGTGCCTTCGGGTACAGTATCGACGGTCGTAAGCTGGCTGGTCTGTGAGACGAGGGAGCTTCCGCGGAGAGATCCGTTGAGTGTGAAGGGACGGCGGCACCACCAGTCGACCGGTTTCGAATGCCCGGGGATGTGAGCCTTGATCTTCTCGTAGTGAGCACCAGTAATCCTGATGACGAGAGAACCGCTCGCTGGTATGCGGCATTGGAAGGAGATCGCCATCGCAGAGGGCTTAAAGCTGTTGACGCTGTTCAGATCGAAGTCGTCTGCGTCAGCCTTGTCATGTCGCAGCGTCCCCCGGATCTCGATGGGCGGCTCGTTGGGTGCCTCCTCGTTATGGGGGATACCGGGGACACCGATGAGGTCGACGTCCCCAACTCCCATCTCTCTCCTACTGGCTGTATCACCGCCATGAAGCACACCAACACCGTAACGAGAAAGGGGGGATCCAGTGTTCAGAATCTCCTGCATCGTCGTACTGTCATAGAACCGTCCGCGACTATCCTCGATCGTCTCGAATCGGATAGAACCGCTCGAGCAATCAATTGGTTTGCCTGTGGGCTGATCCGTTTCAAGAGGGCCGAACAGTTCGCGCCGGAGTTCGTCTTCGATGATGTCTCGGGCTTCAACTCCACTCATACTAATCCTCCTACGGTGCAATGGCCTATGCGGCCAGTTTCAGTAGACGCATCGTTGCGTTTGTCGATATGGACAAGTTCAGGTGTGATGCCCTGGCACCTTCAGGCCTCTCCCGTCCAGGAGACAGAGATCTCACTCAATCTAGCTACCTCGTGCTGCTGAAAAATCACTCGAGCCATTGACCACCTTCATCTCTCATAAGTTCTCGCACCTCATGCCGAGGAACGATTTGCTTGAAGGGAGAAACAGCCATCACTCGCGTCGCACAGATTCCGCGGATTCCTTCACTACTTCCATCTAGGAGAAGATTCCCTCTTGTTTCAAGTTCAGTCAGATCTGCGAAAGAGATAGCCTCTTCGAGTTGGTGCCGAAATTGTGCGCTCTTTTGGAGCAGCTTCCGGCGGAGCTCAGTGGCATGCGCGAAGGTTGGACGAATCGGAATGTCAAGCCATCCAAGAAGCAGTTCAAAATCTCGATCGCTCCTGGGCCGGACCAACAGAGGATCGATCCACGCTCGCGCTTGATCTGCAGCCTTGACTCCTACGGCACGCAGCGCTCTTTCGACCGACCGGTGACCATACTGTTGGATCCGTTGGGCCAAAAGATCCTTCCATTGCTTCTGCGCGGCTTCGACTTCCGCAACCTTATTGCTCAGCCCAGCAAGTGCTGCCTGATACAGTGCGTCCCGCTCGGTAGTCCCTTCGCGGAGAAGAAGATAGGTTCCTTCCCGGACCGCTGGAACGTCAGCGTATGTAACGCGCTCGCCTTTGGGCTGAATCGCATCGAGGGCACGAATACGATTGCCGTCATCGAGCCACATCGCATAACCGCCACTCAGGTAGAGCTTGCGAGCCAGAACCTCATCATTCTTTGGGTCTCTGTCATTGTCTGAATCATGACCCCATATTGGTTGTGGTCGATACTCCTGCAGCTCATTTTTCTTCTCGAGTGTCGTGGCCTCAACGAATTGGTGATCATCTACTTCATGTACTCGTGCTCCGACACGAATCGCACCTTCAGAGAATGCTGTGAAGGTTGACTGCTGAAGGCGTCGGCTGCGGAACCACGAAGGGACAAGATAACTAACGTCGTCCGCGACAGGAGCAGTCGCAAGTGCTGCCGGGAAGAAAACCGGTGGGCCGATCACATACATCTGCGAACGCACAGATTCGTCACGCAGGGCTTCGCGCGCAGTCAGGATCTGCAGCGCATCCTGCTCGAGCCACCCCTTTAGATCTGCAGCTGCCCTTGTGTTCGCCACGACGACAATGCAATCTTCTGGTCCCACTTCGTCGATCCAGGTTTCAAGTTCCGATCCGATCCCGGAGTCGTTTTCGGCCATCTCTCCGGCCGCATCCACCAACCCATCAAGTACAGACTGATCACCCAATGCTCCCCGCAGAAGTCGTGCTTGACGAGAGACCTCTTGTGCAAGATCTTGAGCACGTGAATCATATCGGACAGGTTGCGCGTTGATGATCCTCTTCCAGCGGAGCAGGCGCGCTGGACCGACGAGTTTTTCCAGGAAGGAACCATCATCGCCTGCCTCACTCATAAGTCTCCGGAGGCAATGATCGAAATGTGCTCCCGCCGGATCCGCGACGATGTTGATCTCAACGCCGCCGCTTTTACATTGTGCAAGTCTGACGACGCTCTCGTAACGTCGATTCAGGAGCTCAATGCGGTTCATAGCGCCACCGTGTATCCCAATGCCTCAACACCACCAGGCGGCGTCCACGCTAGATCATTCTTGAGAGATATCGATTCCCCACGGTTGTTTCTCCATTGAATGATCACCTCTTCGGTTGTATCTTCCGCCCTAGAACGATCAAGAACGCAGATCACGACAGGGGCCTCAACATCCGGCAGATACTCGATAGCTCTGTTGCCATCCAGGATGACCGCGTTCAGCCTTGCTGGTAGCGGGAGGCTTTCCACGAGGTCAGCTGCAGAAAGGATCATCGTATTCCAGGTCGCAGTATGCGTTGCTTTAGGCATCAGCAGCGACCCGATTGAGCTATGTTCCAAATCCTCGTCAGCTTCTCTGGTCAAGCACGCCTCAAGATCATTCTCCAGCCACTTCTTGGTGCCGATAATCGCCAGATCCGCAGCTGGACGCGCCAGCCATGCATCCCATACCAAGTCAAGACCGGCCATACGTGCCATACTCCCCGGCTCTGGGCGATCCTGACTGCAAGCGTCACGGTCCGGAATCTCCCATTCCCCGAGTTCGCTCAGCGCTTGGACCTTATCAACGGCGCATGTTATACCAGCAAAATGAACCCGGGGCGGATCCTTACTCTCATCAAGCCATGCAAAGGAACCAGCTCGCACCTTATCTTTGTTGACCGCTCGTACCCACTGGCCTCGTTCAAGTTTCCGCAGGGTGTCAAGAGGGAGAGGCAGTTCTGGTTGTGCACTTGCAAGCAGCCAGCCACATCCGATCAGCACGGCTGCGAAGTCACGACTTGGGACAGAAACAGCGATTACCAGCTGCCGACTATTGGCGGCCCGAATATAGCGCGCGGCCCGCGCCCCGAGCGCAACCAAACGACCAATCCACTCCGCTTGTACACCAACGTGTTCGGAGTTTTCTGAGAGCATCAGGCAAGTTTCAGCTTGCACTACATGCACCACTGAGCCATCTCGCAATCAGATCGGCAACCATCTGGGAAGAAGACCCCAGGCGTCGCAGAGGTACTCACGATGGAGTACCACCTGGTGTCTATCCACACATGTGCCATCCGTTTCCACCCCTCTGTGCACGTCCGACAGAATGGATCCGACGTTCTTGATACTTATTCAGCATACCATTATGAAGCCAACTGCATCACACTTTATAGATGGGGTCGCTACTCGACTGGAAGCCACTGCGAAGCGTGCGGCTGGGAAGCACAGGAATGCATAAGAAGCCAACGCCGACCCTGCTTCGCTGAATCAATCGAAAACGGGGTGTTGTGGGCCCACCGGAGCGGTCGCGGTTTCAACCGGCGCGCAACGACCCCGCACTGGAACGTCGACGACTCCACAAGGGGCTCGAGCGATGCCCCGACCGCTGCACTAGATAAGTCGGCATTGCACTACCAACTAGCTGGTTCAATGCCGACCTAAGTGGTGCACAACCATATGGGAACAAGTAGAAGCTCGGAAACTACGCAACTACCGCCAGTGAACGCCCGGGTGAAGACCGCAGCAAAGACTACAGGCCCCTCACTGTGTCCCTAGGCATTCAATGGCGCGGTCATGGCACAGCAGTTGGCAGCAAGGCTCGGGCCGAGCCGCGAGGTCGAACATCGTCTTAGGAGAACTCTGCGTAGTCTGCGGCACGGACCTGGGGTTCGACGCCTACATGCGACCGAGCGGAGGCTGCCAAGGGCTCGCGGAATGTGCAGGCCTGGCTGCGGTACCCGTGGGCCGTGGCGGGGCCTGGCCGGGCTTCGAGACGACGCACCAAGCACACGCCAGCACACCGGGCCCCACTGGTGTGGAGGGCGCCGGAGGGACCGGAGGGCACGGG
>ERZ772906.1898-NODE-1898-length-11073-cov-3.101289_pt1 | contig 11073 bp, 8 predicted proteins | sample MGYA00511338_ERZ772906 | MGnify/ENA primary metagenome ERZ772906 (study PRJEB29015, sample SAMEA2738076) | human oral metagenome | biome: human oral; feature: human-associated habitat; material: saliva | place: China | collected 2212 ... | reverse complement strand
GTCCCCTTTAAATCATCGAATGGCTCAGCCACCGTCTAGTCATAATATATGTATTTTATCATATATTTTTAGTATTTTCATATATTTAGTTAAATTCCAGTAATAATCATTGTGGTCATGTTTTTACACAGAATGATTATATGCAAAAATCATCAATAATAACATATAAATTTTGACGTTTATTTGACGTCAAAAAAATAAGGGGTACCGATTGGATACCCCTTTTGTTGTAATTTACTATTTAATATTATGTTTAATGGTAAAATTTGCGATTTTTACTTCTAATCTAATTCAGTTAGTCTAAACAATTTACCATTTCTGAAGAGCATTTCACATCGATGGTTGTTTTCATCGACTAATGTTGCTTCAAATAAACCTTCTTCCGGAACTTGAATATCTTCTGCAAAATTGTAAGTCTTTCCATTAAATTCAAATGTCTTTGCCATATTTTTACTCCATTTTTAATACCGCACCGCCAATATCAATTTTATAAGCATCAATTATTTTCTTTCGTATTTGCTTAAATTCTTTTCCATGTCCTTTAAAATGACACTCGATAGTGGCATGTGCTAACTCGTGATAAATTGTATCTATAGTAATACCATCTTTATGATTATCTGTACTTAATTCAATTAAACAAAAATCATCATTTGGATAACAATATGTCGTGCCTAATCGTTTTTTACTTCTACCAGTATATTTGTGAATTAACAAATCCGGTTTAAAAGAGTATCCTAAGGCTTCAATATTTGTAATTGCTTTTAGAAATATATCAGCATACGGCATCATATCATCATCAAGATATAGTGTACTCATAATGTTTTTCCCAACAATTAACTATTAGTTGACTGTTGCAAACCGTGCAACTCGGAGATAATTGGATCACCATTCCTTTACTGTATACAGAACGCTACCACCTTCAAAATGCTGTCCGTCAAAGTGTGCTAATACTTCAACTTTACCTGCTTGATAGCCAATAGTCTCATAAGCTTTACTGTCTAATACCGTTACACCAGCTTTAATCTTATGAGCCTTGTTTAGGTTGATTTTATAAACGTCCACCTTTTGTTTATCCGTATTAGCAACTACTGCGGTTCTATCCGCCTTTTCCGTTGCTGCTTTAGGTAATGCCGGGTCCTCATATTTGATAACCCGTTGCGTTTGTTTGGCCGCCTGTTCTACCGTAGGGGCCTGTACATAATATGTGGTTACCGGTTGAGCAGTTTCCATCTTGGAAACAACTTGTTGTGCTTCATCTTTGGTAATATGAATTGCATTAGCCAATTTTACAGGATCTTTTATTTGCTCCTGTTTTAACAGCACAGGCTTTTTAACTTGATGTGAATTATATATAGATACCCCTACAATGGCTAAAATAATTAAAATTAGCCCCCCTATGAGAATTTTATGTCGTTTTAGGTAACATAACACCTTGAAAGTCCAAAGGCTCATTATAGACCCCTTTCTTGCATTTCTTGCGATAACATTTCTAATGCTTGTGCTTTTTCTGCATCGAACCGTTCAACAAGATTTTCACGCAACCAACTAGGATTACCTTCATAGTTCCATGGATGCAACTTTCGCTGTTCATATGCACCATTAATTAAATCCCAGTCAAACTTAATGTCGTTTACATAAGATAAGTTCCAATCAGGCTCCCAACCCGGAACATATTGCATTGCCTCTTTAAAAAGATTAACAACTTCACCGGGACCATATTGAACGGCCGCAGAAAATACAACATCACGCAATGCTCGGCTATGTTTATTTACATCAAATAATTGATTGGATAATTCACTACACGCCACATCATAATAAGCATATTTAATGTAGTCGTGCTGCATTTCCATAAAACCGTTAGGATCCACAGTTCCTAGTTCTTGCCATTTGCTAATGAACTCATTGGAGTTAATAGGTCCTGCACTTTGAAGGGCTCTCGCATAATCTTTGTAGAATCCATCTTCTTGACGCAACCCCCAACCAAGAAACGCATCTACACTTCCGCAATTACTTGCTAATTGGTAAGCACCATACGAAATTCCCCCACGGTCCCCCTCGCCTGTTGATACAATAGCTGGGTCCCCATTGCTTTCATACGCAGCACTTAATTTTCCTAGTTCCATTTGTTTTGCTCCTTCCTATTTGATTCACGTCCTCCTAAATAGCCAACGAGCCCGGAGGAAATACTCATGGCCAATTCGTTATAACCATAAAGGACGGCCATTATATTGACCGCCCCTAGGATGAGGATTGTTAATACCTCACGAATGCTAATTTTTTCAATCATTTAATCGCCTCTTTTACAGATTTAATGAATGCTATTAATTGCTGAATTAAACCGATCGCACGTTTGAACCACCTCGATTCTACTAATTCAAGCTCGATCATGTTTTCTACACAGGATGCTAACTCAATTACAATGGGAATGAGGTACATCCCTGTGCTTAAAAACGTATCTAGCCGTCCTAAAAAGATAAATTCAACATCTGGTAATGTAAGTAAGATAAACGACAATACAAATAACCAAGGATATGATTTGACCAGTTTCTTTGTCATATCGGCTCGCAATTTATTGCTAACTAGGAACCTATGTTTCTTGCCATTGATTTCAACATACCCCCATCCTCGCCAAAGTATGGCCAATAGGGTATTGGTAACTGTACAGGGCCTATTTGTTGCGATATTAAAATTGCGCACCTCTACCAAGATGCGCAATATCGTATCAACAAATACCAATATCAAAGTACAAAATATAGCTAATGATATTTGTACAAGTTCATTTTCATTTAATCCCACCATAATAGATGGTGGCGGAGCGAAGATTTCAATCATATGTTCCCTGTCCTTTCAATTACTAAACGCTTAACCCCACTATCAATAAACGCTTTTCTGGAAATTTGATTATCGATATTGAACATAATTAAATCATCGTTATTGTAATTTCTAGATGTTGTAATTGTGATTTCAATATCTTTAGATGTAGGAATCGTTAATTCATAAGATTTATTTGTCATTGCCGTGATTGTTACTCGATATTTACCTTTTGGTAAATATACATACCATCGGTTAAACTTTTCGACATGCCATGTTTCCCATTTCCATGTGTTAAAACCTATAGGGTCATACTGCACATATCCTTTGTCACCATTCGGCTTAACTACATTTAAAGGCGTCCGATTTTCTGCAACTCTCGCATACAAGTTTTGCCCATTAAAATGGACACAGATGTAATTACCACCCGTGTCCTTAGAATTATCTGTTAAATTGTATGTTTGTATCTGCCCATTAGGTGTTTTTGTTTTGATAACTGCCATTATTCCACCCACAATTCTGCGCCATTTGCGAATGTAATTCTGTTTTGTTGCCGTTCGCCATACATCTTATGCCAACCAGTATCAGTACCATTGGAAATACCTCCGTAATATAGGCCATCAGAACCATTATCAATCAATAATAATCTACCTTGCCATTGCTCAGAATTACCAAACTCCATAACAACGCCATTATTAGGCGCATTAAGCGCACCTTGTTTAACTGCTCTAAATACAACACACCCCCATGAAGATGGGTCTTTTGTATAATCTGAGTTAGTATTCATTCGATAATTCATAAAACCGCTAGAAGTAATAGAACCAGCAATACTTGTATTTCCGTTTTTCTTAACATATGAACTATCTGCCGTAGTTTTAGATAAAACTGTTCCAGTATCTGACATATCATCTTCTGTTAGAACTCTGAATGTTTTATTTTTGTTAGCATCGTAATAACCTATTGAGGTCCCTAAGAATATAGTCCGGTTATCGCTCATGCCAAATTCCATGCTATTACCAGTAGACATCTTAACAGCATGATGAGCGCTACCTTTAGTATCTGTTACTTGAACAGAGGTATTGTTTGGCATGATGATTGGGCCTTTCATCTTGCCACCACCAAGGCCTAAATAATCAAGATTTTTCAACCGTTGCATATTGATTGAGTTTTCAAAGTCGTAATTTGGGTCACCTACATAAATATCTACTTGGTGACGTTTGTTTGGCTTTTGAGTAAGCACAGCAAAATAGAACTTGCCATTGTAGTAAGCGATGTCTTCTATTTCTGTTTCACGGTTAATTTCAATGATCTGTTTAACTGTTCCAAATGGAGTACATTCAACAAGACTTCCTAGCGTTGCGGACATGATTGCGCCATTTAACATAAAGGCGCCGTTATTATTCATGTCTGGATAGATATAATCTACTTGGTAAGTTTTGAGTTTTTTAAACTCATCATTGTACAGATTAATAGTTCGTACACGTTGATTACCTGCGATAGGTACAATGGATACATAAGTTTTCGTAATATGATCATAGTCAATGTTAAATACCTTTTCTTGTAATGTAATAGTATTTTCGATTGCCATAGTGTCAGCATTGATAACCGTCAAATTATTGCCGTTTTTAAGCCCATTGGCAATGTATATCTTGTTGGTATACCGATTGTATGTCATCGTATTACAATGCCCTAGACGCTCAGAATCCGTAAATTTATAGGTACCTACTTTTTCAAAAGTGTCTGGGTTAAGCTCGTAAAGAATTTGATTAGTACCTTCACCATTAATACAGGCAAGTACAAATACATTCTTTTTAGAGTTATAGGTAAACCCTTGGCATTGATTTACTTCCGCATCATAAGTAATATTTTTTACAAACGCTATGTTTGATGCGCCTTTTAGCATTGGTGTTTCTATTGGATAATACGGCTTAATATTGGTGTATACACCCATATCCATAACTGAACCCACTGTATTAAAGGTTAAATGTTCAGTTAGTTTGTATTGTCCATTAGGCACTAATAAAATTTTATTGGCCAAATTATCATTAGCACGTTTAAATGCAGCCGTATCATCGATTACACCGTCGCCAACTGCTCCGAAGTCTTTAACTGACACAATACCATTTAGCGATTCTTTTCCAATGTATTTAGCATCAGCTTCACTTTTGGTTACAATTCCTTTGCCACCGGGTATTGCTATTTCTTCAGCTTTAGCAGCTGCTACCTCTGCACGCTTGGCTGCATCTTCCGCTTTCTTAGCATTGCCTGTACTAGCGATTTGTTTATTGTTGATGTCGGTCTTAATAGCATCTGCTTTTGTAACCAAATCATTAATATTTTTCTTATCGGTTTCCGCCTGCGCAGCATATGCTTTCGTATTATCTGCAAGTACTTGTGTTTTCTCAAATGTATCAGCACTTTGGATAAGAGCCGTATTTGCAGTTGCTAATTTATCATCTACCGTTTGAGATAATGCATTAATATTATCGTTAATGGCTGTTAGCTTTGTTGCATTGTTTTGCACTTCATTGGCTTTTGCTTCTGCCGTTAATGCAGCTGCAATTGCTTGTTTAGCCGCTTCAATGGAGTTATCAACAATATCTTGTGTAACTTGATTTGGGTCTTCATCAGCCCCTACACGAATTTGCAATGTGCGATCTAGTTGTTCTTTTAATTCCTGAAGAATTAATATGACTTTATCGCTCATATCTTCAATGTGATTATATGGCCATTTATTAGATAATTCTGTCGTTTGTGAAATTGGAGTACGTCTGATTAAAATAACCTTATAAGTTGCCGGCAATGGTTCACCAATACTTGGATACGTTAAAGTTTTATTCTGTGCATCATATAGAATATTTCCTGTTTGCTCCGTTTGCCGTCCATCTTCATCAACTAGAATAAGGTTAATGTCTTTTATGTTATTAAAATCATACGGCCAAATAAAAGTCTTGTTTACCCCATCACATTGATATTGAACAACTGGATTGTTGACTTGTGGAATCACAATATCCCGCCTTTCTTTGCATATAAAGAGGACTACCTGAAATTAGGTAGTCCTTGCTTTTATTGTTTCTTTTTCTTTTCTTTTTTTGTCTTTAAGCGCTTGTCTAACAAAATCGACATGAATACATCTTCAATCTTGGCATCCGTATCAGTTAGCCCTACACGCAACAATGTCCAGAAAGCATCGGTTACGGTATCACTAAAACCAGTTACACGGTTAGAAACCTGACTGAGTGAACGGCCTACATCAACGATATCTTTATTGTCACTTGAGATAGCTTGACCGGTATCCCATAATTTCTCAAAGATACTTAATCCCATTACGGTATTACCTTTATTGTATGGACGTTCTCCTAAAATAAATTTCATACCCATAGTGGCTATATCTCTCACTAACGGAATACCCATGGTTCCTTGTTGTACAAATTCTTCGGCAAAAGACTTGGCGATAGATTCCGGATCATCATCGTCACCATTTGTCATGGATTTATAAATCACCATGCCAACCGCTTGTGAAAATACAGACCACCATAGCATCCGTGCAAATTGAGTCCAGTCACCTCTATCTTTGCCTGCATACCAACCTTCAGCAATAATGTTGTATAAAGTGTTGGCGTATGAGTAGAAAGGAACGAATAACTGCGTTAATGGATTTCTTGCTCGTTGAATAGCTGCTGCATCTTTAGTGTCACCACTTCCGAATATGTCCCGTATTACTCGGTCACCTGCTTCAATTGCTTGTTGGTTAATCCACTCAGTACTTAACCCTTCCTTGGATTGGAGTTCAGCAACCTTTTGATCGTACGCAAATTTCCAAACCGGAATAGATAATGCGAAGTCTGTTTCCGTAAGTAGTCGAAATCCCATGTTGTTAATTTCATCACGGATTTCAGCACCTTTTTCAAATTTATAACCGCCAATATTCTTATCATTAATACGGAGCCCCTTTCCTTGGATGCTTAATCCTTTTTTGAGATCTTTATCCAAAGTTTGAATACGTTCACGCATAAAGATTGATTGTTCTAATACAAAGTCACGAGTATTATTATAGGTTTCTGTACCATGGCCATAGAATCCTACACTTGCATGATTAACGGCTCGAAGGACATTACCCGCACCAATACGATATACGGCAACAGGAATATTCAAAGTATTCTGAATGGCAACTGATACACGACCAGCCATGATAGCCATAGATGTGTTTCTCTTTAATGCTGTCACAATCTTACCAAATGCATCAAGCTTAGCCGCCTCATCTTTCCAATTATCACGAACCCAAGTTCGCAAGAATTGATAGGAATTTATTCCGAATTTCTCAACAATATAGTTTTGAAACTCTCTATTGGCTACTAACCGATTCACATCCGTCACAGCTTTACGCATAGTTATATGATTGATTGATTCGGTAATAGCATTCGGAATAACATCAAAGTCTAACAACAATGATTTATCCTTAACTACATCTAACCGTGATTTAGTAGCACTCATACCAGTTCCTAATATCGCATTACTACTAACCATAGTCTTAGCAATATCTTCAACTTCCTTATCAGATATACTTGCATTGACTTCCGGATTATAAACAATCGGATAATACTGACCGATAATAGTTCGGCCACCAATAGAGAATGTAATGCCTTCTTCCTTTTTTAATGGATTCCCATATAACTCTTCTTGAACTTTGCTACGTTCTTTGTAAAATGAATTAATATGATCCCATGTCCGGATTATGAATTCCCAGTCTTTATCAGTGAGGATTTCTTGAAAGGCCTTTTCCATTTCAACTTCAGTTACCTTGGCCGTTTCCATTGCACGTTGTCGATTACGCTCTGTCCCCCAATTTAAGGCTAATGCAATGACCTGCTCTTTAGTTAGATTACGTAATTCCCCAACATCATACATATGCTTATTTCTAATATTAAATAACTCACGCTTACCATACACAGAGGATACATCTTTGGCCAATCTGCGCATGGACACTTCTTTACGTTCATTAAACGCTTGTGTCGCTCGACTAATTGGGTCATAGATATATTTCACTGCACTAGGTCCTAGCCGGCGTAAGAATGTTTCAACTTTAAGTAATGATAGATTGCCCTTATTGATAAGCCCTGCAACAGCTTCTAAACCAGTTTGATTGTTTTGAGCATTAAATACATTTCCATTTACTTTGCCAAATGTGTCGACTGCTTCCGTTAATATGCCATCGACCGCATCATCAAATGTAATAGATTCACCTTTATCATTAAGAATAGTAGAGCCTTCATATGCATTGCGTCCATTCTTATACATGCCTGTCATTAATTCTTCAAGTGTATCCAATTGGCTCATGGTAAGATTCTTAAACGACATTTGGGCTTTGTCATAGAACAGTTGCACTATCCATGGGTCAAGGAATGTAATGCTTTGGTCACCTAGAATATCCGCATCAGGATCTAATGCATTAATTACTGCATTCATATCAAACCCATCTACTGGCTCAAGCCCATCATATTTAGTTAACCCCATTTGATATGCCATATGTGCGTAGAAGTAACGCATATTAGGTTCAATGGCAATAGGATTCTTAGGTCGTGTCATTCTGTTGAGGTTATCAAGTAACTTAGTTCTTAACTTCTTAATGCGGAGCGCATTGTCAAACGCAACACGGGCCCTCGCTTGATTCAAAAGTTGTAACTGTTTAGCTTGCAAAGCCTCTTCCAATTTATTAACTGCCAATGCCCTATCAGCACGCTTACCTTCACGAATAGCTTGGCTTTGATACTTCTTATACTGGCTAGCTTGGGATAAAGTCAAATCGCCCAATTCCTGTCTAGCACGGTTCATATAATCAGATACCACACCTACACCACTATCTCGGATAGCTCTTACATTATCGATTCGTTCTTGTAAAAGATCTTTTAGTTGTTCAATGCGTTCCAATGTACTTAAGGATTGATTATCCATGCGTTCCTGCATCCGCACTTGTAATCGTTCTTTTTGCTCTGTTACCTTATCAAGTTGATTTGTAATCGATGTCAATCGCTTACTTAATTCGCTATTTTCATCTTTCAATTCAGACTCACGATTTTTAGCTTCTTCCTTCAAGTCATCTCGTTGTTTTTTTAAACGCTCTATTTCATCATTAGCTTTATCCAATTCTTTAGAAACAGAACCAAGCTCTTTATCAACCTTTGCTTTTTCTTTACGAAGTTTTTGCTCTTTTGTTAATTCTTTTTCAATTATTTCTAAATCAGATTCAATTGTTTCTGAATTAGGGTCAAGTCGATTTAACTTATCAAGCAGTTCCCAATTGTTCGCAAGGTCACGATTGGTTTGTGATTTGATGATTTTGGCTTCCTCTTCAGTAAGTTTCATTTGACCGTCTGAAGATAATAGCCATTCTTCAGCAATTTCTATATTAGATTTACCAATATGGTTATCCTCAATGAATGTCTGCTCCGCAGATTCCATAGCCTGATTAACAGCTTCGTCAAATGTAAATCCAGTCTGTTCACGTTCAGCAGCTTCTAATTCTTTTAACGTGCTGTATCGAGTATTGGCTAATGCATCTTTACCAAATGCATTATAGCGTTGATGGTCTTTATAAATCGGATATTGCTCCATTAAACGCTTTTCAATATCAGCTTGAATAGAATCTTTTTCATCGTTCCATTCTTTGATTGGGCGACTTTCTAATTCTTTCATATACCGCTTCATTACACGCTCTTTCGCCATTTCCCCGACGTCGGCAATATGGCCTTGAACCTTTGCTTGTTCAGCTTCATCGAGCTGTTTAAATAACTTGCTAGATTCAAATTGTTCAAGTGCCTGTTCTTTTGTGTAGGCGTCAATATCTTCTTGGGTAGCGATCATACGTGCCATAATGTCTTGAATTTCTTTAGGTGGTAATCCGCCTAGTCGTGTCACCGCACGATAGATACGAGTTAACCACTTTGAGAACATTCGGAATACACGTTGCAATCCTTTAGTAGGTGCGTTACCTTCACGAAGGTATGCTTCCCATCCACGAGCAAATTTTTCATGTGCTTTAGTATTATCAGCACCTTGCGTATCATCCCATTCAGACCACTCTTTCAACTTGTTCCAATCCGTTACAAGTTGCTCTGGAGCGTTCTCCATTTCAGCTAGGTTTTTAATGTCGTCAAAGAATACGTGTCCCATTTCATGTAGGAACGTTGAACGGTCAGCCGTTTTGAAGATTTGAATAAGGCGGTCAGTAGGACTATTAATTTGCGTCATGCCATTAATAGATTGATTGTATTTTTCTATGACTTGTATTGCTTTGTCATCGAATATTACATAACATCGTCCGTCTTGTTCGCCATCGTAGTATATGCCTTTTATACCGATACTATTTAAAAATTCACTAGCCTTTTTAGCATTTTTCACATTATGAAGATTAAAATGTTCATCATTACCAAGTGCATGAGATAAGAATGAATACAGCTGTTTACCATCAATATTTGTTTTCTCTAATGCACCATATACATCAGTCTTAACATTCGAGATAGCTTTTTCTTCACGTTCTCGTTCTAACTGTTTTTCTTTCTCGTATTGTAAATATAGATCATATCTAAACTTTTTATACACAGCTTCCAATAAACCTTCATTACCAGCTATGGTATCAATATTTTCATCTATACCTACTGACTTCAAAAATCTATCAATATTTCTTTTTTGAATTTTATTGATGTCATTTATTGTTTTATTTTTGTTATGTAGTTCAGATATTATGTACCCTACATCCATAAAGTGTGTGTATTTATTTGTCCATTCATCACCAATAATAGACCCTTTGTGATATTTAATTAATAGACTTGTAAAACGTTCCAGTTGTTCTTCTGGCATTTTATGTAATCCGTTTTTCAAGCTATCTCTTACATATCGACTATATCCAGAAATAGGATATTGCTCTGGTAATAACTCTGTTTCATTTGGTATTTCTACTTTAAAAATGGACTTCCATTCTTGTTTAGTAAATTTACTTTCTTTTAATAACTTAATTGCTTCTACAGCTCTTTTGGTTTGTGATATAACAAATTGAGTATTTTTCCCTTTCTTTGAGTCTATAAATTTATGTAAACTTTTAATTGCCTTATCGTTACTCCCTACTTCCGCAATTTCAGTAAGAGCCATAGACAAAGGGTTTTCATCGCTTATAACATTTCCTGTTTTCTCATCATACCATTCTGCATCTTCATTTATTTTATACTTTGTTTTCTCTGTAACAATCTCTATGCTATTTGCACCTAA
>ERZ772906.1897-NODE-1897-length-11079-cov-11.745374_pt1 | contig 11079 bp, 6 predicted proteins | sample MGYA00511338_ERZ772906 | MGnify/ENA primary metagenome ERZ772906 (study PRJEB29015, sample SAMEA2738076) | human oral metagenome | biome: human oral; feature: human-associated habitat; material: saliva | place: China | collected 2212 ... | reverse complement strand
AGCGACCGCGGTCCACGCCCTCGTCGATGTCGCGGGCAAGCTCGCGGATCTGCGGGCCGACCGCGTTCATGATGAGAGCGGCTTCCGCGATGCGCCAGCGGATGTCGGGGTCGTTGGAGTAGGTTGTCTGGTTCTTCACCGAGCGGTGCGTCGCCACGTGCTCGGCGGCGACCTCGACGGCGCGCTCGCCGACGCCCTGGTAGGTGGCGGCCAGGAGGACCTCGAAGTGTGAGAAGATGCCGAAAATGACGGGGTCGGCGCTGGGACCCGGGTCCGTGATCGTCAGGATGCGCTCCTCGGGCACGGTGAGGCCCCGGAGGAGGGTGGTCATGGACTGGGTGGCGCGCATGCCTAGCGTGTCCCAGTCGTCCTTGATTGAGTAGCCCTCGTCAGAGCGGCGGACGATGCCGAACACGGACTTGGGGTCCTCCTCGGTCTCGGCCCGCCCGAAGATCAGCAGGCGAGTCCACACGGGGGACAGGGACGTGAAGATCTTGGTGCCCTCGAAGGAATAACCGCCCGCGTTGTTCGCGGTTGCGCGCGTCGTGGAGCCGAAGAGCACGAGGTCGTTGCCGGGTTCGGAGATACCGAAGCCGAAGACCTCTCCTGAGACCGCGTCGCGCAGGATTTGCTCGCCGCGCGCGTTGCCGTGGGCGACCAGGTAGCGCCCCAGGCCGACGATGATTTGGTGCATGTTGATGCCCAGCGCCGTGCCGGGCGCAGCTTTGGCGAGCGCCGTCTGTTCGGCGGCGATCTCGGTCAGGCTCAGGCCCGCGCCGCCGTATTCGGCGGGGACGAACGCGGCGAGGTATCCTGCGTCGCGCAGCTCCTCCAGGTCGGCTTCGGGGTAGGTGTTGTGCGCGTCCGCGTCGGCGGCGCGCTCGTGGATGCGGGAGAGCAGGTCGGTGTCCAGGAAGCTCATCGCGGTCCTCTTTCGTGGTCGGTGCATGGACGAGGCCGTGGCCGCCTCACGCTCGAACCGCACGCCGGGTGGGCGCTCTGACCGCGCATTCGGGGGTCCGCGAGGCGGGCTGCGCGGCGATTCTGGGCGAGGACGGGAGCCTGCGCTTAGGGTGTCCTCACTGTATCGCGGAGGCGGGCGCGGGCGAGATGTAACGCTCCCGACGGGGCGTTGTCTGGCCTCAGACCGCCCCTATTCGATAGTGTTGAGACCGTGAGTACACCGAACGAGCCCATCCACACCCTCACTCCGCGTCAGCGATTCCTGCGCGAGCGTCAGGAGCGTCAAAATCTGACGTTCGCGATCGTGAGCGTCGCGATGATCGTCATTGCGGCGCTAGCGGCCCTCGTGTTCTCGGGGATCGTGTCGATTCCTTTCGGTAACAGCTTCTCCGCGAAGGTTAAGTACGCCGAAGTGGGCGATATTCCCTGCCCGACGGCGGATTCGAAGCCGGTGGCCCCCTCTCAGGTGTCGGTCACGGTCATCAACACGACTCAGCATCAGGGCCTGGCCTCCAAGGCCACGGATATGCTCACAACCGCCGGCTTCCAGACGGAAGAACCCAAGAACGATGACATCGAATACACGGGCAAGGTGCGCATTACCGCCGGAGTGAACGGCGTCGACAACGCGTACTCGGTGGCCCGATTCTTCCCGGGTGCCCACGTGCGCCTCACTGAGGCGACGGACTCCACCGTCACGGTCGAACTGGGCACGTTCTACGACGACGCGATGAGCGCCGAGGACGTCCAGCGCGTCCTGAAGTCGACCGACCCCATCGAACAGCCCGCGAAGTGCCGCCCGATGTCCGGCTCCTAAGCGCGGACGCACGAGCAACGCGGAAGGCCGCCCCTCGGGGCGGCCTTCATGCGTCAGAGCGGTCGGGCACGGCTTGTTTCACGGACCGTTTCACGGTCCGGTCCCTCAACGGTGGGAGAGCGGACCGGCTGTGCCCCGGCCTCGTATATTCTCCAGCAGTGCGTAACCGTTCGACCCGTACCAGACGGGCACGCGCTCGGGTACAGTCCACAGCGCGTCGGGGACCATGGCCTCGAAGCTGCCGTGCGACATGAACTGCTCGATCTCGGAGAGAGAACGGATCGCGATTCCGGCCACGCAGTGCGGAAAATCGCGTGCAAACGCGGCGTAGATTTCGGGGTCGCGCTGCCCGTCGTCGCCTACCAAAAGCCAGCGCACGTGCGGGAACATGCGGGCCAGGCGGCGCAGTTCGCGACGCTTGTGCTCGGGGCCGGAGCGGAACCAGCCCGTGTTCGACGGGCCGAAGTCCGTCATGAGGAAGCCTCCCGCCGGGTACCCGCTGCGCTCCAGGAACGAACGAAGCGTCGGCACAACGTTCCATGCGCCGGTTGACAGGTACATGATCGGGGCGTGCGTGCCCTCCGGGACCCCCTCCGACGAAGCTGAGGACATCGTCAGCGTCGTTAGCAGTTCCGCCATGCCGGGGACGGCCTCGCGTGAAGAAACGCGATCCAGGAACGCGTGCCTGGCCGCTGTGACCAGTCGCGGGAGCATAGACACCATGACGGTGTCGTCGATGTCGGAGACCACGCCGAAATGCTCGTCATCGGACACGATGCGTACGCGCACGCAGGCGGGGCGACCGGCGCGGATGCGACCTTTGCGGGGGCGCTCGTACATCGCCGAGGGCGGGGCCGGCAGCGGGGTCGCCGTGCGCAGGGTGGTCGCGAGCTTGGCGGCCGTCTCCTCGGACATGCCGAGCGCACGCACGTCGCCCGCGTGAAGGACTTGGATGGTCGCGTTATGCCAGCCGGGGTCGAGGCCGTGGCCCAGCACCGTGATATCGACGAATCCACCGCGATCCGCGAAAGCAAGCCGACGCGCGTTGCCGACCGTGACGAGCACGGGCTGACGAGGGACCTGCGCATTGAAGAACTGGCGCCATCCTCGGCGGGTTTGCAGCCAGGAGCGGGTATCGTCGCCGCGCGCCATGAGGACGCGGCCCAGGATACGGGCGCTGCGCTGGGAGCCGATCCCCCCGAAGCCGACGACGCCCGGGTAGAACCAACCTTTCGACATGGCACCGACCAACAGTGTGGACGCGAACTCGCCCGCACTGGCGGTCAGTGCCAGGGCGAGCGAGGGAGACTCGTCATCGATGAGAGGGGGACGGAACAACATCAGGCCAATCATAGAGCCAATGCACCGGGGAAGCGCAAGCTCCGGAGCGACGGAGCCGCAGGTACCCTATGACAGTCTGACCGCATAGTCAAGACGAGTGTCGTGCGCTAGTTGCGCGCCTGTCCGCTGCGGTGCGGGACTCGTCGTTGAGCAGCTGTCAGAGGGGACGTCATGATGCGGCGTCACGTGTTTGTGACCGCGGTTGTTCGCTTTATGAAACGGAGGCCGGGCACGATTCTCGGGCTGGTGCTCCTGCTGCTAGTCGGTGTGGGGGTGTGTAGCCGCGCTACGCCGCTCAGTCGAGGGGCAGCGGTGGCGTCGGCTGAGCTTCGCTCTTGCGCAGTGCGGGCAGGCCGATGAGCATGAGAACGACCATCGCCCACCCGGCACCGGCCATGGTCAGTAGGCCGCCGCGCGCGCCGATCGAGTCGATTGCGGGCCCGGCGATCGCCGTGCCCAGGGAAGTGCCGAGGTTGATCGACGTCGACATCCAGGTCAGGCCCTCCGTGAGCTTCGCGGGGGAGACGGATTTCTGAATGATGACGTTGACGTTCGTCATCGTGGGGGCGCAGGTGAGGCCCGTGATGAGGATGACGGCGGCCATTGTCCAGATGTTGAAGGCCACTGGGAAGAAACTCATGCCGATCGCCATCAGGATCACACCGAACACGAAGAGCTGCCAGGTGGGTCGTCTCCACGTGCGGGCACCGTACACGAGCGCGGCAGACAGCGAGCCGATCGAGAAGAGCGCCAGGAGGATGCCGCCGAGCGCGGGGGCACCCAGCTCCTCGGTGAAGCTGACCATCGAGACCTCCATCGCGCCGAACGTCGTGCCCATGCCGATGTAGGTGGTTGCCATGACGAGGACGACGGGCTTGCGGATGACGGACTCGCGCGGGGCATTCGGGTCGTAGGGAATGATCGCGGGCTCGGAGTCGCTGCGCGACAGGAAGAGCGTGCCGCCCACAGCCAGGGCGACGATGGAGATGGCGAGGCCGGTGCCGGGGTGTAGGACAGTGCCGAGGACCGTGGAGAGCACGGGACCCACGATGTACACGAACTCGTCGACCGCAGACTCGAGGGCGTAGGCGGTCGTCAGCTGGCCCGGCTTGTGCAGGATCGTCGACCAACGCGAGCGCACGAGGGCACCGGGCGCACCCCACGTGGCACCCGCGAGGGCAGCCGGAATGAAGAGCAACCATTCGGGGGCGTGCATGAAGACGGCTGCGACGAGGCCACACATCGACAGGGTCGCGATGACCCACGCGGGACCCATGACGCGCAACTGTCCGTGGCGGTCGACGCGGCGCGCGAGGATTGGCGCGCAGATCGCCATGACGATGATGTTGACGGCTGAGACAGCGCCGGCCAGCGTGTAGTTGCCGTACTCGGCGCGCACCATGAGGATTGTCGACAGACCCACCATGGACATCGGCAGACGCAGAACCAGCCCGGCAGCAGAAAACTTCCAGGCCTGACGGTAACGCAAAATGTCGAGATAGGTACCCAGCATCCCACTATTTTATCGTCGGTCGGAGGACGGCAGCGCCGGTCGCAATGGGGCGTAGCTAACCCCCTTCCGCGCGTGAGAGTGGGACGCAGCCACGGCCTCGTCGATGAGGGACGAGGCCGTGGCCGGGAGAGCGAAAAGGCTCAGTCACTCACCTCGAAGACGCCGGTCTGGCCCTTTTCCGCCAGGGAGAGAGCGTGGTTGACGAAAGAGTAGTGGCCGGCCTCCAGCGGCGTGAACTCGACGAAGCCGCCCTCGGCGGCACCCAGGGAGAGGACCTGTCCCCAGCCGCCACCGCTACCGCCGCCGCGGATCACGTAGGCGCCCTCGCGCCACACGGTGTCGAACTGGGTGCCCACGACGTGGAAGGTGGTCGCCAGGTTCGGGCCCGCGTCCATGACCCACACGCGCACGCGCTCGCCCGTCTTGATCTGGATCGGGTGCGCCTTGTACTGGAAGGGCACGCCGTTGAAGGCCATCGCATTGGGCTGCAGGGCCGACAGAAGTGAGGCGTCGGCGCTCTGCCCGTCCGCGCCCAGGTAGAGCTCGGAGGCGATCATGACGTACTCGCGATCAACCGTGTCCAGGTCGGTCGGGTCGATGACGACAGCACCGAACATGCCGTTCGCGATGTGCATCGACATCGGCGCGGTCGAGCAATGGTAGAGCCAGATGCCCGCGTTCTTCGCGACGAAGGTGTACTCAAGGGTCTGCCCGGGCTCGATCGAGTGCATGACGTTGTCGGGAGCGACGAGGCCCGCGTGGAAGTCCAGCGAGTGGCTCATCGTTCCGTTGTTCACGAGCGTGATGTGGAAGGTATCGCCGATGTGTCCGCGCAGAATCGGTCCGGGGGCGTCCCCGTTGAAGGTCCACGTCTGGCGGGTCAGCGTGTCGGTGACGTTGGTCGTCTGCTCGGTGACCGTGAACGTGTAGGAGCGCTCGGTCTCGCTCGTGGCCGGTGGCAAAGCCGGGTCGCGCGGGGTGATCGTCGCCGCGTAGTCCGTCAGGGCCGTCGCGGTGGCGGGACCGGCGGCGGCGTCCTGGCCGTGGTCGTGGCCTGCGTGGCTGCCGTGGCTACCCGAGGCTGAGGCCCCCGAGGAGGACGAGGAAGCGCCCGTTGCCTGCACGTGCAGGGTCATACCCATCTCGCGGTGACCCGGCAAGGAACACCAGCCCTCAACGTCCCCGGCGATGATGCCGAGGTCCAGCTCTTTCGTCTCGCCGGTGGCGAGCGACCCGGAGGATACGCCCGTCTCAAACACCAGATCGTGACGCTGATCCCCCGAGTTCGTGAAGTCGATGATGAGGCGGTCGCCAGCTGGCACCTCGATGTGGTTGGGAGTGAAGGTCATACCCTCGACGCCCACTGACACGCGGGTCGTGTGCCCGGTCGGCGTCACGGACGAGGTCGTGGCCGCGGTCCCCGTTCCCGTGCCCTGCGTAGTGGGCGCGGTGGGGTTGGACAGGAAGATAGCGAGGGCAAGCGCCACGACGGAGACGACACCGATGATTGCGCCCGCCGTGCGGCTTACGGGCGAGTGGTCGCCCGCAGGACTCATGCGCAGCTTGGGGACTCCCGTCGCACCGCCCTTCGACTCTGATGCCTTCGGGGCGGATGCCTTCGGGACGGGTGTCTTCGGGTTCTTGCCTCCCGACGGCGACGCAGACAGGTTCAGGTCAGCCACGGCGGCCTCCTTGCGTGGTGGTGGGGGATTGGGCGGCGCGCTTGGCACGCGCCTGGGCCACGCCACAGCGGGCCATAAGGACGATGTCGACGACGTAGGTGGCCAGCAGGACCACCCACGCGGCAACGGTAAGGCGCTCGGCGGGGATGCCGCCAAGTGACACGACGGAGAGGGCGAACACTGCGGCCACGTTACGCGCCGCCTCCCGGATGGGAGCCCCGGCCTCGAGCACGCCGACCCCGACGCGCACTGCGGATGGGCCACCGCCGATAACGACGGGCATCAGGTAGGTGAGCGCGCCGACGAAAAGCTGGCCCAGCCCGGCCGCGCCGAGGATCGGCAGCCACGGCAGGAACGCCGCGCGCAGGCCGGTCGCATCCACGGCCTCGAAGGCGCGCAAGGACGCCCCCGCGCCCGCGACGAGAATCCAGGCGGCACCCAGCATGAGGGACCACGCCCCGTACTCGGCCGGACCCTTCACCAGCGCCGCGCGAAGGAGCGGAACACCCACGCCCAGCGCCGCCGCACCCACGACGACCAACAACCCCACGGAGGCCACGCGCATCGACCCCGTCACAGCTCCCGTTCCCGCGACGAGCAGCGCAGCCACCCACAGGGGCAGGGCACTCGTCGCGAAAGAAACGGCCAGCGGATCCATGCGCGTGCGCATCGCCGTCGGCCCGAGCGTCACCAGGGTCCCGCCCATCGTCAGGACCACCCAGCCGGCGACACCCGCCAGCGCATGGGCGACCGTCAGACGATCCCGGGCCGAGGCCAGCCACGCGGGAGCATCCGCGTCAAACATAGCCACCGTCACGAAACCAGCCAGCGTCGCGCCGACCACCAGGAAAAACGCCGCCGCAATGTAGTAACGAATAATCACCGCGAAACGCGACGCCAGGCGCTCGCGGGACGCGGTGAGCAGCGCCCACCCGTGCCAGGCTGCGATCACGCCGACCGCGGTCGCACCCGTGACAGTCGCGTGCCACATGCCTGACCACATGCCGCCGATGAGGAGCAGCAGGGAAAGGTTGAAGGCCATGATGCGCACGGTGTTGTCACGCCCGGCGCGCCGATCATCCGGGGCCAGGTGCGCGAGGGCACGCGTGAAGTACCAGGACCACTGGAAGATCCCGTTCGACAAAACGCCCAGGGTCACCAGGTGGATCGTCGTCCACAGGTTCTGCGGGATGCGGCCTCGTGCGACGATGGTGACCGCAGCGGCAACGGCCGCCACGCACATCCACACCGTGGTTACGCGGTCGGTGCGGGGGACGCGAGGCTTGCTCATCGAACCTCCGTTCCGCCCGAGGAAGTGGGAACAACGGAGGGGGAGCCGGCCTCGTCGATGATCCTGCTCTCATGCGAGGCAGTGCGCGCCCGGCGAATCGTCACCGTCAGCGTCGTGGCGACGAAGAGAAGCACCCCCACGACCCCGAGCGTGCCGCCCAAGCGCCACGGGTAGGCAGCCTCGCGCGCGCCCGCGAGAAGGCGCAGGAGGAGGGAGACTTGCAGGAACGCGAAGGGGACCCACATGGCGACGTGGTAGGGGACTTCGCGCCGCGCGACCGCCGGGATGATGACGGGCGCGTGGGCCAGCAGCATGGAGACGACGAAACCAATCGTGATCGCGTGGACGCCGGCGTCGTAGCCGTACCCGTCGAAGGCCGGGGGTGCGACGATCCACATCAGCGCGGGCACGAGCGCCCACGCATACCCGCTCAGCATGCACACGGCGGCCAGACGCGGCAGGCCCTGCATGCGCACGGTGCCGCGCGCGACGTCGTGCCACGCGGTGTCCACCATGAGGGCGCCGAGTGCAAGCCCGATCAGCGGATACCCGACCGTGGGGGAGTAGAGCGCGACGGTCAGGCCCACCATGAGGGCGGCACTCTCGGCGGTGATGCGCCGCTCGGTGGAACCCGACGCGAAGGCGAGACGCGCGAGTTCGACGCGCTCGCCGATGATCGTGACGATCAGGAAGGCCAGCCACCACGGCACCGCGCGCGGCGTCTCGAGGCCTCGCCACCACAGGAGGACGCCGCCCAGCCCGATGAGCGCGCCTATCAGCTGGATGAGGACCGCGTGGGTGGCCTGCCTGCGCGCCCACACGTAGCAGTAGATGGCGCTCAGCGCCGCCATGCCGAGCGTGATGAGGAAGCCGGGCATCATGCGCTCGGGCGCAAACCCGGGCAGGTGGGCGGCCAGGAAGCGTGGGATCGGTAGGCTCGTGAGCGTGGCGCGTGCGCCCTCGTTCACGGAGATGACGATCGCGCTGATGCCGCCGGCCCCGGTCAGTAGGGGAGCGGCGTACGCCCACGCGCGCCGCCCGTCGGATTGCAGGGCGACCGCGCGCTCCAGGCAGATCGCGGTGCCCAGGAACCCGTAGACCATGAGGAGTCCGTGCACGGTCCCCAGGCTCGTCGAGGCGATGGGAGCGAGCGCTCCGAGGCGCACGAGGGAGGCGTCCAGGCCAGCGAGCAGCGCGACACCCGCGAGGAGAAGGAAAGCCATGCGCGCCTTGGGAAGGGAGGGGATCGGCGGACTCGTGCGTGGTTTTCTTGACGAGGCCGGGGCGTGCTCGCGCGATCTGCCGTCGCGGGCGGCAGGGCTGGGTGCCTCGCTCATGTGGGCGCTCCTGGTGTCGGTGGGCGGCGTCGGCTCACCGACGCGTCGAACTATCACCACGGTAGCGGCCCGTGTCCCATATTTCTATGGGCAATCGCCGTGAAAATTCTCCCCGCGCTCCTACTGAGCCCAGCGGATAGCACGAAACCCCCAGCCCACAGGGAAGGGGGTTTTCAGGACCGACGTCAGTCTGCCGCTCACGAGTGAGCTATTACAAGGCTCTGGTTCGTCAGGTTTCGAGGTCACCAATCATCCGAAGATGAAAGGCCCATGTCAGCTCTTGTCCTGCCCGTCAGTTTAACAGGCCGGATGGTGCCATCGCGCCTCGTCGGCTCAGCGCGTTTCCCCTGTGATTGCGTGGGTTCTGGCGTGACCGTCGGCGGTGGAGTCGGCGCGACATGACAACGGGGGTAGCGCTCACACACGTGAGCGCCACCCCCAGCAACCCGCGTGAGCGGGCAGCGTCGAGAATCAGCCGTTCAGGGCGTCAGACACAACCTTCTTCGCGGCCTCCTGGACCTCGGCCAGGTGCTCGGCACCCTTGAAGGATTCCGCGTAGATCTTGTAGACGTCCTCGGTGCCCGACGGGCGAGCCGCGAACCACGCGGACTCGGTCGTCACCTTCAGGCCACCGATGGGCGCGTCGTTACCGGGAGCGCGCACCAGCTTCGCGACAATCGGGTCGCCGGCCAGCTCAGTCGCGGTCACGTCCTCGGGAGACAGAGCCGCGAGCTTCGCCTTCTCCTCGCGGGAGGCGGCAGCGTCGATGCGAGCATACGCGGAGGCGCCGAAGCGCTCCACCTGCTCCTCGTGCAGCTGCGAGGGTGTCTTGCCCGTCACGGCCAGGATCTCCGAGGCGAGCAGCGCCAGGATGATGCCGTCCTTATCGGTCGACCACACGGTGCCATCCTTACGCAGGAACGATGCTCCCGCGCTCTCCTCGCCGCCGAAACCGACGGCACCGGACAGCAGGCCAGGCACGAAGTACTTGAAGCCCACCGGCACCTCGATCAGCTCGCGGCCCATGGCGGTCACGACGCGGTCGATGAGCGCGGAAGACACCAGGGTCTTGCCCACGGCCGCGTCCTTGCTCCAACCGGGACGGTGCGTGAACAGGTACTCGATGGCCACAGCCAGGAAGTGGTTCGGGTTCATCAGGCCGTCAGGCGTGACGATACCGTGGCGATCCGAATCCGCGTCGTTGCCGGTCGCGATGTCGTAGGGGGTGTTGCCCTCGGCGTCGGGGGTCATGGCCTCGCGCAGGGACGCCATCGCGTAGGGCGAGGAGCAGTCCATGCGGATCTTGCCATCCCAGTCCAGGGTCATGAACGGCCACGCCGGGTCGACCTCGGGGTTGACGACCGTCAGGTCTAGGCCGTAATACTCGCCGATAACCGCCCAGTAGTCGATGGACGCGCCACCCAGCGGGTCCGCGCCGATACGCACGCCCGCCTTACGGATGGCCTCAATGTCGATGATCTGGTCCAGCTGCGACACGTAGAAGTCCAGGTAATCGAAAGGCTTCACGTTCGGGTCGTGCAGCAGCTCAGAGCCGGTGACGCGGGGAACGTCCTTCCACTCGCCCGAATCCAGCAGCTCGTTCGCGCGCGCCGCGATCCAGCCGGTCGCGTCCGTGTCGGCGGGGCCGCCGTGAGGCGGGTTGTACTTGAAGCCACCGTCGCGCGGCGGGTTGTGGCTGGGGGTCACGACGATGCCGTCAGCCAGTCCGTCACCCTCCGTGCGCAGGTTCGCCGGTGCGCCGTTCGCGCCCAGAATTGCGACGGACACGGCGGGGGTCGGCGTGTAGGAGCCGCGCGAATCAATGCGCGTGTCGATGCCGGCGGCTGCGAGGACCTCCAGGGCGGTGCGCCACGCGGGTTCACTCAGGGCGTGCGTGTCACGACCGATGAACAGAGGCCCGTTGATGCCCTGCGACGCGCGGTACTCGATGATCGCCGCGGTGATGGCGATGATGTGCGCCTCGTTGAACTTACCGTCCAGCGAGGAGCCGCGGTGGCCCGATGTTCCGAATGCGACGCGCTGTCCCACGTCGGTCGGGTCGGGAACGATGTCATAGTAAGCGGAGATGACATCGTCGACGTTGATGAGGTCTTCTGGAAGGGCACGTGTGCCAG
>ERZ772906.1896-NODE-1896-length-11085-cov-5.662285_pt1 | contig 11085 bp, 10 predicted proteins | sample MGYA00511338_ERZ772906 | MGnify/ENA primary metagenome ERZ772906 (study PRJEB29015, sample SAMEA2738076) | human oral metagenome | biome: human oral; feature: human-associated habitat; material: saliva | place: China | collected 2212 ... | reverse complement strand
GTGCTGGTATGGATTATGTAAAGGAATTAGATTATAAAATCTATCCAGATTGGCAGACATTCTATAACATGCATGAAGGTTCTTATTATTACATTACGCGTTATGGAGAAAAGACGCCTTCAGAATTTAACTATAAGGAAGATGAAGGGAAGGATATTTATCTAGTCTTTGGCAAAGAAAGTACTGGTATTGATAAGCATATACTCCATGATAACTATGATCGTTGTGTGCGTATTCCAATGGTTGCACAAGCACGTAGTTTAAATCTTTCTAACTGTGTTGCGATATGTGTCTATGAAGTTTTAGATCAACTTGGATTCCCAGAGCTTTCACACACAGAGGTAATTAAAGGGAAGGATTTCTTACAACAATTTGAATAGGCATATATTTGGACAACCTCATTATTCATAGGTATACTTACAATGAAAGATGGTGATTACGTGTTAGAGACCTTTGATGATTTCATTTCATTAGCTGTCATTTTGGTTATGTTAGTCCTAACTGTGTATTGTTGTCTTGTGATGTCGAGTAAAAAGCATCTGAAATTGATGCAGAAAAGACAAGAGAAACACCGTAATTTTCTAGCGACGCTTTCTGATGACTCGGGATGTAATAGTGAGGAGTAAACAATGATTCAAGAAACGATTAGTTCAAACAATGCCCCTGTAGCGGTAGGACCATATTCACCCGCTGTTCGTGCAGGGGACTTTATATACATCTCTGGACAGTTACCAATTGATCCTACAACTGGTCAACTTGTTTCAGATGATATTCGTATTCAAACTGAACAAGTACTGAAAAATATTGAAGCCTTATTAGCAGAGGCTGGTTTAAATATGTCTTATGTTTTAAAGACAACTGTATTTGTTAAGAATATGGAAGAGTTTGCGGCAATGAATGAAGTATATGCTCGTTTCTTTCAAAAGCCATTTCCAGCAAGAAGTGCTGTTGCGGTGAAAGATATCGCATTCAATTCCAAGGTTGAAATCGAAGCATTTGCGATGGATACCCGTGCACTTGAAGTCCTATGTGCAGAAGATGGTTGCCATACATGCGATGATTATTGTTGTGAAACAAAGTTAGATATTCAATAAGACCTTAGGGTCTTTTTTGTTTGAACTATGGTATGATATTGCTTGTACGTAGTGGAGATTAATTTCGTATGTCTATTCATAAACTAAACATGACTTTCACAAAGAAAGATATTCAATACATTCTTACAATCGCATTATCCGCTCTTGTGTATGCATTTGGAATTGAATCGTTCGTAAGTTCAGGTAATTTATTCCCTGGAGGGTTTGCTGGTATTTCTCGACTGGTTGTAATGTTAGTAGAGAGACATCTTGGTTTGGCAATTCCATTTGGTGTTATCTACTGGGTAATGAACTTTACGGTTGTGCTATTTATCTGGAATCGTATTGGGCATAAGTTTGTTCTATATTCCATTCTTTGGTTCTCATTAAGTTCGTTATTTTCAATTGTTATCAATGTGCCTATCGTTACACAGGATATGTTGTTGATTGCTGTGTTTGGTGGTCTGATCAATGGATTTGCGATTGGACTGGCGCTTCGTTCGAATGCAAGCAGCGGTGGTACAGACTTTATCGCAATTGATTTATCAGTACGATTAAAAAGACCTACTTGGAATTATTTACTTGGCTTAAATGCATTCGTCTTAGTACTTGCAGGTTTAGCGTTTGGTTGGGATAAAGCTTTGTACTCGATTATCTTCCAATATGTTTCTACACAGGTAGTAAATACAATGCACCAACGTTATAAGATTACACGTGTTCAAGTCATTACTGATCATGCGGATAAAATATGTGAGGCTGTATTTAGTACAGTACGTCATGGTATTACAAAAATTGATGTTGAAGGTGCTTTCAAGCATCAACCGCATACAATGTTGTTGATCACTGTCAATAATTATCAGTTACCGGAAGTGATTAGTTGTATACGTAAAGCGGATGAACATGCATTCATGACCTTTAATGCGGTTGAAAAGATTATCGGTAACTACTATCAGAAACCTTTAGAGTGAATCAGCACTCTTTTTCTTTTATATAAAAAGATGTGTATTGTTTGATACACATCCTATGTTTAAAGAATTTCCATGCCAATGGCTTTCTGAACTTTGTTAAGTTTTTCAGCCGCAATCATGCTTGCTTTCTTGGCGCCGTTTGCTAATGTTGTTTCGATTAAGTTACTGTTGATAATTTCATTGTAACGTGTTTGAATTTCTTCGAGTTTAGCACATACTGCATCTGCAACTGCTTTCTTGAAATCACCATAGCCCTTGCCTTTGAATTCTTTTTCAATATCTTCAAAAGAACGTTCATTTGATAGAGAGGATAAAATTTGCATTAAGTTAGAGATACCTGGCTGATTTTCTGGGTCGTAATGTACTTTACCTAAACTATCTGTAACGGCAGACATGACTTTCTTACGAGCTACTTTGAGATCATCTAACAAATAGATGCAGCCTTTGTTTGTTTCATCTGACTTAGACATCTTTTTTGTTGGATCACTAAGGGACATAATTCTTGCGCCAACTTTAGCTACTAGTGGTTCTGGAACTGTAAAAAGTTGTCCATAGCGATTGTTCATTCTTTCCGCAACATCGCGTGTTAATTCAACGTGCTGTTTTTGATCTTCTCCAACTGGTACATAGTCAGGGCTATAGAGTAAGATATCCGCAGCCATTAATGCAGGATAGGTATAAAGACCACCAGAGAGGTTCTTTTCACCCTTAGCTTGTTTATCCTTGAACTGTGTCATACGATTTAATTCACCCATATAGGTATGACAACACATAATAAACCCAAGTTGTGCATGTTCCTTAACGTCTGTTTGAAGGAAGATTGTAGCTTTGTTAGGGTCAAGTCCACAAGCTAGATATAATGCTACACAATCCTTCAAATTCTTTTGTAGTTCTTGTGGATTCTGTGGAACTGTAATACAGTGCAAGTTTGCGATAAATGCAAACATTTCATATTCGTTCTGTGATTTTACAAAGTGTCGTAAAGCACCAATATAGTTTCCTAAGTGCAATTGTCCAGTTGGTTTAATACCGCTTAACATTCTTTTCATAGTGAGTTCTCCTTGAAATTAAAAACGTCTCTTCAATCATATTGAAGGGACGCATGAGACGATATGCGCGGTACCACCCGACTTATCCAAAAGGATCACTTAATTTGGGATAACGGGCCTCCGGTATTCTATTTGTGGAACTCCAAACATACTTTGTCGAAATATCAGTTTACACCAAACACTGACTCTCTAAGAATTCAACGCGTAATTGCATTCCGAATACAGGTTGATTCTAACACAAATCAATATAATTGATAAGTGCTTTTTGAATGTGCATTTGCGAAGCATATTTTTTGCGTGTTATACTCGTAGAGGAAACGTTATTTTATTTACATGAAAATCAATCTTTCATGCATGTTAAAAGGGGATTCCTATATGTTAGAAATTAACAATTTAATGAAGAAATATAAGAAGGTAGCAGCTGTAGATCATATTAGTTTTACAGTTCCTAGTGGTAAAGTTGGCATCTTATTAGGGCCTAATGGTGCTGGTAAATCTACAACAATCAAGAGTATTGCAGGTTTGCTGCGTTATGAGGGTGAAATTAAGGTAAATGGTCTACCATCAAAGTCGGTTGATGCGAAGAAGGTATTTGCGTATGTACCTGAAATTCCAGCTATGTTTGGAGCTCTAACAGTGATGGAGCATATTGAATATGTTCGTCGCGCATATCATTCTCACATTACAGATGAAGAAGTAGAGCAACTTTTGATTCGTTTTGAAATGTTGGATAAAAAAGATAAACTTGGCGATGAATTATCAAAAGGTATGATGCAGAAGGTGAGTATTATCTGCGCTCTATGCATTAAGCCTGAAGTTATTCTATTTGATGAGCCTATGATAGGCTTAGATCCAGCTGCAATCAAAGAACTTAAAAAAGTTATCTTTGAAATGAAGGATAAAGGTGTAACCGTTCTTCTAAGTACGCATATGTTAGAAATGGTTCAGGAGTTATGGGATATTCTGTATATTATGGACCATGGTAAAGTGATTGGTACTTACGAAAACGATGGAACACAGAATCAAAACATTGAAGACTTGTTCTTTTCTCTTACAGATAAAGAGGGTGAGAAGGAGCCACAAGAATGAATGTCTTATTCTACTTACATAAACGCATATTGATTAACGGATTTAAGCGCTCGATTCGAAAGCCTGCTTTTGTGTTAATGTTAATCGCAGCTATTGCTTATTTTGCGTTACTTACGGCTGGATATAAAAGTTTTTTTAGCCAAATTGGTATTACAAATACTTCGGAATTTATTGTATTAATCATGGTGATACAACTTTATTTAGGTGTTCCAGGATTAATACAGTACTTTAAGCGGAAAGGACTATTATTTCGCAAAGCAGATGTCCAATTTGTCTTTCAAGCACCAATTCACCCAAAGGAAATTTTGTTGTTTAGTGGTTTAAGAAGTATTGTAGTTTCATCAATCTTCATGATTATTTTCTGTATTTTCGGTTGTGTTTTATATCCTGCAAGTACATTACAGTTTTTATTGTATGTAGTGATCTATTTGAGCTTAGACTTCTTTATTGAAATGAGTTTAATTGTTTTATGTTACGGGAATGAAACTATCCCTAATACATATATACGTTTAATTTCCTATCTTTTATATATAGTATTGGGTGCTTTAACGGTTGGATTCTTATTACTTGTAATCGATCATGGCTATAGTATGGCAATTGTTGTGGAATATCTAAAGTCTCCATTTATTAAAATGGTTCCACTTTTTGGATGGAGTATAGGTTTATTGCAATGGATATTTTATGGCTATGATTGGAGTAACGTTGTCAGTACAATATTATTTATTCTATCAGCAATTTTTTTGCCACTTCTTGCCTATAAATCAAAGTGTGAAGGTGATTATTATGAAGAGGCAGAGAAGTTCTCAGATGAATATGAACAAGCTATTGGAAATGCAAAAGCTGGCGAAGTATCTATTGTAGGTGCAAAGCCTAAAAAGTACATGCACGCATCGATAAAGTATAAAGGCTATAATGCAAAAGCTATCTTTTATCGTCAATTATTAGAGTATAAGAAAAACCGTTTCTTTATCTTCTCATTTAGAACATTCTTATTCTTACTTGCAGGCGTTGCCTTACATTTCTTATCCCGTAAAGAAAATGTTATGCATGATTTAATGAGCATTCGTTTATTTGTTATACCTATTATCGTTACGTATTACATTACATTCTTTGGAGTTATCCGCTCAAAATGGATGAAAGAATTACAGAATTACTATACATTCCTACTTCCGGACACCAAGATACATAAGACATGGAATGCAACGAAAATTGAGCATATTCGTGCTTTTATTGATACGATGATTCTTGCGTTAATTGGTGGAGCGATACTAGGTCTTTCGCCTTTGCAGATTCTTTTAACTGGACTTGTTGGGGTAAGTGTCAATGCTAGTCGTATCTACATCAACATGATGGTACAGACAATTATTTCGCCAGCAATTGGGGATTTTAAACTCTTTGTGCAGTTTATTGATATGTTTTTGATGCTAGTAAGTACTGGTGCTTCGGTATTTGTTGCAATAGTTTCTATGATTGTATTTAATAATCAAGAAGCCGCATTCTTAGGCATGATTATGACTAGTAGCATTATGGCGTGTATTGCATTCTTCTTATCATCATTTGCATTTGAAAAGATGGAAGTTATGGAATAGGGAGTTTATAAAGATTTTATAAAATATAAATTATGTCCTATTTCATTTCAAAATATTGCGTGATATAATCACTAAACAGGAGGATGATTATGATAGTTGTATACACATCTCCAGGATGTGCAAGTTGCCGTAAAGTAAAACAATGGTTAAAAGATCGTAATCTTCCATTTATAGAGAAGAACATCTTTAAGACATTGTTAAATGATAACGAAATAAAGCACTTATTGATGAGAAGTGAAAATGGTAGTGATGATATCATCTCTAAGCGTTCTAAGATTATTCAAGAATCTAATGTTGATATCGATTCAATGAAGACAGATGAATTAATCACTTTTATCAAGCGTAATCCTAGTGTATTAAAACGCCCAATCATATTGAGTGAGAATAATTTCCAAGTCGGCTATGACGAAGAGGAAATCGGTGTATTTGTACCGGTAGAGTTACGTCGTTTGGCAGATCACAGTTGTAACGAAACCTGCCCAAATTTCAAAGCTTGTCAAACAATGCAAACAGCATTTCAGAAAGAAGTCCATTAGGGCTTCTTTTGTTGTATAATAGGCAGTATGAAAAAAGTACTTGTAGGTTTATCGGGTGGCGTAGATAGCGCCGTCGCAGCGTATTTATTACAACAGCAGGGTTATGATGTGACCTGTGCTTTTATGCGTAACTGGGATTCAGTCGCAAATGAAGATTTCAGTGGAAATCCAACGCTATACGATCCAGTTTGTCCACAAGAAGCAGACTATAAGGATGCGGCAGATGTCGCTGATAAATTAGGATTAGAACTATTACGTATCGACTTTATTAAAGAGTATTGGGATGATGTCTTTCAGACTTTTATTGATGAGTACAAATTAGGAAGAACACCAAATCCAGATATTCTATGTAATCGATATATCAAGTTTGATAGCTTTATGAAGTTTGCGAAAGAAAAAGGATTTGATATTGTGGCAACAGGTCACTATGCAAGACTTGGTGAAGAGGGTAATCATCATGTTTTATGTAAAGCAGTTGATTATAATAAAGACCAATCATACTTCTTGACCGAGATACGTCGTGAAGTATTAGAACATGTTTTATTCCCGCTTGGGGAAATTGAGAAGCCTGAGGTACGTCGCATTGCGGAAGAACTTGGTTTATCTATCGCAAAGAAGAAAGATTCGACTGGAATCTGTTTTATTGGAGAACGTCGCTTCCGTGAATTTCTCGGTAATTATCTGCCAATGAAATCTGGGGATATTATCGATGTAACGACTAAACAGAAAGTAGGTACACACCAAGGTGTTATGTACTATACAATCGGTCAAAGAAAAGGTTTAGATATTGGTGGTATTGGTCCATTCTTTGTGGTTGGCAAAGATGTGTATAAAAATGAACTATATGTCGTTGATGCAAATCATCAAGACTTGTTATACGCTACATCTTGTATTGTGGCTGGTGTCAATTGGCTAGCTGATCGCACATTACCATTACAGTGTCATGCGAAGTTTAGATATCGTCAAGCTGATAATGATGTTGAACTTGTGCTAAATGAAGATGGTACTTTGACTGCGTTATTCCCTGAGGGAATTCGTAGTATTACGCCAGGACAAGAGGCGGTGTTCTATGATGGCGATGTGATGTTTGCAGGCGGAAAGATTGAGAAAGTCTACAAAGATGGACTAAATCTGATGGAACATGTAAAAGCACTTGTTCATCCTGAAACAAATTAATAAGGAGATTCATGGACAATTCATTGATTACGTTAACTGGTAAATTTACATATATTCTCTTCCGTAACGAAGGGAATTTTTATACTGCTGCGAAATTTGAAGTCAATGATGAAAAGGGGAGAGTAATTTCTGTTACTGGAAATATTCCGGAAATCGTTACGGGAATACAATATCGTATTAATGGTAATTACATTGAACACCCTCGTTACGGAATGCAGTTTCAGATTCAGACACTCGCAAAATTATTACCAACGGAAAAAGAAGGCGTTGTTCGATATCTATCTGGCGTAAATTTTCCTGGTATTGGAAAAAAGACTGCAGAAAGAGTTGTAGACGCATTAGGAGAAGATTGTTTAACTTTGATACGTGAAGATAATACGTTATTAGAGAAAATTGGTGATTTATCTGAGCGTCAAATCAATGCCATTATTGAGGGGTTACAAATTGATAATGGTATGGAGGAACTAGCAAAGTTTTTAAATATCCATGGTTTAAGTCAAAGAAATCTTTCAAAGATAACACGTATCTACGGTAAAGAAGCGTTAAGTAAATTAAATGAAAATCCTTATCGGTTAATCGAAGAAATAGATGGTTTTGGCTTTAAGACTGCAGATAAAATCGGTAAGAGTTTAGGAATCAGTGATACTGACAATCGTCGTTTATACGCTCTTCTTGTTTCCCTTGTAAGTGATTTGTGTATGCGGGATGGTAATAGCTATGTACGTCTAGAAACACTAGAGACTACTTTCTTTAAAGAGTTGGGTTCCTTAACATGTGATTTTGAAGTAATCTTTGATGAGGCTATCTTAAAACATCATATTTATCGTGAAGATAATCGTATCTTTCCGATTGCACAATATGATGCGGAAATCGGTATCGCAAGATTTTTAGCAGAGTTTCCTTATCAATTTATGGATCCTTATGATCCAAAGTTATTACTATCATATCTAGAGGACATACAAGAACATTTAGGCATCACATATGATGAAACACAGATACAAGCGATAGAAGTCTTTTTTGAAAGACCATTTATGATAATGACTGGTGGGCCAGGTACAGGTAAAACAACCGTTGTCAATGCGATGATTAAGTTATTTAAATTGATGTATCCTTCTTCATCGATTATCTGTGCTGCTCCAACTGGTAGAGCTGCCAAACGCTTAGCAGAAGTAACAGGAGTAAACGCCACAACCATTCACTCGTTATTACAATGGGATTTAGAAACGAATACGTTTGGTAAAAATGATGAAGAACCTATTTTAGCAGATCTTTTAATTGTGGATGAATTTTCTATGGTAGATAACTGGTTGTTCTATAACTTATTACTTGCTAGTAAGAGAATTAAAAAGATTTGTATTATTGGTGATAAAGACCAGTTACCAAGTGTTGGACCAGGTTGTGTATTACGTGACTTAATACAGTCCAATGAATTTTCATTAATTGAATTAAAATATATCTATCGTCAACAATCAGATAGTGATGTCATTAATTTAGCGCATGCAATCAATACAGGTAATGTGATTGTTGGTGATTATCATCATGATGTGAAGTTCTTTGCATGCATACCAGAGGATATACGACGTAATATTTTAATGATGGTTGATGATGCATTGCAGAAAGGATACTCGATTGATGATATTCAGATATTATCCCCAATGTATGCAGGAGTTGCAGGCATTGATTACCTAAACAATGCTTTACAGGAATCGTTTAATCCACCATCGAAGGACAAAGCAGAAGTGAAGTCAGGGTACATAACTTTCCGTGAAGGGGATAAGATTTTACAGTTAAAGAATCAACCGGACGATGATGTATACAATGGTGATATTGGTGTATTAGTAGAAATCATTGACGCAAAACATGCGGAAGACCATAAGACTACGATTATCTGTCAATTTGGTGAAATCATTGTTGAGTATAAACCAGAGAATTGGATCAATATTACGCTGGCATACTGCATCAGTGTTCATAAATCACAAGGTAGTGAATATCCAATTGTGATCATGCCGATTATCCGAAGACATGCAGGCATGTTACAAAGAAAGCTTATATACACTGGTGTAACGAGAGCACGTAAAGTATTGATCATATTGGGAGAACTTGAAGCTTTTAAACGCGGAATTCAGGTATTAGAATTACATCCACGAGAGACTACACTGACACAGAAACTAAAGCAGTTTTTAAATGGTGATTATGGATTTTAAAAGGTGAGAAAATAATCTCACCTCTCGTCTTTTTTGGTAAATGAATCTTTGACTTTATTGAATTGTTCTTGAACTTTTGACATATAGTCATTTGCGAGTATGTTACCACTATCTGAAATCATGGTTCCAATTAAGCGTAGAATAACGGATGATTTCTCTGGTGGTAATTTTTGAAGGGCAGTAATAATATCCTTTAAAGAATCAAATCCACCTTCTTTTAGCTTTGCGAATGATTCTGCATCTGTTGATTCAAGAATAGCAAAGATTGCGTCAATCGCAATCTTCGCTTCCTCATCGGATAAATTCTCTAAGAACTTATCGACTGCTTTGTTTAAGAATACGGAGTTGGCAGATAATGATTCTGCTTTTTCAAAATGATTGCGCTTTACAATCCATGTAAGGGCATCGTGTTGTTGCACGTTATTGACAGTACTTTTGATAATTTTTGGTTCAACGTTATTCATTAAGATTCCAATAATTGAAGAGTCTGGAATGATAAGCGTGATTTTCTCCTGTATGGATTGATAAGCAGGGGATTGTAACATTTCACCCTGGAAGCCAGGTCCATCATTTGACCAAACCTTTGTAATATGATTACGAACGGAATCCATACAATGACATGCGGCGTATATCGCAAGATTACCACCTTTGGAGTGACCACCAACATGGATTGGTAAAGTTTCATTCTCAAATAATTGATTGATATATGCGACAGCTGCTTTTTGTCCATTGGTTCCGGTTGTATAGGATAGATAGAAATCTTCTTTCCAACCAATGAATGTATTATCTGTACCACGATAGGAGATATAGATCATATCGTCGAGTTTAAAGGTTACTGCAGAAAACTGGACAACAAAGTCTTTATCAGAATAGCTGATGTAATAACCAATCTTAATATCTTTGAAGCGTTCTGTATCACATACCTTATCAAGTAATCTAGCATTTACGCCATTATAGGTTTCTATTTCTGCAATTTCTTCACGTGTATGTAGTTTATAAAATGCATCTCTCACTTTATGAAGTGGTTGAAATGTTGTTTCTATGTTAGGAATATCATCATAATGAACATAAGCTAAAAGACTAAGGATAGTATTATCCACTTCATTAAAAGGTTCAGTTGTAAATGAAAGATCTCCACGCCAATCAAGATAGTCATAAATCGTTGTCATTTTTAAATACCTCGTAATAAGAGTACCATATCATCTTTCTATCGTCATTGATTTGATTTTCATTTAGTTTCATTTGAAATCGTTGAATTCTGATGATATCGATGAAAATTGCTTTATTTTAAAGTGTTTTAATGTTAGAATTTCATAGAAATCGATGACAAAGGGTAAGTAGATATTGGCTGTGTCGTAGAGAGAAGATGTTTGGTGAAAATCTTCCATAAGTGATATTGAA
>ERZ772906.1892-NODE-1892-length-11103-cov-6.587075_pt1 | contig 11103 bp, 9 predicted proteins | sample MGYA00511338_ERZ772906 | MGnify/ENA primary metagenome ERZ772906 (study PRJEB29015, sample SAMEA2738076) | human oral metagenome | biome: human oral; feature: human-associated habitat; material: saliva | place: China | collected 2212 ... | reverse complement strand
TTTGATTTGAATAAGAAAGAAGAAGTTTTCTCAGCAAAAATCACACCAAAAGCAGATGCGAAGTTATATTTCCAAAGAAAACGTGACTATGTGATTTACTAATAGGTTGTAAATATAGTACAATCAAAGTAATAAATAGGGCAGTAGTTCAAAAAGGAAGATGCCTTTCTAGTAATAGAGAGGAGATGACGGTGCGACTCCGTCCGACTATTTATTGACGGCACTCCGTATGGGGTGCCTTTTTTATAGAAGGAAAATGAGATTGAATGTATATGGTACCGACATAAATGTCGGGAGCAAAGTTACACAAATAAGATGAGTTAGGAAAAATAGCTTTAACGATAAATGATAACGATTGAAAACTATATAAAAACAGCTATAATAACCTTGAGGATAGAAAAAGGAGGAATTCAATAATGCATAAAAATTATTATGATGGACCACCAGAATATAGACCATTAAGTGTATGGGAATATTTTGGGTATGGGCTTCTTGTAGCAATTCCGATTGTCGGTTTTGTGATGATGTTATATTATAGTTTTGATAATTCTAATATTAATCGTCGAAATTTTGCTCGTTATCTATTGTGTAACGGTATTTTAGTGCTTGTACTTGGATTGTTCTGGATTGGAATTAATTATTATCCGAAATAGAAAATTTATAGAAAAATTAGTTGATAAAAAAGAGCATTCCGCTTTGGAATGCTCTATTTTTCTTCTAAATGCGGGCTCGGTAATAGTCGATTGACAATCATCGCAATGACTGCTCCCATTAAAGTGTCTAATACCCGTTGAATCGCATATTCCACATTAACGGCTGCTTCAATCGTATAAAAGATGACTAAGAAAGTCGCTGAAGAATTAATCACAGCTGTTTTATTGAATCGATTGCAAAATAAAATTAATAAAATAATTCCAAGAGGAACTAATAGTAAGTCGGCATAATCCGGTAGAGTAAAATATCTATATGATTGAAGAAGAAGAATGGCTAATACCCCACCTGACATGTTTCCAAAGAAACGAGCAATTCCAAACTTCCAAGTTTGTTTGTGGTCCGTTCTTAAACTAAATACTGCAGATAACACAGCTAACATTGGAGAGCCACGATGTAGCACTTTAAAAAGTAAAATACAGATAAATGCAGATACTGCTGTTTTGAAAGTTCTGAGTCCAATGTGAAATGGATTTTGTTGTTGATTAGGCACACTTTCACCTCGTTAGTTAAAATTCTTGAATATCATATCATAAATTGTATAAAGCGACAACGAGTAAGAATGTCGATTAAAGTCAGATTGAAAATGTAATTAATTTTATAAAAAACAAGGAAAATTCAAGCGTAAAATTAAGGTTTATGATAGAATTAGAGGTATGTATAGAAAGTGGTGTTGCTGTGGGAAGACGAAAATCAATCAAATGGAAATCGCATATGAAATTAGGGGCTAAGAGATTAACACTAGGAATTGTTTTAGTGTTTATTGCTATATGTAGTGTTATTATTATGGGTACATTACAGTTTCAAGAAACAAGGCAAGATCCTACAGAAGTTGCACACCAACAATTTATTCAAAAGCTTGTCCCGTCTTCTCAAAAAGCATATCAATTATATAAAGTCTTACCGAGTATTAGTTTAGCTCAAGCGATATTAGAGTCTGATTGGGGAGAAAGTGGATTATCAAAGGATTACTATAATTTATATGGGATGAAGGCTGGTGCTGCAGAACCAAGTGTCCAATTAGAAACGAGTGAATTTATCAATGGTCAATGGATCACCATTATGGCACCTTTTCGAGTTTATAATAGTTGGGCAGAATCCGTGGAAGCTCACGCTAAGTTATTAACGTATGGAGTGGACTGGAATCCTAAACTATATGAGCCTGTTTTAAAAGCGAAAAATTATAAAGAAGCAGCGCACGCCCTTCAAAAAGCAGGATATGCTACAGATCCAACTTATGCACAAAAAATTATTACGGTCATTGAAACATATCATTTATCACAATATGATCAACTTCAAGAAAAATCTGTAAAGGAGTAGAAAACACATGAGTCAATTATTACCAGGAAGTATTATTGGAATTATTGGTGGAGATTCTCAAATTTCATCCGTTATTTTAATGGCGAAACGTTTAGGGTATCGTGTTCACCATTTCCGCGAAGAAGATGAACCTAGTGTTTTGTTAGCAGATAAAGAAGTGATTGCTCGTTATTCGAATAAACAAGCATTATCAGATTTTGCCATGCAAGTAGATACGATTTATGTTTTAACAAATCAAATTGAAATAGATACGATTATCGCCTTAAGTGGAAAAACTCGTTATTATCAATCGTTTGAATTAGCAGAAATTTCTCAAAATCGTATGGTTGAAAAATTATTTTTAGAAGAACATGCGATTAATGTAGCACCTTATGGAATGATTACAAGTATTGGAGAATTGCCAAGTTTATTATCAAGTATTGGATTTCCTGCTGTGTTAGAGACGAATCGTTTTGATAAAAAACATAAGGGGATTATGATTTATGATCATGATATGGATGATCATGTGTTCCAACTAGTAGAGGAACAATCTTGTATGGTGACAGCATTTGTACCCGGACAACGTCATTTTAGTATGACGATTTTACGAGATTATGAAGATCATATTACGATTTTACCAATTACGGAAGATGTATATGTAGATGGAAAATTAAAATATTCGATTGCGTCTAAACGAATGAATCCTGAGTGGGTTGGAGAGCTTCGTACAATTGCATCAAAAATAATGCGTTCAATTTCAGGCTCTACTTTAGTATCGATTCAAGTAGTAATGGCAAAAAGTGGAATTTTTTATGTCAAAAAAGTGGACCAATTACCACTTCTTCAGCATCAGTTTAGTGCACGACAAATTCCTCAATCATTTAGTGAGATTGTTTTACGATTAGGAACAGGATTGGGCGTTTTGGAAAGCGGGTTGGTAGAAGAAGGATTAATTGTTCCGATTTATCAAGAAATGTTAGAAAAAGTGCATATTTTAACAGTAATTAAACCTCATTGGGAATTCGAATATTTCCAAGTTGAAGGTGGAAACCTCCAAGAAGCAGTTGGAGTCATTCGATTGACAGGGGCTTCAAGTGTGGATTTAGTCAATGAATTAGAATTAAGTGGACTACACGATTAGAATGTAACAAGAGAAGAAAGGATGACTTTGTGAGTATTTCAGCGAAATTACTAGAAGGAATGAATGACCGTCAAAAAGAGGCGGTTCAACATACTCAAGGCCCCTTACTAATTATGGCAGGTGCTGGTAGTGGGAAAACAAGAGTGTTAACACACCGTATGGCGTATATTTTAGCAGAAGAAGAGGTTCATCCTTGGAATATTTTAGCAATTACCTTTACGAATAAAGCAGCACGTGAAATGAAAGAGCGAGTAAGTCAATTAGTTGGACCGCAAGCTGAGGATATGTGGGTATCTACTTTCCACTCCATGTGTGTGCGTATTTTAAGAAGAAATATTGAATTATTAGGCTATCAACGTTCTTTTACAATTTGCGACCCAAGTGAGCAACAAACGGCAATGAAGCGAATTTTAAAGAAATTAGATATTGATAGCGAAAAATATGATTATCGCATGATTTTAAATCGTATTAGCCAAGCTAAAAATGATTTAGAAGATGTAGAAGAATTTAGTGAAAAATATACGGGATATGTGGAACAAATCATTGCGAAATGTTACCGTGAATATCAAAAAGAACTAGCAAAAAGTATGACATTGGACTTTGATGATTTAATTATGTTGACGGTACAATTATTCCAAAAATATCCTGAAACATTGCACTATTATCAACAAAAATTCCAATATATTCATGTGGATGAGTACCAAGATACGAACCATGCTCAATATCGATTAGTAACGATGTTAGCGAAGAAATTCAAAAATATTTGTGTTGTCGGGGATGCAGACCAAAGTATTTATGGTTGGCGTGGAGCTGATATGAGTAATATTTTAGAATTTGAAAAAGATTATCAAAACGCAAAAGTTGTTTTATTAGAACAAAATTATCGTTCTACAAAAACAATTTTACAAGCAGCTAATCATGTGATTGAGAATAATGTTAATCGTAAAGTGAAGAAATTATGGACTGAAAACGAAGAGGGACAGCCTATTACGTATTACCGTGCTCAATCGGAGCAAGATGAAGGACGTTATGTATTGTCACAAATTCAAAGTCTATTAAGAGATGGTTATCATTATGATGATTTTGCCATTTTATATCGTACAAATGCGCAATCTCGTGTCATGGAAGAAAATTTATTAAAATCAAATATTCCATTCCGACTAGTAGGAGGGCAACGATTCTTCGAAAGACTTGAAATTAAGGATTTATTAGCGTATTTACGTTTAATTGTAAATCCTCAAGATGATTTAAGTTTTAGAAGAATTGTCAATAGTCCGAAAAGAGGAATCGGAGCAACTTCTTTAGATAAATTAAATGATTTTGCTTCTATGCATCAATTCTCCTTATTAGAAGCCAGTTCACAAATAGCAATCTCTCCTCTATCTGGGAAAGCAGCAAAGTCTTTAGAAAAATTTGCTGAAATGATTGAAGATTTGAGAAAAATGCAAGAATTTCTATCAATCAGTGACTTTGTGGAACAAGTAATTGAGAAAACAGGATATCTTTCTGCTTTAGAGCAACAACATACAATGGAAGCTGATGCGAGAATTGAAAATATTCAAGAGTTTATCTCAGTTGCAAAACAATTCGAACAAGATCGTTTAGAAGAAGAGTCGGAAGATTCTCCATTATTACAATTTTTAACAGACTTATCTTTAGTTTCTGATGCGGATAGCGATGATGGGGAAGGTCGTATGGTGACATTAATGACGCTTCATGCTGCTAAAGGGTTAGAGTTTCCAGTTGTATTTATTATCGGTTTAGAAGAAGGAATTTTCCCAAGTTTAAGAAGTATAATGGAACATGATGATGTAGAAGAAGAACGTCGTTTAGCATATGTAGGAATTACTCGTGCAGAACAAAAATTATTTTTAACAAATGCATATTCAAGATTATTATATGGACGTACACAAACGAACCGCCCATCGAGATTTGTATTAGAAATCGGAGAAGAATTATTTGGTTCGAAACAACAGCAATCCTACGGTCATACAAGTAGAGAGTCTTCTCCATTTGTTTCAAAAAATTCTTCATCAGGTTCGTTGTTTGATAAATATCGATCAAAATCTCAGGCAACTGCGTATCAACCAAAAACAGTTCAGCCTTCAAGCATCCAACCAGTACGTAAACAAACCGTTGATGCCGAAGACGCAGCTATATGGAAAGTTGGCGACAAAGTGATGCATAAAAAATGGAATGTTGGAACAGTTGTAAAAGTGACAGGAGAAGGTACCAATCAAGAAATTGATGTAGCTTTTGCAGGAATGGGTATTAAACGCTTGTTAGCAAGTTTTGCCCCAATTGAAAGAATAGAGGAGTCGTAAATGGATACTTCAGTAGAACAAAAAATCCAACAATTAAGAGAACAATTAAATCGTTGGAGTCATGAATATTATGTTCAAGATCGTCCAACAGTTACAGATCATGAGTATGATGAAACGTATCATGAACTAGTACAATTAGAAACGGAGTATCCACAATTGATTACTCCAGATTCTCCAACTCAACGTGTTGGAGGTGTTGTTTTAGAAGGTTTTGAAAAAGTTACTCATCAAAATCCTATGTTGAGTTTATCAAATGCTTTTTCAAAAGAAGACTTACAAGCATTTGATGATCGTATTAAAAAATTAACCAATCGTGCGATTGACTATGTTTGCGAATTAAAAATTGACGGTTTATCTGTAGCGCTAACTTATCAAGAAGGAAAATTAGTGTTAGGTGCTACAAGAGGAGATGGAGTAATAGGGGAAGATATTACGCATAATATTAGAACGGTTAAATCCGTTCCTCTTTCGTTAGATCAACCATGGTCGATTGAAGTTCGTGGGGAATGTTATATGCCAAAAAAATCATTCCAACAATTAAATCAATCAAGAGAAGAAGAAGGATTAGAAGTATTTGCTAATCCTAGAAATGCAGCTGCAGGAAGTTTAAGACAATTAGATTCTAAAGTAGCAGCTAGTCGAAATTTAGCAGTGTTTCTCTATCAAAGTCCTAGTGTTGAAGCTTTAGAAGTGGATTCTCAAATAGAATTGCTAGAAAAAATGCAAGCATTAGGATTTGTCACGAATCAAGAAAGCGTACTTTGCCATTCGATTGATGAAGTATGGGCATTTATTGAAAAAATGACAGTGGAAAGAAATAATTTGCCTTATGAAATTGATGGGATTGTGATTAAGGTAAATGACTTTAAAGCACAAGAAGAAATAGGGTTCACTGTAAAAGCTCCAAAATGGGCAATCGCTTATAAATTCCCTGCTGAAGAAGCGCAGACAATTGTGCGAGATATTGAATGGACAGTGGGACGTACAGGAGTAGTGACCCCAACAGCTGTGATGGATGCGGTATTTCTTGCGGGAACTACTGTGAAACGTGCCAGCTTACATAATGTCGATTTAATACGAGAAAGAGATATTCGAATTGGAGATACGGTTGTCGTTCATAAAGCCGGTGATATTATTCCTGAAGTCACTCGAGTGATTTTAGAAAAACGTCCCGAAGGGATAGAACCGTATGAGTTTCCAGCAAAATGTCCTTCTTGTTCGAATCCTCTCGTGCATTTAGAAGAAGAGGTTGCTTTACGTTGTATGAATCCAAAATGTCCAGCTCTTTTAAAAGAAGGCTTAACTCATTTTGTATCGAGAGATGCGATGAATATGTCTGGAGTAGGGACAAGAATTATTCATCAATTATTTGAAAGTGGATTGGTCCAAGATGTAGCAGATTTATATCACTTAACAATGGAACAGTTAGTAACACTTGATAAAATTCAAGAAAAATCAGCGCAAAAAATTATACAGGCAATTGAAATGAGTAAACAAAACTCATTAGAGCGTTTATTAACGGGGCTAGGTATTCGAAATGTTGGATCAAAAGCGGCAAAAGATTTAGCAATGCATTTTGAAACAATGGAAAACCTTCAAAACGCGACTGTGGAAGAATTAGTTTCTATTGAAGGATTAGGATTAGTAATTGCGCATAGCGTTTTAGCTTATTTTAGTCAAGAAACGGTTCAAGAAATGTTAGAAGAATTAAAAGAAGCGGGCGTTAATATGCGTTATTTAGGAAAAGATAAGACAGTTATTTCAGAAAACTCACTATTTGCTGGAAAAACAGTTGTATTAACAGGAACGTTAGAGCAGATGACAAGACAAGAAGCAAAAGAAGCAATCGAGTCTTTAGGTGGAAAAGTGACAGGATCTGTTTCTAAAAAAACAGACCTAGTCATTGCAGGCTCTCAAGCAGGAAGTAAGTTAACAAAAGCTGAATCTTTAGGGATTTTAATATGGGATGAAGAACAATTTAGAACAATGATTGAAGGAAAGGAATAGTTATGAAGAAAAAAATTATCGCTCTCGCTAGTGTCACAATGATGTCATTAGCAGGGTGTGCGAATATTAATCAAGCAACACAAAAAAATGTTGAATCAGAATCTTCACGTGCAAAAGTTGCTCAGCCAACAACGAACCAACTTTCAAATCAATATTATAGAGCATTGATTACAAATGGAAAGTATCAAGTAAGTAAGACTCGCGGTGCAACTTTAAGTTTAAATACTGGATTCAACTTGAGGAATTTTGAATCAGGTTTAATTGAATTATCACGTGCAGTTTTTCCAACAAATCAATATTTCTTTAGAGAAGGACAAGTCATTGATTCAAAAACAACGAATCAATGGGTAGCCCGCAAATCAGAGAAAAATCCAGATGGATTAAACCCAGAAGATAATGGCGAGACAGATGCAAGTAAAAGAAATCCATATTATTTAGCCCAAATTTTAGAACAAGATTTTATGATTCAAACAGAAAATAATTATGAGCTAGGTGGAATCAGTATTGGTCTTGCAATGAATTCAGTGGATTATTATACTGCGGGAGATAAAGATGCGGAGCAAGAAATTTCGAATGAAGAGATGTTAAAACAAGCAAAATCAATTGCGAATACAGTGTTGACTCGTTTACGTCAAAATGATGCTCTGAAGACAGTACCAATAGTGTTTGGAATTTTTAAACAAGCTCCAAAAGATGATATTGGTGGTGGAGTCTATATTTTAGAAGCTACCTCAGTAGAAGGAACTGAGGTGACAAATTGGACAAATATGAATCAAAAAATAGTTGTATTACCATTAGTTGATGGCAATCCAACAGAAGAATCATCTGCTTTTGAAAACTTTAGAACAGAAGTTCAAAACTTCTTCCCGAATTTATCAGGAGTAACAGCTAAAGTTTATTATCAAGAAAATGCTCCTAAAAAAATGGTTGTTAATATTATGACTCAATTTTATGGAGAATCAGAAATTATTGCTTTAGCACAACATGTGACAGATGTTGCCAATAAATATTTACCAAAAACGACACCAGTTGAAGTTCGTATCTCATCAATTAATGGGATGGAAGCATTCTTAATGCAAGATACTGCTCAAGGTGTATTTACGTATCATGTTTTTGATTAAAGATTGACATAAAAGGTACGTGCCTTTTACAATAGGAACGAAAGAAAAGTTGAAAGTGAGGAACAGTCATGGCAATTGAAGAATCAGAAGTACGTCACGTTGCAAAATTAGCGAAATTATCATTTGCAGATCATGAAATTTTACATTTCACAGAGCAAATGAGTGATATCATTGATATGGTAGAACAATTAAAAGAAGTGGATACAACAGGAGTAGAAGTTACAACTCACGGATATTCATTAGTGAATGTTTTACGCGAAGATGTGCCGGTAAAAGGAACAGATCGTGATTTATTAATGAGAAATGTAAAAACAAGCGAGGATGGATTTATCCAAGTACCTGCAATTATGGGTGAAGGAGAGGAGTAAGACGCATGAGTTTATTAGAAAATCAAACATTAGTAAGCTTGCATGAAGGTTTAGTTCAGAAGAAATTTACTTCTCAAGAATTAACAAGTGCAACATTCGAAAAAATTCAAGCAGTAGATGATAAAGTTGGAGCTTTTCTAGCTCTAAATGAAGAAGAAGCAATGGCTCAAGCAAAAGCTGCTGATGAAAAAGGTTATGATTCAACTCTTTCTCTTCAAGGGTTACCAATCGGGATTAAAGATAATATTGTAACTCGCGACTTAATCACAACAGCTGCAAGTCGTATGTTGGAAGATTTCAATCCAATTTATGATGCGCATGTGATGGACTTGTTGAAAAAAACAGGAGCTGTGAATGTCGGAAAATTAAACATGGATGAATTTGCCATGGGTGGTTCAACAGAAAATTCTTATTTCAAGAAAACTAGAAATCCTTGGGATTTAACAAAAGTTCCTGGAGGGTCTTCAGGTGGTTCAGCAGCAGCTGTAGCAGCTAGAGAAGTGTTAGCCACTTTAGGTTCTGATACAGGTGGTTCGATTCGTCAGCCTGCAAGTTTTACAGGAATTGTTGGTATGAAACCAACTTATGGTCGTGTATCTCGTTATGGATTAATTGCCTTTGCATCAAGCTTAGATCAAATTGGACCATTAACTCGTACCGTTAAAGATAATGCATTAGTATTAGAAGCAATTAGTGGATATGATCACCGTGATTCTACAAGTGTGAATGTACCTGTTCCAAATTATTACCAACAAATTAATGGCAATATTAAAGGATTAAAAATTGCTTTACCAGTAGAATATTTAGGAGATGGAATTGACCCTGAAATTCGTAAAGCAGTCTTAAAAGCTGCAGAACAATATCGTGCATTAGGAGCAACGGTAGAAGAAGTAAGCTTACCTCATTCTAAATACGGTATTCCTGCTTATTATATTATTGCTTCTTCAGAAGCATCTTCTAACTTACAACGTTTTGATGGAATTCGTTATGGACACCGTTCAGCTGAAGCGAAAACTTTAGAAGATTTATATGTTATGAGCCGTACTGAAGGGTTCGGTATGGAAGTAAAACGTCGTATTATGTTAGGAACATTCTCATTAAGTTCTGGTTACTATGATGCTTACTTCAAGAAAGCAGGACAAGTTCGTACATTAATTAAACAAGATTTTGCGAATGTATTTGCAAACTATGATTTAATTTTAGGACCTGTAACGACTTCAACTGCTTATGGAATTGGAGAAAGAAATGATGATCCAATTGAAATGTATATGGCAGACTTATTAACAGTTCCTGTAAACTTAGCAGGACTTCCAGCGATTTCTGTACCTGCTGGATTCTCTAGCGAAGGTTTACCAATTGGTATTCAATTAATCGGAAATTACTTCCAAGAACAAACCATTTATCAAGCAGCATTTGCATTTGAACAAGCAAATGACTATTACTTAAAACAAGCAAACGTATAAGGAGGAAAATAAGATGAATTTTGAAACAATTATTGGGCTAGAAGTTCACGTAGAGTTAAAAACAGATTCAAAAATCTTCTCTCCTTCACCAGCTCATTTTGGAGCAGAGCCAAATACAAATACAACAGTGATTGACTGGGGTTATCCAGGGGTACTTCCTGTCATTAATAAACGTGCCATTGAATTTGGAATGCGTGCTGCATTAGCATTAAACTGTGAAATTTCACAACATACAAAATTTGACCGTAAAAACTATTTCTATCCTGATAATCCAAAAGCATATCAAATTTCTCAATTTGATTACCCAATTGGTCATGATGGATGGATTGATATTGAAGTAGAAGGGAAAACAAAACGTATCCGTATCGAACGTGTTCACTTAGAAGAAGATGCTGGTAAAAATACTCACGGAACAGATGGATTCTCATATGTAGACTTAAACCGTCAAGGAACTCCATTAATTGAGATTGTATCTGAAGCAGATATGCGTTCTCCTGAAGAAGCGTATGCTTACTTAGAGGCATTACGTCAAATTATTATGTTTACAGGCGTGTCTGATGTAAAAATGGAAGAAGGATCGATGCGTTGTGATGCGAATATTTCTCTACGTCCTTATGGTCAAGAAAAATTCGGTACAAAAACAGAGTTGAAAAACTTAAACTCATTTAA
>ERZ772906.1889-NODE-1889-length-11110-cov-4.565717_pt1 | contig 11110 bp, 9 predicted proteins | sample MGYA00511338_ERZ772906 | MGnify/ENA primary metagenome ERZ772906 (study PRJEB29015, sample SAMEA2738076) | human oral metagenome | biome: human oral; feature: human-associated habitat; material: saliva | place: China | collected 2212 ... | reverse complement strand
CCAACTTCTACGCGCCCGAGACGATGATCGCCTCCTCGCTCATGAAGAAGGTCTCTCAGGAGTACGAGCAGGTGGGCGACCCCGCCCTCATCCCCCACAAGGCCCACGCGGAGAAGTCATGACGCAGACCCCTCCGACGGCACAGGCGGCAGGGCGGTCGGGCACCCGCCGTCGGGTGCGCGAGGCGCTGGTCCGGGCCCGTGCCCTGTGGCGGGACATGACCGGGGAGTCCGCCTATGACCGCTACCTGGAGCGCTACGCCCGCGAGCACGCACAGTGCCCCCACGGACACGGGGGCGCCCACGGCTCAGGGCACGGCTCTGAGCACGGTTCCGGGCACGGCCCCATGAGTGAGCGCGAGTTCTGGCGCGCCCGGGCCAAGCAGGCCGAGACGGAGATCAACGCCAGCTGCTGCTGAGCCGGGGCCACTCCCGCACTCCGATGTGCTCCGATCGTTACCGCCCGCCTTCCGGGATTCCCGGAAGGCGGGCGGTAGCGTCGTGAGCGTGCCCGCCCAGCAGCCCGCGCCCGACGCACTGACGTCCGCCGAGTCCCCTGACACCTCCTGGGGGACATCACCGGCGTCGACCGCTTCGCCGTCGGCCGGCCGCACCACGGGCCCGCAGCCTTCCAAGGCCCACTCCCCGGGCCGGGCCTCCTACGAGCGGATCGCCCGCGTCGCGGCGGTCATCCTCCTGGCCATCGTCTGCGTGGCGGTGGTGTGGCCCTCCGGGCGTGAGGTCGCCGAGCTCAAGGACACCGTGGGGCCGGCTTTCCTCAGCTCCGAGGGCAAGGACGTCGTCCTCAACCTGGTGATGCTGGCTCCGGCCACCTTCTGCGCGGTCGCAGGCTGGCGGGACATCCCCTGGTGGATGTGGGCGCTGGTGGGCTGCGTGATCGGGCTGAGCGCCGAGGTGCTCCAGAGCCTCCTGCCGATGCTGGAGCGGCGCCCCTCGCTGGCCAATGTCGGCCAGAACGCCGTCGGCGCCTGGGCCGGGGCCCTGGCCGCCTGGTACCTGCTGCGCCGCCTGCACGCGCGGCAGTAGAACCCGCCCCCGTGCAGTAGGCCGACCCGCGGCCCGGTGTCCACCAGGCTGACATTGGCGGCCCCGCCGTCGAAGCGTCCAGAGGGAATCCTTGGAATTCCGGGGTTTCTCTGCTCCGTGCGGCACCGACACAAGGCCAATGTCAGCTCTGTGGACACTGACGCCCCGTCGGGCCTCTTCCATCGGGCCACCCGCCGCCTTCTGAGCAACCGGTACGCCCGTCCGGCGCGAAGCGACAAGAGAACGGGATGGCGAAAGGCCCGGACCATCTGGCCCGGGCCTTTCCGTTCTGTGCGCGGGGGGGGACTCGAACCCCCATGATCGTAAGATCACACGGACCTGAACCGTGCGCGTCTACCAATTCCGCCACTCGCGCGAGAAGCGAGCATGAGACTAGCCTGCCATCCCGGCCCGCGTCCAATCCTCACCGTCATATCCGGCCGTGAGACCGCTCACGACACAATTACCTCACACAGAGGGGGCCGTCTTCCCTGCGATGGCTTCGCTACCGTTACGATGGGAACGGTATCGGCCTGCACGCAGGTCCGTGCAGGCCCATAGCGAGGCGGGACAGTCCCGTCTCCCGGCTCCATCCCGGGGGCCGCCACACCATATTTGGGGGAGGTACTGTCCATGGGATTCCTGGACAAGTTCGAGAAGGGCGTCGAGAACGTCACGAACCGCGCCATGTCCCGTTTCTCGGACGACATCGAGCCCATCGAGATCGCCTCGAAGCTCCGCGAGACCATGGACAAGCGCGCCGCGTCCTTCGCCCGCGACCGCTCCGTGGTTCCCAACATCTTCCGCATCCACCTCACCCCGCCGAGCATCGAGCGCATCACCGCCTGGGGCCAGGACGAGATGGTGCGTCAGATGGAGGAGGTCGCCACCTCGCACGCCGCGGACCAGGGCTACTCCTTCGTCGGCCCGGTCGAGGTCTCCTTCCTCGTCAACAACAACCCCAACGCCCCGGCGATCGAGATCGAGTCCTCCACGCGGCGCGGCGCCGCCGCCCCGGCCGCCTCCGCCACCGCCACCCCGGCGCACCCGATCGTCGACATCAACGGCCAGCGCTACCTGCTCACCGGACCGGTCACCGTCATCGGGCGTGGCTCTGAGGCGGACATCATCGTCGACGACTCCGGCGTCTCCCGCCGTCACCTGGAGATCCGCCTGACGCACGGCAACGCCATCGCCAGCGACCTGGGCTCCACCAACGGAACCTTCGTCGAGGGCCAGCGGGTCGACGCCGTCACGCTCGTGGACGGCAACACCCTCACCATCGGCCGCACCCAGATCCTGTTCTGGGATGGCACCCAGAACAGCGGAGTCAACGGTTGAGCGCACTCGCCTTCACGATCCTGCGGCTGGGCTACCTGGTCCTGCTGTGGTTCTTCCTGTACCTCATCGTGCGCGTCATGCGCCGCGATATGGCCGACTCCCCCGTCGCCGGCCCGTCACGTCGACGCTCCATGGGCGGCTCCGAGCAGCCCTCAGGCCCTCCCCCCAGGGGCCGACGCCGCAGCGCCACCCGCCTGGTCATCACCGAGGGTCCCCTGGCCGGATCGACCGTGCCCCTGAGCCCCTCGTCGATCATCATCGGCCGCTCGCCTTCCTGCACCCTGGTCCTCGATGACTCCTACGCCTCATCGCGCCACGCCCGCGTCTTCCCCAAGGACGGCGCCTGGTGGCTGGAGGACCTCGGATCCACCAACGGAACCATGATGGACGGCCGCCCCGTGCACGGCGCCGTGGAGCTCCCCATGAACATTCCTGTCAGAATCGGCCAAACGACGCTGGAGCTGCGCTCATGACCATCTCCCTGCGCTTCGCCGCACGCTCCGACGTCGGCCTGGTCCGCCAGTCCAACCAGGACTCGGGCTACGCCGGCCCCCACCTGTGCCTCCTGTGCGACGGGATGGGCGGACCTGCGGGCGGAGACATCGCCTCGGCGGTCGCCGTCGAGCACCTCATGCCCCTGGACGCCGACTCCCACCAGGCCGGCGAGCTGCTGGGCCTCATGCGCGACGCCGTCCAGGCCGCCCACACCGAGCTCGTCACCCTGTCCTCGCAGGACCCCGACCTCGCCGGCCTGGGCACCACCTGCATCGGCGTCATGCGCAGCGGCAACAAGCTCGCCATGGTCCACGTGGGCGACTCGCGCGCCTACATGCTGCGCGACGGCACCCTCACCCAGGTCACCACCGACCACACCTTCGTGGAGTACCTCGTGGAGACCGGGCGCCTCACCCGGGACCAGGCCCGCCAGCACCCGCAGCGCTCGGTCCTCCTGCGCGTCCTGGGGGACACCGAGGGCGAGGTCCAGCTCGACGAGTCGATCCGCGAGGCCGTTCCCGGCGACCGCTGGCTGCTGTGCTCCGACGGCCTGAGCGGCCCGGTGACCGCCGAGACCATCGGCGAGGTCCTGGCCGGCGTCGCCGACCCCGGTCAGGCCGCCGACCAGCTCATCGACCTGGCCCTGCGCGCCGGCGGACCGGACAACGTCACCGCCGTCGTCTTCGACGTCGTCAAGGACGACCCCGAGCCCCAGACCGTCCCGCAGGTGGTGGGCAGTGCCGCCACCGAGCGCCTCGCCCAGGAGCGCGCCGCCGCCGCCCACCGTGCCGGTGACGAGCAGGCTAAGGCCCAGGAGCCCGAGGCCGCCAGCCCCGCCGCCAAGGCCGCGGCCCTCATGGCCACCCTGGAGGACAAGCCCGAGGCCGCCTCCGCCAAGGAGTCCTCCGAGGTCAGCGAGGCCATCGCCGCCGAGGCCGCCACCCAGGAGAAGGCCCGACGCCGCCATCGCCGTCGGGTTTTCGTGGGCAGCCTCGTCCTGCTGGCCACGCTCGTCGGCGCCAGCGCCCTGTTCTACCGCTGGACCCAGACCCGCTACTACGTCTCCACCTACAAGGGCGAGGTCGCTATCTACCAGGGGATCCCCCAGTCCGTCGGCCCGCTCAAGCTGAGCCACTCGGTCAAGACCTACGCGGACCTGCCCGTGGAGAGCCTCGACCACAACATCCGCGAGCGCCTCCAGGCCACCGTCACCCAGCCTTCGATGAGCGCCGCGGAGACCTACGTGGACAAGACGGTCCGTTCCTACCGCAAGCAGGCCGCCGTTCCGCAGGGCACCTCGAGTCCCACGGCCAAGCCCTCGTCCTCGACCTCCCCGCCCTCCGCCGCTCCGTCGCCGACCTCGGCCGCACCGACCCAGCCCGCCAAGCCCGGGCAGGAGGGGTGAGATGACTGCTGCTCCCGGCCCCCTGGGCGCCCCCGCGGGCGTCGCGACCATCCAACCGGCCGGCGTCGCGAAGTACTCGGGACGCTGGGCGGAGGCGGCGCTGCTCGGCGTCGCCCTGGTCCTGGGGCTGGGCGGCTTCGTGCTCACCGCCCTCAACCGCACCGGCTCCTCCCCGGCGCAGACCGTGGGCGTGGCGATCGCCTTCCTCGTCCTGACCGTCCTCATGCACCTGTGTGTGCGCTACGCCGCCCCGTGGGCCGATCCGGTCCTCCTGCCGACGGCGGTGGCGCTCAACGGGATCGGCCTGGCCATGATCCGGCGCCTGGACCTGGCCTATGAGGCCAACGAGCAGTGGCAGTTCTACGTGGGCTCCAAGCAGCTGGTCTGGACGCTGCTGGGCGTCATCCTCTTCGCCGCCACGCTCCTGCTGCTGCGCGACTACCGGCGCCTGAGGCGCTGGGACCGTTGGGCCATGTGGTCCGGCCTGGTCTTCCTCGTCCTGCCCTTCATCCCGGGGATCGGCCAGAGCATCAACGGCGCCCGCATCTGGATCCGGATCGGTCCGATGAGCTTCCAGCCGGCCGAGCTGTCCAAGGTGCTGCTGGCGGTCTTCTTCGCCTCCTACCTGGTGGCCAACCGGGACAACCTGGCCCTGGCGGGCCGCAAGGTCCTGTGGATGAGCCTGCCGCGCGCCCGGCACCTGGGCCCCCTGTTCATCGTGTGGGGCGTGAGCATCGGCGTCCTGGTCCTCCAGAAGGACCTGGGTTCCTCGGTGCTGCTGTTCGGCCTGTTCGTCGTCGTCCTGTACGTGGCCACCGACCGGCCCTCCTGGCTGCTCATCGGCGCCGCCCTGTTCCTCCCAGCGGCCTGGTTCGCGGCCACGCACCTCCACCACGTCCAGCAGCGCATCAACGGCTGGCTCCACGCCACCGATGACGCCGTGTACAACGCCGCCGGCGGTTCCTGGCAGCTGCTGACGGGCATGTTCGGGATGTCCACCGGCGGGCTCATGGGCGCCGGCTGGGGCAAGGGCTCACCGACCCTGGTCACCTTCGCCAACTCCGACTTCATCTTCGCCTCACTGGGTGAGGAGCTGGGGCTGACCGGCACGCTCGTCCTCCTCATGCTCTACCTCGTCCTCATCCAGCGAGGACTGCGCACCGCCGTGCTGCTGCGCGACGGCTTCGGCAAGCTCCTGGCCGTGGGCCTGTCCTTCGCCATCGCCCTGCAGATCTTCGTGGTCATCGGCGGCGTCACCCGGCTCATCCCGCTGACGGGACTGACCCTGCCCTTCCTGGCCTACGGCGGCTCCTCACTCATCGCCAACTGGATCATCCTGGCCCTCCTGCTGCGCCTGTCCGACGCCGCCCGGCGGCCGGCCACCCACGCGCCGCGGATCATCGACACCGCCGAGCTGCCGCTGTCTCTGCGTCGTCGGGTCCAGGACGCCGGAGCCGAGGAGTCGACGCCGGAGGCCGCCGGCGACGCGCCCACCGGAACGACACCTGCTGACGCCGGGGGCTACGCGTCCCCATCAGCCGCACCCGGCTTCGGCGACCTGGCGGACGACGCCCGCCCCGCCGTCGCCGTCAGTCCGGAGGCGCCGCCTCCGCCGCACACCGCACCGGACGGGGCGACCCTGCGCTCATCGCGGGCCCCGGGCTTCACTGAGGACTCTGACAGGAGGCAGCTGCCATGAACCGACAGATCCGTCAGGTCGCCTTCCTGGTGCTGGTCATGTTCGCCACGCTGGCCCTGTCCGTCACGAGCGTCCAGGGCCTGGCCCGTCCCTCCGTGTGGGAGTCGTGGTCGGCCAACGGGGCCCTCAACTCCGACCCGCGCAACCGCCGCACCGTCAGCCGCAACTTCGACACCGAGCGGGGCCCGATCCTCCTGGCCGGCGGCACCACGATCGCCAGCACCCAGAAGTCCGACGACGGCCAGGGCTCTGAGGACTATCAGCGCGTCTACGCCAACGGGCCGCTCTACGCCCCGGTGACCGGGTACTTCTCGCCCGCCTTCGCCTCCATGACCGGCATGGAGAAGGAGGGCAACTCCGTGCTCAACGGGGACGACCCCTCCCTGTTCTCATCCCGGATCAAGACCCTCATCACCGGTGACTCCCAGCGGGGCGGGGCCGTGGAGCTGACCATCAAGCCCGAGATCCAGCAGGCCGCCTACGACGCCCTGGCCGGGCGCGAGGGCGCCGTCGTCGCCCTGGACCCCAAGACCGGGGCCATCCTCGCCCTGGTCTCCACCCCCTCCTACGACCCCTCGGCCTTCGCGACCCGCAACGGGAACGCCGCCAACGAGGCCAACACGACCCTCAGCCAGGACTCCTCTCGCCCCCTGGACAACCGGGCCATCGCCGGCAACCGCTACCCGCCGGGGTCGACCTTCAAGATCCTCACCACGGCGGCGGCGCTGCGCACCGGCAAGATCACCCCGGATCAGGAGGTCGATGCCCCCGACTCCATCACCCTGCCGGGCACCAGCCACTCCCTGGAGAACTACGGCGGGGAGTCCTGCGGCGGTGGTCGGACCAGCTTCTCCCACGCCTTCGCCGAGTCCTGCAACACCCCCTTCGCCCAGCTGGCCATGAACGTCGGTGAGGAGGAGCTCTCCAAGGAGGCGAAGAACTGGGGCTTCGACTCCGAGCTGTCCATCCCGCTGAAGGTCACGCCGTCGACCTACCCGCACAACGACTCCCAGGCGCAGACCGCGATGGCCGGCATCGGTCAGGCCTCGGTGCAGGCGACCCCGCTCATGATGGCGATGGTGGCCGCCACCGTGGCCAACAAGGGCGAGCAGATGACCCCCTACCTGGTCTCGCGCACCCTGGACCCCGACCTCAACGAGGTCAGCTCCACCTCCACGAAGGTGGCCCGCACCCCGATCGACTCGGCCACCGCCTCCTCCCTGTCCTCCCTCATGCAGGAGGCCGTGGCCACCGGCACGGGCACGAGCGCCCAGGTCTCCGGGGTCCAGGTCGCCGGCAAGACCGGTACCGCCGAGACCGGCACCGACAGCGGCCCCACCACCTGGTTCGTGGGCTTCGCCGGCACCGACATCGACAAGCCTGAGATCGCCCTGGCCGTCGTGCTCGACGGCAATGCCGAGACCGAGGACGGCGCCACCGGCGGCAAGGTCGCCGGCCCCGTCGCCGCCCAGGTCATCGATGCGGCGGTGAACCAGTGAAACCTGTTGCCGGGCTCCAGCTCCAGGGCCGCTACGAGCTGGTCGAGCAGATCGCTCTGGGCGGCATGGGCCAGGTGTGGCGCGCCACCGACCTGCGCTCGGGACGGGCCGTGGCCGCCAAGATCCTGCGCCCCGAGCTGACCGGCGACGAGATCTTCCTGTCCCGCCTGCGCGCAGAGGCCAAGAACTCGAAGGGCCTGCGCCACCCGAACCTCGCCGTCGTCCTGGACTCCGGGGAGAAGGACGGCACCGGCTGGCTCATCATGGAGCTCGTCCAGGGGCGCGCCCTGTCCGACATCATCGCCGAGAAGGGGACCCTGTCACCCGCCGAGATCCTGCCGGTCCTGGCGCAGGTCGCCCGCGCCCTCCAGGTCGTCCACGACTCCGGCGTCGTCCACCGGGACGTCAAGCCCTCCAACATCCTCATCAACCGCGAGGGCCTGGCCAAGCTCACCGACTTCGGCATCTCCACCGGCATCAACCAGCGCCCGCTGACGGCCTCCGGCATGGTCATGGGCACCGCCCAGTACCTCGCCCCCGAGCAGGCCATGGGGAACATGGCCACCCCGGCCGGCGACCTCTACGGGCTGGGCATCATCGCCTACGAGGCCCTGGTGGGGCGGCGCCCCTTCAGCGGAGCCACCCAGGTCGATATCGCCTTCGCGCACGTTAACGAGGAGGTGCCCGCCCTCCCCGACACCGTCCCGCCTCAGGTCCAGGCCATCATCCTCAAGCTGCTCGCCAAGAAGCCCTCCGACCGGCCGCACTCCGCCCGCGAGGTGGCCCGCGCCCTGGACCGGGCGGTGGTGAACCTGCCCACGGATGCGTGGGATCCCCGTGAGGCGCTCAGCTGGGAGTCCACCGGCCGCCGTGGCCCGCAGACCCGCGAGCTGCCCCGGCCGGCCACCGTGCGTCCCGGCCGTCACGCAGCCGAGGAGCCGACGCCGTCGCGCACCGCCCGGCACGCCTCAGGGCGCTCCTTCCTTGGCCTCAACCTGCTGACGCTGAGGGTCGTCATCCCGGCGCTCGCGCTCATCACCCTGCACAGCACGGGTACGCTTGCCCATGCGCATCAGGTCATGCCAGCCTTGATGCTGAGCATCCCTGTCAAGGAGGTACTGTGACCAGTCAGTTCCCCCAGGTCCTCGCGGGCCGTTACGAGATCCGCGACCTCATCGGACGTGGTGGTATGGCAGAGGTGCACCTCGGCTACGACACTCGCCTGTCGCGGGTCGTGGCCATCAAGCTGCTGCGTTCGGACATCGCCGGCGACCCCACCTTCCAGGCCCGCTTCCGCCGGGAGGCCCAGTCCGCGGCGGCACTCAACCACCCCGCCGTCGTCGCCGTCTACGACTCCGGTGAGGAGGAGCTCCTTCAGCCCGGCGGCGCCAGCCGCACCGTCCCCTACATCGTCATGGAGTACATCGAGGGGCACACGGTGCGTGAGCTCCTCAGCGAGGGCGAGGCCGTCCCGATCGCGGAGGCGGTGGAGATCGTCTCCGGGGTCCTGGACGCCCTGGAGTACTCCCACCGGGTGGGCATCGTCCACCGTGACATCAAGCCCGGAAACATCATGCTGACCTCCACCGGCGCGGTGAAGGTCATGGACTTCGGCATCGCGCGGGCCATTGAGGACTCCGCCTCCACGGTCACCCAGACCCACACGGTGGTGGGCACCGCCCAGTACCTCTCCCCGGAGCAGGCCCGCGGCGAGTCCGTGGACGCCCGCTCGGACCTGTACTCCACCGGGTGTCTTCTCTACGAGCTGCTCACCGGCCAGCCGCCTTTCCAGGGCGACTCCGCCGTGGCCATCGCCTACCAGCACGTGCGGGAGATCCCCAAGCGCCCCTCGTCGCTGGCAGCCGATGTGCCCGAGTCCCTGGACCGGGTGATCCTCAAGTCGCTGGCCAAGAGCCGCGAGGACCGCTACCAGGACGCCGCCCACATGCGCGCCGACCTGCAGGCGGCCGCCCGGGGCCTGTCCGTGGCCGCGCCGGCCGCCGACTCCTGGTCCCCGGCCACCTCGGTCATGGCCTCACCGGCCACCGCAGCGGTTCAGCCCACCTCCGCCTTCGCCCAGGTGGCCTCCGAGCCCTCTCCGGCGTCCACGGTCAAGGAGAGCGAGGAGCCCGAGAAGCAGTCCAAGAGCCACGCCTGGATCTGGGTCCTCGTGTTCCTGCTGTTCGTGGCGCTGGCCATCGTCGCCGGACGGTGGGCCTCGGGAGCCTTCGACAACGTACCCACCCCGACGCCGAGTCCGACCATCAGCAAGGTGGAGGTCCCCGACACCTCCGGTCAGGACGAGGAATCGGCTAAGAAGACCATTGAGGACGCCGGCCTGAAGTTCGCCAAGGACGAGGTCGCCAACGAGGAGGTCAGCGCGGGCCTGGCCGTCTCCTCCGACCCGGGCAAGGGCACGAAGGTCGAGCCGGGCTCCACCGTCACCGTGCACTTCTCCACCGGATCGGCCATGGTCAAGGTTCCCGACCTGTCCGGCAAGACCCAGGAGGACGCCCGCAAGGCCCTCAAGGACGCCGGGCTCGAGGGTGGAAACACCTCCCAGGAGGACTCCGCCACGGTCGCGAAGGACCGGGTCATTTACACCAACCCGCAGGCGGGGAACTCCGTTGCGCGCGGCACCACGGTGGACCTGGTGCTCTCCACCGGCAATACCTCCGTCCCCGACGTCTCCGGCCAGGACGAGGCCACGGCGAAGAAGACCATTGAGGACGCCGGCCTGCAGTTCAAGAAGGGCGACGACGTCGCCTCTGCTGAGGTCGAGCGCGGCAAGGCCGTCTCTTCCAACCCGGCCGCGGGCTCCAGCGTCTCCTCGGGAGACACGATCACTGTGAGCTTCTCCAGCGGCGCGGCCAAAGTGACGATTCCCAGTAACCTCAACGGAAAGACCGTCGAGGAAGCAACTGCCGATCTGCAGAAGCTCGGACTCAACGTCACCGTCATCACCAAGACCTCTGACAAGGTGGACGCAAATAAGGTCATCGGCACGAGCCCGAAGGCCGGCGAACAGGTGAGCGCCGGTTCGACCGTCACCCTCACGGTCTCCTCCGGTAAAGACAGTGACAACAACAATAACAACAACAACAACCAGCAGCAGCCGCAGCCGGGTAACCCCAATCCTGGCGGTGGGAACGCCAACAACGGCGTCGGCTGAACGCCTGACGGTCCATCGCACCGCGCGAGGGGTGTCCTCTTCGCTCAGATGACTGGTGTTCCAGGCTTTCCTGGCCTGGGACACCAGTCACCTCTTTTCGATGGGACCGTGTTGTGACGATCACCGTCAGCCCCGGAGGTGCGGCCAGTCCTGCGCGTCGGGATGCACCTCGCCGGTCCTTTGGCATTCCGTCTGTGCGGACAGCTGCCCCTGGTTTCCGTCGCGGAAGTACCCTGCCGTCCTCCTACCACTCCGTACGCGCGGACAACCGAGCCCGCACGTCGTCGAGAACGCACCTGAGGCCACGAGCACGGCCCCTGCGGGTACAGACCGCGAGCCTTCAGGTGCGTCCTCCGGCTCTGGGCACCTGCATCCAGCTGGCCATCGCCTACGACGGGGACATTCCACGCGGCAGGGTGCGTGTCCTTCCATCCGGGGGCATTCGACGCCGTC
>ERZ772906.1887-NODE-1887-length-11116-cov-3.685652_pt1 | contig 11116 bp, 8 predicted proteins | sample MGYA00511338_ERZ772906 | MGnify/ENA primary metagenome ERZ772906 (study PRJEB29015, sample SAMEA2738076) | human oral metagenome | biome: human oral; feature: human-associated habitat; material: saliva | place: China | collected 2212 ... | reverse complement strand
CGCGGCCTTCCGGGTGAAAGCGGAGGCACGGGGTGCGGTGGCCGAGGTGGCCCGGTGTCTCGCTGTTACTCGGGTGGCTGCCGGCGTCATCTAGATGCACTGCACCCCCGGACTCACTCCTGCGCGGCCCGGTGTCCACAGCGCTGACATGAACGATCCCGGCGTCGAAGCGCCCCGTGGGGATCGTTGGAATCCTGCGGTTCTTCTTCGGCGTGCGGCACTGGTGCGCCTGTGATGTCAGCACCATGGACACCCACGACCCGCAAGGCCTCGTCCCTCGGCCCACCGTCGCCCCCAGGACAGTCAACTGCCCCGGCTTCCCGTCCGAGCGAGCGTCTCAGAAGTCATGACACTCACATGTCTCACAAGTGAGGAGACAGCACAGCGCTCCGGGACGGGCGCACGAGGAGCCGACGTCGTGGACCGCGTCGGTGGCCGGCCGGCTCAGCGCCTGCGGGTGCGCCGGGGCACCAGTCGGGCCGAGTTGAGGATGAAGGCCGATTCGGAGACGACGTGCACGAGGGCCGCGGCCACCGGCCCCAGCAGCCCCAGCCCGGCGGCGATCATGCCGACGACGTCGACCACCACCGTGCCCACGAAGTTCACCATGATGATGCGCCGGGCTCGGCGGGCCACCCGCACGGTCTCGACCAGGTCGGCCGGGGCGGAGCCCACGAGCACCACGTCCCCGGCCTCGCGGGCCACGTCCGTGCCGGTGCCCATGGCGATGCCGACGTCGGCGGCGCCCAGGGCGGGGGCGTCGTTGACGCCGTCGCCCACCATGGCCACCCGCTTGCCCGCCCGGCGCAGCGAGTCGATGACCTCCTCCTTGTCGGTGGGCAGCAGGTCGGCACGCACCTGCTCCTCGGTCAGGCCGAGCAGGCCGGCCACGTGGCGCGCGGAGGCGGCCGAGTCGCCGGTGAGCATGAGGACCTCCAGGCCCATGTCGCCCAGGTCGCGCACGGCAGTGGCCGCTCCCTGACGCAGCCGGTCGGCCAGGGCGATGGTGCCCAGGAGTCGGCCGTCGGCCCGGACCTCGACCACGGAGGTGGCCGCCGGTGCCTCCGGGTCGGACTCGAAGTCGGAGGCGGTGGATGAGACAGTGTCGGTAGCGTCCTCAGCGTCGTCAGCGTCGGTAGCGTCGTTGGTGTCGTCGGCGGCAGACCTGGTGCGGGCCCGGTCCCGACCCTCCTGATCCTCACGGCGTCCCACCGTGATCCGGCGCCCGTCGACGCGGGCGCTCACGCCGGCGCCGGGGGAGTAGGCGACGTCGTCGGGCACCGGCACCGTCAGATCACGTACGGCGGCCTCGGTGCGGATAGCCCTGCCGATCGGGTGCTCGGAGTTCCACTCCGCCGCGGCCGCCAGGGCCAGCACCTCGTCCTCCCCGGCGGCGGCCTCGGTGGGGCGGACGCTCACGACCCGGGGCTCCCCGACGGTGAGGGTCCCGGTCTTGTCCACCACCACCGTGTCCACCGCGGAGAGCTGCTCCAGGTGGGTGCCGTCCTTGACGAAGGCCCCGCAACGGGCGGCGCGGGCGATGGCCGCCAGGACCGCCAGGGGAGTGCCCGCGGCCACCCCGCAGGCCCCGGCCACGATGATGACCGAGATCGTGGCGCGCACGTCCCGGGTGACCAGGAAGGTGACCAGGGCGGCCGCCAGGGCCAGGTAGACGATGCGGGCCGCCAGCCGGTCGGCCAGGCGCTGGACCGGCGCGCGCGAGGACTGGGCGTGGCGCACCGCCGCCACGATCCGCCCGTAGGAGGAGTCCTCGCCGACCCGCTCCACCTCGAGCTCCAGGGCGCCGCGGGTGATGGAGCCGGCCGGGACCCGGTCACCCGGCCCGACCTGCACGGGCAGCGCCTCCCCGGTGATCCGGGACTGGTCGACGTCGGCCCTACCGGTGCGCACGACGCCGTCGACCGGCACCCGGCCCCCGGGACTCAGGGCGATGACCTGCCCCGGGCGCACCTCATCCAGAGGGACCTCAGTGACCCCGGAGGACTGCGAGGACTCGGCGGACTCAGCGGCCTCCGGGGCCCCCACCACCCGTGCGGTCTGCGGCAGGAAGGACATGAGGTCGGTCAGGGCGTCGCGGCCCCGGTCCATCGACAGCTCCTCGAGGACCTCGGCGCACAGCGCGAAGACGGTCACGGCCAGGGCGGTCACCCACTCGCCGATGATGGCGGCCGCCACGATGGCCAGGAGCATCGACAGCTCCATGCTCATGCGGCGCTCGCGCAGGTCTTCGGCTGCCTCGACCAGGAGCGGCCAGCAGCCCACCGCCAGCACCACCGCCCCGACGGCGCCCACCGCCCAGCCGGGCGTGCCGGCCGCCCCCGCGATCCAGGCACCCAGTGCCGCCAGGCCCACCACCGCGATGCGCACGACGTCGGCCCACTCGATCCGCTCGAGGATCCCCTCGCCCGTGCGGGCACCTGAGGGGGTGGCGGTGTTGGAGAGCTCGTCGGAGTCATCGACGGGCAGCGCCGGCGTCGAGGCCGACGGGGCCGAGGCGGGCGGGGACACGTGGGCAGCGGGTGGGTGAGCCGTCATGCAGGGACTCCTCGCAAGGGGGACAGGAAGTACTCCCCGGGCGGGCCGGGGAGCGCCACCCAGGAATCTACCGACCATTCACGGGTCTCGACAGTGTATGAGAGGACTAGTGACGCGCAAGGACGCCGCCGACGGGCCCGTGGGGAGGCGGGCCCGTCGGCGGCGTCCGGGATACTGGGAGCTCAGGTGGCGGCTAAGCCTGCGACCGCCGCCTGAGCTCTGCCGAACGCGGTCCCTACTCGATCACGTCCTCGTCGACCCAGTCCAGGGTGCGCTGGACGGCCTTGTTCCAGTTGCGGAAGAGCCGCTCGCGCTCGGCCTCCTCCATGGACGGCTCCCAGCGCTTGTCCTCGGCCCAGTTGTCGATGACGTCCTGGGTGCCCGACCAGAAGCCCACCGCGATACCGGAGGCGTAGGCGGCCCCCAGCGCCGTGGTCTCGGCGACCTTCGGGCGCACCACGGGCACACCCACCTGGTCGGCCTGGAACTGCATGAGCAGCTCGTCACGGGTCATGCCGCCGTCGACCTTGAGCTCGGTCAGGGCCGCTCCCGTGGATCCCGAGGCCGCAGCGTCCCGGTTCATGGCCTCGAGGACCTCGCGGGTCTGGTAGGCGGTCGACTCCTCCACGGCCCGGGCGATGTGCGCCTTGTTGACGTAGCGGGTCAGGCCCACCAGGGCGCCGCGGGCGTCGGGGCGCCAGTGCGGGGCGAACAGCCCGGAGAAGGCCGGCACGAAGTAGGCCCCGCCGTTGTCCTCGACGCTGGAGGCCAGGGCCTCGATGTCCTTGGAGTCGGCGATGATGCCCAGGTTGTCGCGCAGCCACTGCACCAGCGAGCCGGCCACGGCGATCGAGCCCTCCAGGGCGTAGACGGCCGGCTCGTCCCCGATCTGGTAGCACACGGTGGTCAGCAGCCCGTTCTCACTGCGCACCGGGGTGGTGCCCGTGTTCATGAGCATGAAGCAGCCGGTGCCGTAGGTGTTCTTGGCCTGGCCCTTCTCGAAGCAGGCCTGCCCGAAGGTGGCCGCCTGCTGGTCGCCGAGGATGCCGCTGATGGGGGTGTCCACCAGCAGGCCGTTCTTGCGGCCGTAGCCGAAGATGCCCGAGGAGGGCCGGATCTCGGGGAGCATGGAGACGGGGATGCCCATGTCCGCGCAGATCTCCGGGTTCCAGTCCAGGGTGTCGATGTTCATGAGCATCGTGCGCGAGGCGTTGGTGACGTCGGTGGCGTGCACACCGCCGTTGACCCCGCCGGTGAGGTTCCACAGCGTCCAGGTGTCCATGGTGCCCATGAGGAGGTCACCGGCCTCGGCGCGCTCGCGGGCGCCCGCCACGTTCTCCAGGATCCAGGCCACCTTGGGGCCGGCGAAGTAGGTGGCCAGCCCCAGGCCCACGCGGTCCTTGTACTTGTCCGGGCCGTCCTCGCCGGCCAGGCGGTCGCAGATCTTCTGGGTGCGGGTGTCCTGCCAGACGATGACGTTGTAGACGGGCTCGCCGGTGTTCTTGTCCCACACGACGGCGCTCTCGCGCTGGTTGGTGATGCCCACCGAGGCGATCTCGTGGCGGTTGATCTGCGCCTTGGCCAGCACCCCTCCGACGACGAAGCGGATGTTGTCCCAGATCTCGTTCGCGTCGTGCTCGACCCAGCCGGCGCGCGGGAAGATCTGCTCGTGCTCCTTCTGGTCGACGGCGACGATCTCGCCGTCGTGGTTGAACAGGATGGCGCGTGAGGAGGTCGTACCCTGATCGATGGCCAGGACGTACTTCTTCTCAGTGCTGTTGGGGCTCAAAGGAATGTCCTTTCACTGCGTTGTGAGGGGGCGGTGGTGAGGGCTGCGCTGGGCAGCGATGGTGTCGATGCGGTCAAGGGTTATGCGGGCTCAGAACAGCCCGGCGAAGTGGGGGACGATGAGCCCGGCGGCGACGGCGCCGATGAGCGGGCCGACGATCGGGACCCAGGAGTAGGCCCAGTCCGAGCCTCCCTTGCCGGGGATCGGCAGGAGGGCGTGGGTGATGCGCGGGCCCAGGTCACGGGCCGGGTTGATGGCGGAGCCGGTGGGGCCGCCCAGGCTCATGCCGATGACGACGACGACCATGGCCACGGCCAGTGGGCCCAGGCCGGAGGGGGTCTTGCCCGAGGCGATGATCCAGGCCAGCAGGACGAAGGTGCCCACGGCCTCGGTCACGACGTTCCAGCCGTAGGAGCGCACCGCCGGGCCGGTGGCGAACACGCCGAGCTTGGAGGCGGCGTCGGCCTCCTGGTCGAACTGCTTCTTGTAGGACAGCCACACGGTGGCGGCGCCTGCCATGGCGCCCACCATCTGGGCGGCGAAGTAGACCACGATGTTGGTCGCCGAGGCGGGGATCCCCTCGGCCAGGTCCCGTCCTGCCACCGCCAGGCCGATGGTCACGGCCGGGTTGAGGTGAGCACCGGTCTTGTAGGCGGCGTAGACGCCCACGAACACCGCCAGGCCCCAGGCCATGGTGATGACGATCCAGCCGCCGTCCTTGGCCTTGGAGGTGGGCAGCACGACACCGGCGACGACGCCGCAGCCCAGAAGAATGAGAAGGAATGTCCCCAGAGCCTCCGAGGCGAAGATCTGGGTCAGGGTCGCAGACATGTGCGGCTCTCTTTCTGCACGACGGTGTGCGGGTTCAATCGGGACTGCGAGGTCCGGTTCGTCGGCGGTGGTTGGGTGGTCGTGGTGCCCGCCTCCGCCGGAATCTGCGGGCACCGCGGGGAGCCTGTGGACCGAGCGGCACCGGGTGCGGTCCGCTCGGCCCACAGGAGACTAGATCGGCTCAGTGATGTGCGCCACCGCGGCGGCGTCGGTCAGCTCGGCCTCGGCCGCGGCGATCTGGGCCACGCGCTGGGCGTAGGCCTCCTTCTGGGCGGCGACGTCCTTCTCGGACCAGTTCAGCAGCGGCGCCATGATCGCCAGGATCTCGTCGGCGGCGGCCAGGCCCCGGTCGCGGCGCGAGAGGTCCAGGCGCACCCGGCGCAGCAGGACGTCGTCGAGGCTCTCGGCGCCCTCGTGGGTGACGGCCCAGGCGACCTCGGCGCGCAGGTAGGTGGGGGCCTCCGCCAGCGGCTCGCCCAGGCGCTCCTCGGGGCCGGCGGCGTCGATGGCTTCCAACAGGGCCGGGGTCTCGTCGCCGTAGCGGTCCAGCAGGTGGGTGACCCGCTCCAGGGTCCAGCCGCGCTCACCGGCGATCCGCCCGGCCCGCTTGGCCAGGGCGTGGTAGCCGGCCGCACCCACCAGGGGCAGCTCCTGCGTGGCGCAGGGGTGGGCGTGGGACAGGGCCTCGCCCAGGGCGTGGTCGACGGCGTCGGAGGCCATGACCCGGTAGGTGGTCAGCTTGCCGCCGGCGATGGCGGTCAGCCCCGGGGCGATCCGGGTGACCGTGTGCTCGCGGGAGACCTTCGTGGAGGCGGCCTCCGCGCCCGGCTTGAGCTTGGGCTGGAGCAGGGGGCGCAGGCCCGCGTAGACGCCGATGATGTCCTCGCGGGTGATGGGCCGCGACAGCACGGAGTTGGCGTGCTCGAGGATGTAGTCGACGTCGGCGGCGGTGGCCACGGGCTTGGAGACGTCCAGGTCCCAGGGGGTGTCGGTGGTGCCGATGACCCAGTACTCGGGCCAGGGGATGATGAACAGGACGGACTTCTCGGTGCGCAGGAAGACGCCGGTCTCGGCGTCGATGGCCTCCTTGGGGACCACGATGTGGATGCCCTTGGAGGCCAGGACCTTCAGGCCGCCGGCGTCGGTGGCCAGGTCCTGGACGTCCTCGGTCCACACGCCGGCAGCATTGATGGTGCGCTTGGCCCGGATCTCGTGGTCGGTGCCGGTGGCCAGGTCGGTGACGCGGGCGCCGTGGACGTGGCCGCGCTCGTCGGTGAGGAAGCCGGTGACCTTCGTGCGGTTGGCGGCCAGCGCCCCCAGGCCGACGGCGGTGCGCACCAGGTCGATGACCAGGCGGGCGTCGTCGACGCGGGCGTCGAAGAAGCGGATGGAGCCGGCCAGGCCGCTGGTGTCCAGGGAGGGGGCCAGGGCGGAGGTGCCCTTGCGGCCCAGGTGGCGCTGGATCGGCACGGTCTTGCGGCCGCGGGAGCCGGCCAGGGCCAGGGCGTCGTACATGCCCACGCCGACGGCGGAGTAGGAGCGCTCGTAGTGGTGCTTGAGCGGCCACAGGAAGGGCTGGGCCTTGACCAGGTGCGGCGCGGTGGTGCTCAGCAGGCGGCCGCGCTCGGTGAGGGCCTCGTGCACGAGGGCGAAGTTGAGCTGGTAGAGGTAGCGCAGGCCGCCGTGGACGAGCTTGGAGGACCACGAGGAGGTGCCCGAGGCCCAGTCGCCCATCTCCACGATGCCGGTGCGCAGGCCGCGGGCCGCGGCGTCCAGGGCGATGCCGGCGCCGGTGACGCCTCCGCCGACGACCAGCACGTCCAGGCCCTCGGCGGACGACATCTCCTCCAGGGCGCGCTTGCGCTGGGCGGCGTTGAGCGCGGTGTCCTGGATGGGTGCGGGGTAGGAGGGGCCAGCCGGGCCGGAGCTGCGGGGGGTCTTCTTGGACGAGGGCTTGCGGGTGGAGGTCATGGCTCCTGGGCTCCTACGTGTCGTGAGGTCGAAACTGGTGAGGCTGTGCGGGGCCGGTCGGCGTTGACCGGGGTGCCGAATGGGAAGCGGCTCAGGTCCCGGCTTCCGGTGCCGGGGCCCACCGCGTCCCGTCGCGCTCGCACGGCCCTTGTGTGGTGGTGGACAACACTGTCCGCCGCGCGTGGGAGAATGCGCAAGGACTGTGCACGAATGTGCAGTAGGCTTTCGAGGTATCCACAAGAATGTCCGCTGATCTGTGCGTACAGTCCTCCTCGCCGGGACGTCTGATGTCGTGTCCGGGAGGCTCGCCCTCCCGCCGCGCGGAACGGCTGTGTGGAACGGCACCGTCGTCGATAAGAGGAGAAGTCGATAAGAGGAGAATAAGAGGAGAAGAGGAGAAGGAGGATGACGTGACTGGCAGAACCGCTGCTGACGCGGCCGGGGGCGCGGTGAGTGCTGCCGACCCCGGCGGCCTCCTGCGCGCCTATGAGGCGGCCTCCATGTACTACGTCCAGGGCGAGACGATGGAGGTGATCGCCCACCACCTGGGGGTGTCGCGCTCGACCGTCTCCCGGCTCCTGGCGCGTGCCCGCCAGGAGGGTGTCGTACGGGTCAGCCTCGTCCAGCCCGGGGGTGCCGGCTCCCTGGAGGGGCGGATGGCCCAGGTCTTCGGGGTCCGCACTCATATCGTCCCGGTGCGCGAGGGCACCACGGAGATCCACCGCCTCCAGCAGGTCGCCTCCGTCGCCGCCGCGCACATGGTCGATCTCATCGAGGCCCTGGCCGAGCAGGGCCGGGGCCGAGGTGCCGGTGCGCCTGAGTCCGGTGGTCCCGAGGATGACAAGCCCGCCGCGGCCGGCGAGCCCGCCGGAGCGGGCCGGGATGCTGACGCAGGAGGCGTCGTCGTCGGCGTCGCCTGGGGCACCACCATGTCGGAGGTCAGCGCCGCCCTGCCCTCGCGGCCCGTTCCGGGGCTGACGGTCGTCCAGCTCAATGGCGCCTCGGACCCGGTGCGCGAGGGGCCCAGCGCCGGTGAGGTGCTCTCCCGGATGCGCCTGTCGCTGGGGGCGCGCACGATCTCCTTCCCGGTGCCGGCCTTCTTCGACCATGTGGCCACCCGCGAGGCCATGTGGTCGGAGCGCTCGGTCAAGCGGGTCCTGTCGGTGGTGCGGCGCGCGAGTCTGGCCGTCTTCGGCGTCGGCGCCCTCGACGCCCTCAACGGGGCCCTGCCCTCCCAGGTCTACGAGGGCGGCCACCTCACGGCGCGGGACCAGGCCGTCCTGCGCCGCCAGAACGTGGTGGGGGACGTGTGCACCGTCCTGCTGCGCGCCGACGGCTCCTGGCGCGACGTCACCCTCAACGCCCGGGCCACCGGCCCGACTCCCGCCCAGCTCGCCCGGATTCCGCGCCGCCTGTGCGTGGCGGCGGGAACCGGCAAGGCCCGCGCCCTGCTGGCCGCGCTGCGTGCCCGGACGGCCACCGATCTCGTCGTCGACGACGCCACCGCCCGCGCCGTCCTGGAGCTCGCCGAGGTCCGCGGCCAGAAGGGAGGCGGTTCTCGATGAGTCGCGAACGTGGCAGGATGTGGCCCCGGATCGCGCTGCGGTCTGCTCACGGCTCCGACATCGCCGGTGGTGCGCCGGCTCGCGGGACCCACGACCAGAACTGAGCCCTACTGAATACGGACGACGATGAGCAGCACTGCTGTCATGACAGATGAACACCTGCCCGGCGGCCGGGCGACGCACCGGGCCGAGGTCTACGGGGTTGACGGCTCGCACCGCATTCTGCGGCCGGCGCGCCCGGCGGACGTGCGCGCCATCGCAGAGCTGGTGCGCCCCTACGCCGAACGCCGCGTCCTGGTCTCCAAGGACCTCATCTCCTACTTCGAGGACATTCAGGAGTTCATCGTCGCCGAGGAGATCCCCGGCGTCGTCGGGCATGGTGGAGGAGATGACGGGGAGGCCTCGGCCACGCCCAGGATCGTGGGCTGTGGGGCGTTGCACGTCATGTGGGATGACCTCGCCGAGGTGCGTACCCTGGCCGTCCACCCCGACGCCGTGGGGACCGGGCTCGGTTCAGCCATCCTGCGCGAGCTCATCGCGCAGGCCCGGGAGATGGGGCTCAAGCGGGTGTTCTGCCTGACCTTCGAGGAGCCCTTCTTCGGCTCCCACGGTTTCGAGCCGATCGAGGGCACCCCGGTGGGCGCGGACGTCTTCTCCGAGATGCTGTGCTCTCACGACGACGGCCTGGCCGCGTTCCTCGACCTGGCCCGGGTCAAGCCCAACACCCTGGGTAACGCCCGTATGCTCCTGCGCCTGTGAGTCGAGCAGACTGAGCCGGTCGGGCCGAGAGCTCGCGTTGCGGCTTGGGTGCAGAACGGGCGCGATCCTTCCGGACAAGCAACCGATAACCGTGTGACAGCCATGCGACAACCGTGGAGGTGCACCCATGATCCGCAACGTTCACGAACGCGTCATCAACGCCCCGCTCGAGCCCCTGGGCGTCCTGCTCGACGGGCTCGGGCAGAAGGATGATCGTCTATGGCCCTCTCGGTACTGGCCGCCGATGGTCCTGGACCGGCCTCTGGCGCTGGGAGCCGATGGAGGGCATGGCAGCATCCGCTACTACGTGAGCGAGTATGAGCCCGGCCGGCGAGTGCGGTTCACCTTCCGTCCGCGAACAGGGATCATCGGTGCCCACGAGCTGAGTCTCGACGCCCTGGACGAGAGGCGCACGCGCATCCGCCACGTCCTCATCGGCCGTACCCGTGGCGCCATGCGCCTCATGTTCTCGGCCGTGGTCGAGCCTTTGCACGATGCCGTCGTCGAGGACCTCTTCGACAACGCCGAACGGGAGGCCACGGGCACGGTCGTCCGTCCCGCGGTGTGGTCATCGAGGGTGCGCGTGCTGCGCCGCCTCACCGGTGACAGGTAGCTGTCGAGAGCAGTCACGTGCGGGCCGGGTGGATGGGGAGTTCTGCCTGAGCCCGTCTCAGCACCGAGTCGGTAGCCTGGCGAGGTCCTGCCAGGGCCCCGTGTCTTCGAAGAACCCCTGAGGAAAGTGCTCATGAGTCAGCCACCGGTCAGCGGTCCCTACAGTCAGCCCGGCCCGTACGGGCAGTACGGTCAATCCGGTGCCCCTGGACCTCAGGTTCAGTACGGGCAGGCGAGTCAGACCGGTGCCGGCCCATACGGTCAGCAGGTCGGACAGCCCGGAGTGAGTCAGTCGGCTCCCCACGGCGTTCCGGCGGGCCCGCAGTCCTCCTTGGCCCCGCAGCCCGACTACCGGCCCTCCCAGCTCGGCCCGATCCCCATCGAGCAGGACCGTCTGGTCCTCAAGCCCACGGCGACGACCGCCAGCCGCATCCAGCTCATTGTCGGCGGTGGTTTCGGGCTGGCGTGCCTGGCTGGAGCGGTCTGGAACCTCATCTATCTCGGTGATGAGGGAACGATCACTGCATTCGTCATCCTGCTGCTGCTCGGGGTGTTCCTGGCACTCGGCGTCCTACTCCTCATGTCGGTGCGCACGGTGCTTGACGCCACCGGCATTCACGTAGGGGCTGGCGGCAGGGGCCGCGACATCCCCTGGCCCCGGTCGCGCACGGGTCTGTTCGTCAAGGTCTCCGGTGCGCCGGCGGCCCTGAGCGTCGCTGCCGGCAGGCCCCAGATCCGTCATGCCGAGGCGCACGTTGTCGACAATGATGGCAAGGCCATCGCCCTGACCGGCCTGAGCTGGTCCGGTTTCAGCGGCGAGGCGCTGGAGCGCAAGGGGGCCGCCGAGCTGGACCGCATCTGGTCCTGGGCCGTGGCCCGCGGATACACCCAGGAGACGGGGGAGTACGTCGAGCTGAGCGGCGTCCTCGGCCTCCAGCAGGGACTCCGGGAGCGTCAGGAGCGTCGACAGGGGCTGAGCCGCCCCTGATTCGGGGCGGAGCACGGACGTCGGGAATGTGCAGCCTCCTCCAGC
>ERZ772906.1882-NODE-1882-length-11147-cov-2.005139_pt1 | contig 11147 bp, 9 predicted proteins | sample MGYA00511338_ERZ772906 | MGnify/ENA primary metagenome ERZ772906 (study PRJEB29015, sample SAMEA2738076) | human oral metagenome | biome: human oral; feature: human-associated habitat; material: saliva | place: China | collected 2212 ... | reverse complement strand
GCTTCAAAGACGACGTCAAGAGCGTCAAATCCGGCTTTGAATGCGGTATCGGTCTTGAGAACTTCCAAGACATCAAGCCGGGCGATCAGCTTGAGGCTTATCGTATCGAGCAGGTGGCTCGTACAGAATAGAAGAAAGGGAAACTATGAAGCAAAATCAGTATTCCCGTCGTACAAATGAGATTGCTCGCGAGAAGCTCGCGAATATCCTTTTGTTTGAAGTTTCAGACCCAGATCTCCAGCTTGTGACCGTCACAGGCTGTGAGGTCTCGGTCGATAAGTCCTTTATGAGGGTATTCATCTCATGTGAACCTGATCGCTATGAAGTGGTAACAACGGCATGCAAACGGGCAAAAGGACGCATTCGCACGCTTTTGGGCCATGCGCTCAAGTGGCGGGTAACTCCGGATCTTGAGTTTAAGATCGATACGACAACCGATGAAGCAGAACGTATTGCACGTGCGCTTGAGCAGGTTCCCTCTACTCTTGAAATAGAAAAAGACGAGTTTGGCTATCCGATTGTCTCAGATCCAACCGTTTCAGACGAAAGTCCAAAGGAGTAAGGTTGCTTGATCTTTCAACCAACATCCAAAAAACTGAATTTGATGAGGTTATCGCGTTAATTGAAAAATCCTCGTCAATTGTTATATGCGCACACACCTCGCCAGATGGAGATGCTATTGGTTCAGGCCTGGCATTGACGAGTATCATCAGACGTCACTGGCCCCTGAAGCATGTTGTACATCTTTTGGCTGATGCTGCAGGAGAGATTCCTCGCATCTATCAGTTTTTACCGGGGTCTGACGATTGCGTGAGTGCTTCTGCATATGAAGGTACTCCGGATCTTTTTATCTGTGTTGACTTGTCTGCGCCGGATCGTCTTGCCGACGCACAGCCTATTCTCGCTCGCTCAAAGATGGTTGCCGTATTCGATCATCATCCATCTTCAAAACCTTTTTGGGATGCAGGGCTTGTACGTCCCGGTGCCGCAGCGGCCGGCGTTATCGTTACGGAGTTTGCGCTTCATTTGGGAGTACGTCTGTCTAAAGAAGAAGCACAATGCCTTTTTTGCGCGTTGGTCACCGATACCGGTCGTTTTCAGTATCAAAATGCAGATAATGAAGCATTTGCGATTGCCGGTATTTTGGTGGGAGCAGGCGCAAGTCCTGCCGAGGTGGCGCTGCATGTCTATCAAAGCGACAGCTTGGCCTATATGCACCTTGCCGCAAAAGTCATGGGCCGAATTCGTACATTTGGCGAGGGCAGGCTTTCCTACAGTTATATTACGGCGCAAGATCTTGCCACTTCAGGGGTTCCCGTCTCGGAGATGGACGGTCTTGTGGATATTGTCCGCTGTGTTGACGGTACCGAAATTGCACTCTTTTTGAAAGAAGTTGCAGATGGTGTGGTTCGGGGCAACCTGCGTTCTAAGTCGGATTTAGACATTTCAGATATTGCGCGTGAGCTGGGTGGCGGCGGTCATAAGGCAGCTGCAGGCTTTACCATTCACGCCACCGTTGATGAAGCATTTTCTTGCATCTTGCCTAAGATCTTGGCTCTGTTTGAAGACAAAACTCAGACTCTCAGATAGAGGCGTTATAGATGAAACGTACGGCAAGCACCATCAATGCCCTTCTCGCCATTGACAAGCCGGTTGGAATGACAAGTCATGATGTTGTTTCGCATGTTCGGCGAGCTTTACATGAGAAGCGCGTCGGACACGCGGGCACGCTCGATCCGCTTGCGAGTGGCGTTTTGATAGTGGGTGTCGGGCTTGCAACCCGACTTTTAGGCATGCTTACCCTTGCCGAGAAGTGCTACCGGGCAACTATTTCATTTGGAGCTGAAACAGAGACCGATGATTCCGAGGGGGCAGTTGTGAAAACAACACCCGTTCCTTCGGAGTTATTTGACAGTGCTTACGCGAAACGTGTTTTGGAAAAGCTCGTAGGAGAGCATGAGCAAATACCTCCTCAGTTCTCTGCCGTATCCGTTGGGGGAAAGCGTGCGTATGCACTGGCCAGAGAAGGTAAGGCGCCTGAGCTTGCGGCACGTCACATCACCATTTACCAGGCACAGCTTGTATCCATTGAGCATGGCTCTCAAGCTGATTCTCTTGCGTCTAACACGTGTCTGTGGGTCGTTGATTTTTGCGTATCGAAGGGTACCTACATCAGAAGTATCGCGCGAGATCTGGGTAGAGAGTTGGGCTGCGGTGCGCATATCTCCGCCTTGAGACGAGTGGTTTCTGGAACAATCAGCTTAGCCGATTGTATGGATCTTGCTTTGTTTGAGGAGCGCGGTAGAGATATGTGGAATGAGTGCTGCCTTGATCCGGCACGTGCTCTGGAACTTCCCATTCGCCAGGTAAGCTCACAAGAACTTGCAGACGTGTTAGTTGGAAGACATATCATGGCAGGCGAGATAGAAGAGAGAGACAAAGAGACTTCTCGCCGTATTCCATCACAGCAGGAGAAAGTTGCAATCGTGTATGACCACCGCCTTTTTGGGGTGTGGTACTGCCACGGATCCGAGCTGATTTGCAAAGCCAATTTCCCCCAGGGAATCAGTGGGGTTATAAAATGATTGAAGCTACGAGGCAAGAGATTATGCGTGCTGTCTTTGCGCACGCGTTACTGCCAGCTCCAATAGAGCTGTCTGGAGGAGTTTTTTACCCCTGTGCACCCGATGTACTTGGGCATGAGTGTGTGTGCGCTATTGGGGTATTCGATGGCTTGCATGAGGGCCACAAGGCGCTTATCGCAGAAGCTCGTGCCGATGCTAAAAGGCGAGAAGTGCCTTTGGTTGCAGTAACTTTTAATCCTGATCCTGCAGAAGTTGTGGGCAGCTGTCCGCCTCGACGTCTTCTTCAGGACGAGACGAGGATTCGTGCGCTTATAACCTGTCCGGTTGATGCAATTTTGGTTCATGCGTTTACTCCCGAATTTGCGGGTCTCTCCGTGTGCGAGTATGTTGAGAAGGCACTACTGCCCTATATCCACCCCGTTGCAATACATGTTGGATCAAATTTTGGTTTTGGAGCCCGTGGTGAGGGACGTGCGCGCGACCTTGCGACCTTGGGTACAAAGCATGGGTTTGAAGTCATTGCGCACCAACTGATTGAAAAGGACGGCTCTGCAATTAGCTCTTCTCGTATCAGAAATCTCATAGAAGCTGCCCATATTGACGAGGCCGCAGCTCTTTTAGGCAGGCCGCATTTTCTTTCGGGTACGGTTATGCATGGTCGTGGTCAGGGCACATCATTCGGCTTTCCGACCGCTAACATAAAACTTTCTCCAAAAGATTGCATGCCCGCCGATGGCGTATATGCATGCTATATAGTAGATACGCAAAAGTCTGAGGGAGAAGGAATTTGGCCTGCTGCCGTCAATGTGGGAGCACCTCGCAGTTTTGAGGTCAAAGAAGCCCCGCTCCTTGAGGCAAACCTTCTGGGATTTAAGGGCAACCTCTATGGGCATACTTTAGACTGTGTATTTATGAATTACCTTCGACCTCAGATTGTTTTTCAGAGTGTCGAGGAACTGAGTACAACGGTTCTCAAAAACATTGAGTGGGTGCGGACACATTTGGATTCAGTGGCGCAGGAGGCAAGCTGTGATAACTGATGAGGATAAAGAGAGAGTTCGTCAAGCAACTGACTTTGTGCAGCTTGTTGGCGAGACCGTTGATCTTCGGCAGCGAGGCAACGAGTTTTGGGGCTGCTGTCCTTTTCATGGCGAGAAGAGCCCGTCGTTTAAGGTAAACCCCCAAACGGGTCTCTGGCATTGCTTTGGCTGCTCAGACGGCGGCGATGTCTTCAGCTATGTTCAGAAGCGAGAAAACCTTGAATTTCCCGATGCCATCCGGTATTTAGCGGACAGAGCCGGTATTACGCTTTCGGAGGAGAAACAGTATACGAAGGGTCCTCGAAAGAAGCGGCTTTTTGACTGTCTGGCCGCGGCCGATGATTTCTTCCACCTTATGCTTATGCGGGGTAAAGGGGAGGATTTTGCCGCCGCGCGCAGCTACCTTGCCGGGCGTGGTTTTGGCGGAGACGTTTGCAAGCGGTGGAATCTTGGGTATGCGCCGGGAAGAGGAACGCTTGTCGCACACTTGCGAGAATTGGGCTTTACCAATAAGGAAATGATTGCCGCCAACCTTGCCGTTGATAGAGGGGGACGTACCTCAGATTGGTTTTATGGGCGCGTCATGTTTCCCATTCATGACGAGCGGGGTCGGACAATCGCTTTTGGCGGACGTATTCTTACTAAGGCGGAAAATGCCCCCAAATACCTCAATACACGAGATACGGTGGTTTTTAATAAAGGAAAGCACCTTTTTGCGTACGACCGGGCCAAAGAAACCATTGCCGCTACCGGCGTCGCCATTGTGTGCGAGGGCTATACCGACGTCATTGCCATGCACGAGGCAGGATTTACTAATACCGTTGCGGCGTTGGGCACGGCTTTTAGACTTGATCACGTAAAATTGCTTGAGCGGCAACGGGTCAAAAAGATTATCTGTATGTTTGACGGCGATGCGGCAGGTCAGAGAGCTGCTGCTCGTTCAGTACAGTTTATCGATAAGACCGCTGCTGCTTTTTTGTGTGTCGTGTTGCCGGACAATCAAGATCCGATGGAGTTTCTTGCGGCACATGGCGCAGATGCCTTAAAACCATATCTTGCGCAGGCGCGTCCTTTGATGGATTTCGTATTTGAGAGCAAACTGGGTGAGTTTGATCTTTCTATTCCGGGGAATCGTGTTGCTGCGCTGCATGCGTTGGCAGAAATCTTGGCTCCGCTTAAAAACTCGGTGCTTCTTGATGAGTATGCCCTGCGCCTGGCAGATACATTAGGGGTTAATGTTGCCGAGGCAAAACGTACCATCACATCCACGCCCATAAAAGAGATTTCAGAGCCGCGCTACCAAAATACTCAGCCGATACCTCCAGAGGAACGCACGGGTACAAGAGGTGCTTCTCGCGTGGACATCGCCTCTCACGTAGACAATGCTTCTTATCCCATGGCTCCTGGATATGATCTGCAGGCGCTTTCGCATGACGACCGTACGCAGTTACAGTCGGAACGAGAGCTTCTATCTGCCATGGCATCGCGCATTGATGCGGTGCGGGCATATGGACAGCGCATCGCCGCTCTTTCGTGGGTTGATAGCCGTCATGAATCCATGGTATGGGCCATGCTTGCAACACCGCAAGGTACGTCTTCACATGATGTGATTGCGGCGGCTGAGGCGGTTGAGCCACATGCGCTGCAGGTGCTTTCTGCCGGAAAGGTGTTCTCCGCAGAAGGTATGAACGAGCAGGAGAAGCTCAATTTAATTGTCGATACGCTTGAGTTTTTCTCGCTTAAACGACAAATACGAGCACTTCGTCTTAAGATGCGTGAGAGTCCGGCCAGTAAATCTCAGGAATTTCTTGAAGAGATTTCTCGGATGCAGGCTCGCATGAATGAGATTGGCGCGCGCTTATCAACGAGCCAGTAGTCAAAGCACAGCGAAGATAACAATGTGCAACAAAGCAGGGCAAAGCGCCATAAAGCAGAGCAAAGCACCACAAAGAGAAAAAGTTTTGCAATAAGTTGCTGGTAAGTGGGTATACTTCCTCCAGTTGTTCCGTCGAAAGGATTTACGTGGCTGCAAAGAAGACAAAAGAGAGTGTTAAACTTCCCGATGAGCTCGCTAAAGTTGCAGATGAATTAATTATTTCCGCAAAAGGATCGGGTTCAATATCAGAAGATGACATTCAGATTGCTCTGCAGGAAGTTGATGTCTCTGATGGCGAACTTTCTCTTCTTTACGAGACGCTTCGTAGCAAAAACGTTGAAATCACTTCTGTATCTGACGGATCAGTAGAGTTTTCTGATACCGTCCCTGATGACGATTTCGTGAGTGCTGACGACGATTTTGACGACGCTCCTCTCGACGATGAGGACGAAGACGATGAAGAGGCTGGCGCGCTCAATGAAGCGCGACAGGTTAAAGAGGCTTTGAAATCGGTTCCTAAAGCAAAAACTTCCAAACCCAAGCGTTCTTCTCGCGCTCGTGCCCGCAGAACCGACACCTCTACCGTTATGCTTACGGGAGATCCGGTACGCATGTACCTCAAAGAGATTGGCAAAGTTGACCTTCTTACCGCATCGGAAGAGGTTAATCTTGCAATGAAAATTGAAGCCGGTACCGAGGCAACGCAGAAGCTTGAAGACTTTGAAGATGAGAAAATCGAGCTTTCACGAGCAGAGCAGCGTCGGCTGATGCGTATTGAGCAGGTTGGTCTTGATGCAAAACAACAGCTTATCAGTGCTAATCTGAGACTTGTTGTTTCCATTGCCAAACGATATGTTGGCCGCGGTATGCTGTTTTTGGATCTTATTCAAGAGGGCAATCTTGGCCTTATTCGAGCAGTCGAGAAGTTCGACTATACCAAGGGATTTAAGTTTTCCACGTACGCAACGTGGTGGATTCGCCAGGCCATTACACGCGCGATCGCCGATCAGGCACGTACGATTCGTATTCCCGTGCATATGGTTGAGACCATCAACAAACTCATCCGCGTACAGCGCCAGCTTCTGCAAGATCTTGGCCGCGATCCCACGCCGGAAGAGATTGGTGCTGAGATGGGGATGTCTCCTGATCGCGTACGTGAAATTCAGAAGATTTCCCAAGAACCGGTTTCGCTTGAAACACCTATCGGTGAAGAAGAAGATTCTCAACTTGGCGATTTCATTGAGGATTCTACGGCGATTGCACCTCCGGACGCAGCATCTGACTCCATGCTTCGCGAACAATTGGAGCAGGTACTTGATGGTCTTGCAGATCGTGAACGTAAAGTTATCAAGTTCCGCTTTGGTCTTGAGGACGGTCGTCCCCGCACGCTTGAAGAGGTTGGTCGCGAATTTGGCGTAACGCGTGAGCGTATTCGTCAGATTGAGTCAAAGACGTTGGCAAAACTTCGTCATCCGTCGCGTTCTTCTCGTCTGAAAGATTATATGGAAGAATAAGGAAGTCTATATACTTGCTGGTAGATTATTTATAGGTTAGAAAAATGTCCTAAAATGTCCTAGGTGCAATCATTCTTGTGTAAAAGGTTTATATGAAATGCCTTACCCACCGTGTCAATAAAAGCCTGCGCGGTGGGTTTGTCATAATGCTCTCCTGTGACTCCTAGAAGGGCATGTCCCATCATTTGTTCTATCTTACTATGATCAATATCCATATCCCAGCGCATATAGGTTTCCTGCAAACTGCGCTTTTACGAGACATGAACACTCGGAGGTTTAGCTTTTATAGACTTCGGTATAGATATCATGCAATCCCATTATGTTAGCGATATCTATGGAATCTGAGTTTATTGCAACATATTGTGCAAGAAGCGTACCAAGCTCACCTGCAAAATGCTGTTTATCCTCATCGCTGAGGAAGAGAAACATATGATTACATAGTTTGTTAAAATTACAGCCTTGCTTACCAAAATGAGTGCAGTAAATTCTTTCGTTATGAGCACACTTATTCCTTGCAGTGACGAGCACATTTACCGATCGTTTTAACTGTTTAGGAGAACGACTTCTCTTATATTTTGGGAGATTAGAAAAGGAGCATATAGATTTGCATATTTTCTTTTGTTCTTCCGGTTTCATAAGTCCATAAAAGAACTCCATGTTTCCGAATGTCATAGCGTTTTCCAGTCCCCATAGAGGAACGAAGCCATAGTTATCTAGATAATGAGCTATATACTCCGAATCTCTGTTTTCACTTATTTTTTTGAGTTTCTTTACCAGTTTATTTAAGCTTGTCTCGTAATTAAATAAACCAATGCTGGAGTACTGTTCTTCAGTGCAATAAGATTCCTTATTTAGATATGTATTACCCATGTGAAACTCTGCAAATGTATAGGTGCATACTGTCTTAAACATCTGCTCAACGCGTAAGAGATACTTTAATAGTATCTCTCGAAGAAATAAGTCAAACTCAAAAAGCCTGTATATATCGCTGAACTTAGTACCTTCTTTGTAAAAGTCATTAGACAACTCGGAAGATCTCTGCCTGTCAATAAATGGGTCTTTGTATCCATTGATAATGGAATAATAACCATATCTCAAGAGCAAGCTAGGGGATTCATTGAGGTCTATGACTACCCCTCTCGACTCAAGAAGCTTGATTTGTTCTTCAATAGGGAGAAAAGGCTTTTGCATATTGACCCCTTTATAAAGCAGAAGGGCACCCAAAAATGAGCACCCCTCTGGGTTGGGGGACACATGGAACCACCCAACCGTAACCACTTGTTTATTATTATGTATTAGCATGTCTACGGTGTCAAATACGAAACCAATCAAATTAGTACTTGCATGGGTGCAAGACTGTCTTTATACTTAAACACCGCAAAAGGATTTCTCGTCTTTGTACGAGCGGTACTTTACATATTCCCCGATGGCGCAGCGGTAGCGCAGCTGACTGTTAATCAGCGTGTCGCAGGTTCGAATCCTGCTCGGGGAGCCAGAATTTTCAAGACCAGGCATTGCCTGGTCTTTTTTGTTACACAGGTTTTTTGCAAAAGTATTTTGTCCAGAATGTAGACGTGTGACTTGTTTTTCAATTTTTATCCTCAGAAAATTCAAAATTGATACCACAAAAGGTACAAAACATAACGCTTACGGTGTTTCTACAACCGTTGAGCGATATCGCATAAGTGGTGTTAAGTAGATTTGTTAACGTACTCATTAAGGTCAGTGTTATGCAAAAGGCATAACAAATGAGAAAGGTCACTACTATGGATGTGTCTCGTCGCAGTTTTCTAAAGTTCTGTGGTCTTGGCGTTCTGAGCGTTGGTGGATCTAGCGTTCTTGCAGCTTGCGCACCTAGCGAGAAAAAAGAGGAAGGTGCAAAGGATGCAAAGGTAGAGAACAAGGATAAGCCTGTTGTCTTCTTCAACCGTCAGCCTTCCAACAGCTCAACCGGTGAGCTTGATACAAACACTCTTAACTTCAACAAAGACACCTATTATGTTGGCTTTGATGCAGTTCAGGGCGCAGAGCTCCAGGGTCAGATGGTTCTTGATTACATCAAGGCTCACGCAGCTGAGCTTGATCGCAACAAGGACGGCATCATTGGTTACGTTCTTGCTATTGGTGACATTGGTCACAATGACTCTATTGCTCGTACTCGTGGTGTCCGTAAGGCACTTGGTACTGGCATCGAGAAGGACGGCAAGATTATTTCCGATCCAGTAGGCACCAACACCGACGGCTCCGCTTCTGTTGTTCAGGACGGTAAGCTTGAGGTTGGCGGCAAGACCTACACCATTCGCGAGCTTGCTTCTCAGGAGATGAAGAACACTGCTGGTGCAACATGGGATGCTGCAACCGCTGGTAACGCAATTGCAGCATGGGCTTCTTCCTTCGGCGATCAGATTGATGTTGTTGTTTCCAACAACGATGGTATGGGCATGTCCATCTTCAACGCATGGTCAAAGGCTCAGAAGGTCCCAACCTTTGGTTACGACGCTAACTCTGACGCTGTTGCAGCTATTGCTGACGGCTATGCAGGCACCATTTCCCAGCACCCAGATGTTCAGGCTTACCTGACTCTCCGCCTGCTCCGCAACGCTCTTGACGGCGCTGACATCAACACCGGTATTGAGTCCGCAGACGACGCTGGCAACAAGATTGACTCCAAGGACTACAAGTATGTTGCAGAGCAGCGTTCTTACTATGCTCTCAACCTTGCTGTTACCGCTGAGAACTACAAGGACAATCTGGATGCAACTACTACCTATCCAGAGGCTTCCAAGCAGCTTGACGCAGCAAAGCACCCAGAGAAGAAGGTTTGGCTCAACACCTACAACTCTGGCGACAACTTCCTTGGCTCAACCTATGTTCCACTGCTCAAGAAGTATGCTCCACTGCTCAACCTCAACGTTGAGTTCATCGCAGGCGATGGCCAGACTGAGTCCAACATTACCAACCGTCTTGGCAACCCTGACGAGTACGATGCATTTGCATTCAACATGGTTAAGACCGACAACGGTTCTTCCTATACCCAGCTGCTTAAGTAATTAAGTAGTCGATAGCACGAAACAATACCGGAGGGGAGATACCTACTCTCCTCCGGTGTTCTCGCGAATAAGCGCAAAAACTTAGCGAGATAAGGGGTGATTACATGGCAGATACAGAAAACGATATCGTTCTAACTATTGATGGAATGAGCAAGTCCTTTGGACGTAACCGTGTTCTGGATCATATTTCAATGAACGTACGCCGTGGAACCGTTATGGGTCTTATGGGAGAGAACGGCGCAGGCAAATCTACCATGATGAAGTGCCTGTTCGGTACGTATCAAAAAGATGAAGGCAAGATATTTCTTGATGGCAAAGAGGTCAGTTTCTCTGGACCAAAAGACGCTCTTGAGAATGGCGTTGCAATGGTTCACCAGGAACTTAACCAGTGCCTGGATAGAAATGTTGTAGATAACTTGTTCCTTGGTCGCTATCCCGTTAATGCAATGGGTGTCGTTGACGAGGGACGCATGAAGAAAGAAGCAAACGAGCTCTTTAGACGTCTGGGCATGACGGTTGATCTGACTCAGCCTATGAAGAACATGTCTGTATCTCAGCGTCAGATGGTCGAGATTGCCAAGGCAATTTCCTACAACGCTAAGATTATTGTTTTGGATGAGCCTACTTCTTCACTTATGACCCAAGAGGTCGAGAAACTCTTTGAGATGATTCATATGCTCAAAGAGCAAGGAATTTCATTGGTTTACATTTCTCACAAGATGGATGAGATTTTTGAGATTTGTGATGATATTTCAGTTCTTCGTGACGGCAAACTTGTTATGACCAAGCGCTCCGATGAGACCAACATGAATGAGCTCATCTCTGCAATGGTTGGCCGTTCACTTGAGAACCGCTTCCCAGAAGTTACTAATACACCTGGTAAGACGTATCTTTCTATTCAGCACCTTTCAACTAAATATGAGCCATACCTTCAGGATGTCACCTTTGACGTCAAGAAGGGTGAGATTTTTGGCTTGTATGGTCTTGTCGGTGCTGGTAGAACAGAGCTTCTTGAAACAATTTTTGGTGTAAGAACAAGAGCTGCTGGTCGTGTCTATGTCAACGGACATCTTATGAACTTC
>ERZ772906.1881-NODE-1881-length-11154-cov-3.562033_pt1 | contig 11154 bp, 9 predicted proteins | sample MGYA00511338_ERZ772906 | MGnify/ENA primary metagenome ERZ772906 (study PRJEB29015, sample SAMEA2738076) | human oral metagenome | biome: human oral; feature: human-associated habitat; material: saliva | place: China | collected 2212 ... | reverse complement strand
AGTTTTCCATCATGCTTGCAAATATATCCGCTGTTGAAGGCGGTGTGTAGCTTATTGTATTTGCCCCCGCTTCAATTGTCTCCGCTATCGATTCATCTGTCGGACCGCCGGTTGCAATGATAGGAATCCTTGGAAAGTCCTTACGAATTGCACGCACAACCTGAGGTGTTTTCGCAGCCGCAGAAACGTTCAAAATTGAAGCTCCGGCATCCAACCTAGCTTGAATATCTGTATCGCTGTTCAGCACGGTTACGATAATCGGAATATCAATGGTCTTCTTTATCATCATGATAGTGTCATTTTTTGTCGGAGCATTCACGACAACCCCGAAGGCGCCGTGTGCTTCAGCATCTCTTGCAATTAAAACCGAGCGAAGTCCCGTAGTTGTTCCTCCGCCAACACCTGCAAATACAGGAATAGACGATGCGTTTACTATGGTCTGAGAAATTATCTGCTGTGGTGTAAAAGGATATACTGCCAGCACCGCATCTGCGTTACAATTTCTGATTATAGCCAAATCCGTAGTAAATATAACCGACTTTATTCTTCGTCCAAGCACAACTATGCCCTTTGCTTTCCATATATTCTCCGGAATCTGCAAGCTGTGTGATCGTAAAGTTCCATTTAGGCGTGGAATATCTTTTTTATTCATCATATCACCCCATTCTTAATTTATTAGGTACACGCTATCGTGTCTGTAATGCTGTATTGACACTTCACACCGCCAATCAAATATTGCTCTTAGTCAAAATTACAAAACTATGCTATAATGCCATAAGCAATGTAATATTCGGAGGTATAAAATGTCATATAAATTCAAAACTCACGGAACATGTGCTTCATTTATCGACGTTGAGATGGACGGCGACAAAATCAAAGAAGTCAAATTCACCGGTGGTTGCAATGGAAACCTCAAAGCAATCTCAAGCCTTGTTAAGGGAATGACCCTCGAAGAGGTAAGAGAAAAGCTTCAGGGGATTACCTGCGGTTCCAAGGACACCTCTTGTGCCGACCAGCTCGTTCATGCTATCGAAGAAGCAAGCAAAAGCAAAAATAGCAGCTCCCTATAGATGATTTTCCGCATTATCGGTCTCGTCTGAATTCTTCATTTCAGCTTCATCAACTTTAATTTCACCTTCCGGCGTTCCCTCGAATACCGGGAGATTTATTTTTACCGTAAACAGCGTACCCTCATCCTTATAGGAAAACATTCCGCCCATGTTGCGGCAAATTCTCTCACATGTCTTGAGACCAATCTTGTTGCTCTCGACATCGCGGGAATCCGGACGCGATCTGTTTATAATTCTAATTATGATTTCCGAAAGTTCCTGTACAGCGCTTATGCGCACGTGGTACGCCTTGTCAGCATACTTTATTATGTTCGATGACACATTATCAAAAAGCCTCTTCAAGCCCGAAACATCAGCTTTTATGTCAATCTCAGGAACCGAATACTCAAAGTCAATCTTATATCCATAGTTTATCAGCTCAGCTGCATGCTCAGAAATAAGCTGCTGCAAGAGGATTCCGGCGTTGTAGATTTCGAGTTCCTTATCTTTGTGGCTTCCGAATACCAAGAAATATTGAAATAGCTTGTCGGACAAATCCTTAAGCTGGAAAGCCTTCTCTCTGCTCGAAACGATATACTTAAGCATCTCCTCATCGGAATTGTACTTATGACTCTCAATAATATCCAAATAGCCTATTAACGATGTGAGCGGAGTCCTGATATCATGCGACATAGCAGTTATCAGTTGGGTGTTTGCATCCCAAGCCGCCTTCTCGCTCTGGAGCCTTTCGACAATTGAGTTACGCATGTTGTCGACATTTACCGCAAGCCGTCCAATCTCATCATTTGACATTGGATTAATCTCAGCATCGAGGTTTCCGTCGATAACCTCTTGAACTTCCTTTGATAGCCTGATCATCCTCTTAAGAACCCTGCTGTTATATATCAAAAGGCTTCCAAAAACTGCAAGACCGCAAATTATTATTTTGACCAAGAACATAATCTTTGAAAAATGCTCTTCCTTATAAACATCTATGAATACGTAGTATTTCTTGTCAGCAAACTTGATAATTCTATTTTTGAAATTCGTCTTAAAATTTTCGTCCACGGCGATCGATTGCTGCTTATTTTGATTGTCAATCGTCACCTTCTTATAGTCCTTTGTTTTCTTGTATGTCGATAGCGAATAAGACCAGCCTCCGTCGAATACCGTATTCGTATCATCAGAAACTGTGAGATAGGTGTAATCGTTTTTCTTTACCCATTTCTGGAGTTTTTCCGTATCGGTTCCTTTGACATTATTGTTCGCTATATATTCCTCAAGCCCACTGTATGCCTTACCGACATTCTTTTCGATTGCGGTATCGCTCTTATAGAACTTCTCAATCAGGATGTTCTCCAGCCAATCGGAGATTCCGTAAAGCGAGATGGCAAGTGTAATAGTCGCGAGTACGACGATGGTAAGCCTAAGGTTAAGCGAAATAAACTTTTTCTTACTCAACCTTATACCCCTTCCCCCATATAGTCTTTATCAGCTTAGGGTGATTTGCATCGTCCTCGAGTTTCTTGCGCAGATTAAGCACGTGAACCATAACCGTGTTTCCGTCGGATGGACGATATTCACCGTTCCAAACCCCTTCATAGAGATCCTTATTGCCGACAATTTCACCGCGATGCTCAACGAAATATCTCATTATTGCATATTCCTTCTCGGTCAAAGGAATGCGTTTTCCCTCTTTGATTACGCAGCGTTTCTTGGAATCAAGTCTAATGCTCTCGTTCAGTGCCGTGACACCGGAAGCCTGAGATACGACCCTTTGGTACTCCGTGTATCTTCGCAGAAGAGATTTTACTTTCATCAAAAGTTCCGCCTGTGAAAAAGGCTTAACAAGGTAGTCGTCACCACCCTCCGAATATGCGTCTATCTTATCCTTCTCCTGCGATTTTGCCGTCAAAAACATAATAGGCACATTGGATCTGCGTCGAATCATCTCGCAGGTTTCAACACCCGTAAGCCCCGGCATCATTATGTCGAGAATCACGAGATCTATTTCCTTATCAGCGTATACCATCTCAACAGCATCACCGCCATTACCCGCTTGAAGGACATTGTACCCTTCACTTCCGAGCAAAATGGATACTACCTCTCTAATATCTTGATCATCATCAACAATCAAAATCTTGTTCTGTGACATCTTAACAATCCCTTTCCTTGTTTTCCTCTGTCGCCTTATCGATATACATGAAAACGAATATAGCACCGATAATGGTGAGCGCAGATGACACGCAAAGAAGAATCTTTGCTGAAAAAATATCCAATATAAAGCCGCCCATTAAACTGGTTACAACACCTGCTGTTGTAGTCATCGTCGTAAACAGCATATGTCCCTTTATCTCCTCGCCTTTTCTCATATTCTCATCAATATACTTGACCATAGCCGGAAGAAATACAGCTAGCGAGCAAAGCTGTGTAGCCTGCACCACAAGAAGCATCGTCACATTAGGCGAAAGCGTGCATCCGACAAGCCATACGCAGAACACGACAGCTGAAAATTTGAGAAGCTTGCTACATTCTATCCTCTTGCTATACTTATCAAATGTCATCATCGCCGGAACTTCAAGGAATGCCAAAACTGAAAGTACCAGCCCGACCTCTCCGTTGTTTCCGCCAACCGATCTGACAATCTGAGCCATAAAGGTATTAACGGTTGCGTTACCGACATATAGCCCGAGAACTCCTATATTGACCATGAAAAACATCCTGTGACCTTTTAGAAATTCTCTAAGGTTTATCTTCTCCGCCGGTATCTCGTGCCCCACGAGATTTTCCACTACATCCGATGTATTCTGATTGTGTGCCCTATACGAGAACCAAACGACTGCCAAAAGAACCAGAGCTGTTAGAATTCCGGCCTTAGGAATTATATCGACAGTGTATGAATCCACCATATATCCGAGCACTACAACTACTATGCTGTACACCAAAGAGCCTATGCTCCTGCAAAATCCGAAATAGATTTTATTTCCGCCATCCTCGAGAACTCGGTTAAGACCATTACAGAAAGGCTGCATAACTGATTGAAGCATGAAAGCTGCCACATAAAAAGCCCCTAGCAAAAGGTGATTCTTAGCCACAAGAATTATATTCGTAAACAAAACCAATGCGATGCACATACTTGCCATTACGCTGAATATTGCAGTTCTTCCGGATCTGTCAACATAGTCAGCTAGATATGGCTGTATTATTACCGCAAGGATATTGGCGAGTGCTATGATAATTCCAATCTGTGAATTTGAAAAGCCTCTAGCAAGCAAAAATACCGATGAAAAGCTCGAAATCACACCGTAGTAAACCCAGTATGCACCGTGTATCGAAGAGTAAAGGAAGTTCAGTTTCTTTTCCATATTCTAACATTCCAACCCTTCTATTAAAGTTGCAAGGCTCTCACCCTCATCGACATACAAATCCGCAAGTTCCTTGAGCTCCTTTTGATTTGAGAGGCTAACTTCATCAAAGATGCCAACTGTCTTCATGCCAAGAGCTGCAGCAGTTCTTAGCGAGTACAGACCATCCTCAAAAACGATAGTCTCATCCGGGGAGCTTTCCATAAACTCCATAGCCTGAATAAACAAATCCGGCTTCTCCTTTGATTTTCCGACCTCTGTCGAAGTGTAAATTTTGTCAAAATACGCAGAAATCCCCGTCCGCTCAAGTCCCACCTCTATGCAGTCTCTATCGGTTGAAGTTCCAATAACCATCGGTATTCCGCGCGACTTAAAAAACTCCAAAAGCTCACCGGCACCATCCTTTAATTTAACATCATTCTTATAGAACTCTCTGATTATAGCATCCATCCCCTCAACGGCTTCTTCCACCGTCACGGAAAGCTCATACTCATCTATTATGAACTCGGCAGCTTCCGAAATCGTCATGGTAAAAAGTTTTTCGGCGATGTTCTCATCAGCAGCTACTCCGAGTGATTTTACGTATTTATACGGCACCAAATTCCACTGACCCATCGAATCGAGAAGCGTACCGTCGGCATCAAATATTGCTGCCTTTATCTTCATTTTTTTCCTCTCATGTGCTGTAAATTTCTGTATAATTATCCTATATTACTTTACCACGATATCCATTTGATGTCCATTTATATGGTAGAAATATATCAATCTGGGTATTAATAAAATGTAATTTTGGCTGTTCGTTTTTCTTCTCAAAGGAGGCCAATGTGGCAACTATCAAAAATATCTCAGAGCAGACTTTGGATGTGCTCACCGGATGTCCGCTTTTCAAAACAATAAGCCGCGACGAAATCTCTGAATACCTTACAAACAGTAGTTCCAAGCTCCACAGCTTCGAAAAAGGCGAGCTCATATTTGACATGGACGATGCTCCTAACAATCTTTTGATTTTGATCAAGGGCTCCGTCGACATAGGCAAGATTTTTCTAGACGGAAGACGCAGTATAGTCACTCATTTTGATGAACCGGGCGAGATATTCGGTGAAGTTCTCCTATTTTTAAACAAAGATAGCTACAACCACTTCGGCGAAGCAGTTGGACGATCAGAAGTTTTGATGATTCCTAAGAAATATATCCTCAGCGATATAGGGATCGGCATCAGAATACACCAGATTCTATCGTCTAATATGATTAATATTTTGGCACAGAAGGCATTCTACCTAAATGGCAGAGTTAGACTTTTGCTGGGTTCAACTCTTAGGTCAAAGATTGCATATCTGATAGTAAATGAGACGAAGTGTGACCCGAATAATCCACTTGTAATCGGACGCGAAAAACTGTCCGAGCTTCTGGGTGCTGCGAGACCGTCTGTTTCACGCGAACTCATGAAAATGCACGATGAAGGGCTAATAAATGTTGATGGAAAGAAAATTTACGGGCTTGATTTTGATAGTCTGGCGGATTTAATTTAGTTGAATTGTAACATTTGTTACCTACCGGGTCCAAAATATATGTTAGAATACGTTTATATTAAACAGATTAGAATAAATGGAGGAAATAAATATGGATAATAAAGTAACTAAGGACATGCTAATCGGTGAGCTTGTATCAAAGTATCCGGAAACAATCGAGATTTTAATGGGTGCAGGAATGCATTGTCTAGGTTGCCCGTCATCACAGATGGAGTCACTTTCAGATGCTTGCGCCGTTCACGGAATCAGCTCAGATGCTCTTCTCGCAACTATTAACGAAAAACTATCAAAATAAGACTAAAACTGCTGTAAACAAACAGCAGTTTTTATTTTGTAAGACCCAACAGGCGTCATTTCTATTTCATCGTTTAATTGCACTTTCCACAAGCGCTGTAATCATATCCGTATATCTTATTCCCTTGTCCATGATAAGCTTAGGATACATGCTGTGCTCCGTGAATCCGGGCATGGTATTTATCTCATTAAAGCAAATCTCCCCCTCATCAGTGTAGAAGAAATCAACTCGCGAAAGACCCTTACACTCCAGAGCCCGAAACACGGTCTTTGCCTTTTCCTGAATTTCATGGACTTGCTCATCGCTGAGGTCTTCAGCAATTCTTACCTTAGTTCTTATGGAATCCTTGTATTTTTCATCAAATGAGTAGAACCTGTCATCGTTGATAATTTCGCCTATACCCGACACAATCAGCTCGCCGTCGCCTCTGTCTAAAATAGCTACTTCTATCTCACGACCGGATATACCCTCCTCAACAACCAGCTTGTCATGGTGTCTATATGCTTCGCAAACCGCAGTCATAATCTCTGAAACACCGTTCACCTTACTGACACCTATGGACGATCCCGCATTAGCCGGCTTAACAAATATAGGATATCTACCCTCAAAATAGTTTGCTATATATTTGCATTGTGCCTCGATATGACTCTCTCCGAGTTTAAACTCCAGATAATCAGCTTGCATAAGACCCAGTCCTTTGACCAATCTCTTAGTTATCGCCTTATCTATTGCAGCTGCTGAAGACATTATTTCCGGACCTATATACGGAATACCTGCGTACTTGAAAATCCCCTGAATTGAGCCATCTTCACCGTATTCACCATGTAATATCGGTAATAGGCAATCCGGAACATAGATAGGATTTCTCGCATCATCCCAGCGATACAGCCCCTTTCTGCTCCTGTCCGTAGATAAAAATACCGGTATATTATCTGTTCTTTTTTTCCAAGCACCTGATTTTATCTCTTCAGCACTTGCTTCTGTCAAAAGCCATCTACCCTCTCTCGTTATGCCGATGCACTTGAGTTCAAATCTATTATTATCTACATTTGATGTGACGGATGCTGCCGAAAGGCAGGAAACATCATGCTCTGGTGATAGTCCACCGAATATTACTAAAAGCTTTTCCAAAATATCCTCCAAATGATGTCTTTGTCTATTATATCATAATCAAATAGCTTTTTTACTTCGACTTATTTAGAATTTATAATCTACTTGAGTTATAAAGATATTTCTGTGTAATACACAAACTACCATGTTATCGACGCCCCGAGACAATTATAAAAGAGGACACCTAAAATATGTCCTCTTGTTAACCGTATCAACTATATGCAATATAACTATTAAACTACTGTTTTTTGCTTTGAAAATATTATCTTAGTATATATGTTAGCAAGCCTTGTTTTTTACCTTTTTCCTAAGCATTATTAACAGAATCGTTCCTGCTAATCCCAGTAGCCCTGTATATAGCGGTGCATTGCGTAAATCTCCTGTGTTTGGTGTCTTTTTACCTGAATCACCTGTATCCGGTGTCCTTTTGCCAGGGACACTTGAATTTCTTACATTAGTTACTACAAATCCTTCTCGTTCATTACCTGTGATAACCGATTTATAGTGATCTCCAACTGATTCTTCCTTTACTGTATAGGCAATTTTCTTTCCATTCTTATATTCATAAATGTCTTTGAAGCTGCCTGTCCATCCATTTTCTTTTGTTAAAACAAGCTTGTCCCCTGTTTCTTTTCCATCGGCGAGAAGTTTAATTGTTACACTAGCAGGTCTCTTCTTGTCTTTATCATTATTATCATCCCAAGCTTTAGTAACTTGAATACTTGTTTTGCCTGGAGTATAAATATTTTTTACGTTATATTCGTTAACTTCGGTTGTGTAGCCAGTTGCCCTTTCCTCTGTAATGGTATAAGCAATTACATTTCCATTCTCATACTTATCTAGGCTTCCAAAGTTCCACTTCCATCCATCAGCTGCAGTCACTTTCTTAGAAGCAACTTTAACCCCATTTTTCAATAAGTTAATTGTGATTTCATTTGGGCGCTTTCCATCTTGGTCATTTTTATCGTCCCAAGTCTTTTTACCTTCAACAGATATCTTCTCATTATTTGTATTAGTAATTGTGAATCCGGTTTTAGCATCTCCTGTTATTTTACTGTCATAACCTGTAACTTTAACTTCCTCAATACTGTACTTGATTTCGGTTCCATTAGCATTAACTTTATCAATATCTGTAAAGCTTCCCATCCAATTTTTGGCTTTGGTAAGTTCCAGCGTCTTTCCGGTATCTTGACCATCTGCCAAAAGTTTTACTGTAACTGAACTTTTTTCTGGTCCAACCCATTTTTTAGCAACTTTTATTTCTGTTTTCTCAGGTTTCTGCTGATTGTACATTACAACAACTTTTCCTGTTCCTTGGTTGCTAATCTCAACAACTCTGGAGTTTGATGACTTCGGATTCTTTAAAGTATTAGGATTGTTCGTATCCTCTTGAACGTCTTCGTATCTCTCTGGATGTGCTTTTTCAACGAAACGATATTTCTTTCCACCACTTAATCTTTTTACTTCTACAATCCCGCTTTCATCTGGTGTTAATGTATTATCGGCATTCAATGTCCCTTTTACAATCATTTCATTGTTAACACCTACTGCATTCCATGTTGTTCCGTTATCACTTACTTGCAATTCGAATTTAAATCCTTCAGATAAATTCTGTCCGGTTTTGACATCTGATTTAAGTAGCTTTATAGATAAAGGATCTGCTGGTGCATCTGCTATTCCTGCTGATGGTGTGAGTACTGCTGTTGCTTTTCTCTCAAGGCTTCCAAGCGGTGATGCATTTACCTTTAGGGTATTTGGAATTTCCATTCTTTCCTTGACAGAAAGGTATTCTGCACGAAGATAAAAGAAAATATTTTGAATAGCCTTCCCTCTATATGTATTGTTAATCTTTTCAATTGTTTCGTCCTTTAAGTTCCCAAACAAATCTGGCTCTGTCTGCTTCAAGTAATTCCCTACACCACCAGCTTGTTGTACAGATGGAATATCATCATACTTAGGACCGTTCTCATCATCCATATCCCACCACTTTAACATCAGAGTGTATGTTCCATCATTGTTCTTATACATGGCGTACTCACCCTTATTTAGAGCAGCTTCCACCTCTGCCTTAGTTCTTGATCCCTGCTCAATCTTCGTCAAAATTGATAGTGGGATTCCCACAATGTAATCACCAGAAATCACCTTACCGTCATCATCAGTTCCTGAAAGCCAAACATGTAAAGATGCTATAGAAGGAGCAGAAATAACATCAGTGAAGTTATCTTCAATATAAATATTCTTTAGCACTTTAGGTGAGTAAGTTCCATTATTAAGTAGATGGGGATTCATAAACCCGTATGTCTTTCCGTTAATATTTTCGGAATATCTATCAGAAGCCAAACTAATCTGCCATACTGCAAAGGAATCACCCGCATTTGGAGCAGACTTATAAATCGTTGAATTATACTGATCAATTTTCTGCGCAGCTATATGTTTCTTCTCTTGTGCTACCACAAAAGTTTCTTTTCCAAGCTTACCAAACTGAGCACTGCGCTCTCCTAGTTTTGTAGTCTTATCCGACAAATAAAAAGCTGTTTGACCGGTTTCAAAAGAAGCTGTGAACTGAGTTACTCTATTATTCTTTATATAGTCTCCAGAGAATGATATTACAAAATTTCCATTCTTATATTCCCAAGTACCTAATTGGTGATTTGTTCCATCCATCAAAGGCTTACTTGCAAAATCATTGGCAGCCACATTAAGGCTAGCAGGAATAGTGAGCTTATCTCCCTCCTTTAAAGGAGTTGCAGACGAATAGGATATATCAAGCTCCATTTTAAGTGAACTTTGACTCTGATTTTCACAGATAGCATTGGCAAACTTAGATGGGTCGTTGCTATAGGTAGTATATTGAGCATTATCACTTGTTCTATAGTCAATTTCCTTATTCCCATTTGCAACATCAGTAATCTTGAAGCTTCTAATTCTAACATTATCTAAGCTAAGATTTTCCCCTGTTGCACCTTGTGCATAGACCTGTATATTAGGCATTCCAGTGCTAAGCAACATTATACAGGATAAAAGCACTACCATTATTTTTTTGCTTCTCTCCCTAATCTCTACTCTCATAATTGTCCTCCTATAAAATAATCCTTACATACTATCATATATATATATGATGTCAAATGTTTTTAAAATTATGTTATCTTATAATAGGATTTGAAATTCAATTCATAGGTATAGTTCATATCACAATAAAAAAGACTTTCTAAATTATCGTGTGAGTGCAAAAAAATTCATAGGATATTTTTGTTTTACATTCTTCTACATCATCCCAGCAATGGCAATATCAACATGCATTTTACAAATAGAAATTAAAAAAAGAGGGATTATCCAATCAATGACTAGGCGTCGCATCTTAATCATTGCATTATGGAAACCTTCTTTGGATGCCTAAAAAATAAAATTACTATGATAGCGAGAAAAAACACAACAAAATAGTCATAGTTGTCAACACATATGTTACACTTTGACAACTATTCCGATGCAACTGTTGAACTATCAACTGTCATCTCTGTTTACACACGTTTTTTGTCCTATAGCCCGTATTTCAACATAAAACCGGCCTCCTTAAGTTAAATTGTAGTTAAACTTTTGGGGGCAGTTTATATAAAGCTTGGTTTTCCAATTAAAAAAAGACCAAACTCAGCCTAAAAGCCTTGTCTGGTCTTTGAAATTCAACAGTCACCCGCTATCCAGTCGATTGCTGTTATAATCTTGTATCCGGTACTACTGAATAGCACCTGTTTCAGACTACTTGCTGTAGTCGTAGAAACCTTCTCCGCTCTTGCGACCAAGCTTGCCGC
>ERZ772906.1869-NODE-1869-length-11212-cov-7.116967_pt1 | contig 11212 bp, 10 predicted proteins | sample MGYA00511338_ERZ772906 | MGnify/ENA primary metagenome ERZ772906 (study PRJEB29015, sample SAMEA2738076) | human oral metagenome | biome: human oral; feature: human-associated habitat; material: saliva | place: China | collected 2212 ... | reverse complement strand
CTGGTCGCAATGGCTTGCGAAATCAAGGACATGAGTTCGCGTTCTTTAGAAATCCTCACCTCTTGCTTGGTCGGATGGACATTGACATCGGCCAGATAGGGATCAATCTGGATATTGATGACCGCTAGTGGGAAGCGGCCTACCATAAGCTTGCTGCCGTAGCCGTCCAAAATAGCACGATTAAGCAGGAAATTCTTAATGTAGCGACCGTTGATGAGAATCGTAATATAATTCCGATTCGCACGAGTCAGCTCAGGCAGGCTGACATAGCCGCTCACTTCAAAGTCCAAATCTGAAGCAGAGATTTCCACCATTTTCTTGGCTGTTTCCAGACCATAGATGCCTGCAATAGCCTGACGCAGATTGCCGCTGCCGGCAGTCCGTGTCATTTCGCGGCCGTCGCTGATAAGGGTGAAAGCCACTTCTGGATGGGCCAGACTAAGCCGATTAATCACATCAACGATGTGGGATAGCTCAGCCTGCTGGCTCTTTATATACTTGAGCCGGGCTGGAGTATTAAAGAAGAGATCTTCTACCTTGATTTTCGTTCCCACCGGACTGCTGGTAGGCTCATGCTCTTCTATCTCACCGCCTTGGGCAACCAGCAAAGTCCCGTGCTGACCAGATTCGGTCGCTGTTTCAATGGTAAAACGCGAGACAGAAGCAATGGAAGGAATGGCCTCGCCACGGAAACCCAGCGTCCGAATCCGAAAGAGATCCGCCTGTTTCTTGATTTTACTGGTAGCATGGCGACGAAGAGCCAGAGGGACATCTTCGTGGTCTATGCCCTCGCCATTGTCCGTTACCTGAATGCTCTTGAGTCCGGCCTCCTCGATTTCGATAGTAATCTGGCTAGCACCCGCATCAATTGAATTCTCCACCAGCTCCTTGACCACGCTGCTAGGCCGCTCAATGACTTCACCGGCCGCAATCTGATTGGCCAGAATTTCTGGAAGTTCGATAATTTTTGACATTTTTTTCTCCGTATTTGTTCTGCTATCTATTATAACACATTGGGCTCTTTCTAGCAGAGAGCAGCCTTTTCTCTACCACTCTGCTCTCAAGACAAACCAGATAGACGCAAATAGCTACCACATGAACAAAAGGGCTTGTTTTCGCTGCTAAGTTGCGGTTTAATAAAGGTGAAAGGAGGAAGTTATGAAAGTTAAGCTAAGAATCGATTCTCAAGTCACCGAAGACACCGTCAGCATTGAGGCTTGTCTCATGACTGAAAGCATTCAGGAATTGGTTCACTTTGCTCAAGATCTAGGCAAAGTTGATAAGATTCATGTCAAGAAAGAAGATGAAATCTATCTGCTGGACGCTAAGGAAATCCACCGAATCTATACAGAAAACCGTCAGGTTCGGGTCCGAACGGCAAAAGACGGCTACCGAGCTCAACAAGCTCTTTATCAGTTGCTGCAGGTCCTGCCGGACTATTTTCTGCAGATTTCTCAATCGGAGATTATCAATAGCCGACAAATCAGTCACCTCAAGCTGACGCCCAATGGTCTGATTCAAATATTTCTGAAAAACGGCGACCAGACATACTCGTCTCGCCGTTATCTCAAATCTATCAAAGAAAGGTTGCAATTATGAAAACTCGTCTTAAAAAACTCTTTTTCGGAGGGATTGGAGGGATTTTCATCGGTCTCTTCTTCTCCATGATTGTTTCTTATTTTTACAATCCAGCTTATCTACCGCTGCACCCTGACTCGCCTATCGGTCACTTCTTTTTGAGCCAGCATGTCCATGTTTCCCTCATCATGCTCTACTGCCTGCTTATCTGGTTTATCATGGGAGCTATTTTCAGATGGAGCGGAAGCTTCTTCCAAAGAGACTGGAGCATCCTGCGCTCCGTCGTTAGCCACTATGGCGTGATGATTCTAACCTTTGCACTTTTGGCTAATCTAGCTGGATTTTTCCCAAGAGAAAAAATACTCAGCCTGACACTGGCTGCCGTCGGGGAATTCACTCTCATCTATCTGGTTATTTCAGGCGTTATCTACTACCACACCTACCGCAACATTCAAAAAATCAATAGCGGCTTGTCTAGAAAATCGTGAGAAACAAAAACAGTTCGAGTTCGAACTGTTTTTATCCTACTGGCGGAATTGGAGGCATAAACATCTCTTTCAAATTATCAACTGTATCTGCTCTCATCCATTCTGCCATTCCTGGTTTCCAGACTAAGGTTGAAGGGAGAAACTGCCCTGATAGAAACATTTGTGTTAGAGTATTTTTATCATAAGGCCCAGATGCTTGTCCATTGACAGCAATATGGTAGACTGTAGTTGGAATAGGAGGCGGTGAAACAACTGACTGTTGTTGGGAATTACCTGACAACGTATTATTCATAGTTCCAGCAATATTTTGGCCTACAGCACCTCCTACTGCCATTCCTGCCATCATAGCAGCGGGGTTGAAGCCTGCATCGCCTCCCAGAGAAACTGTTCCCGAACCATTAGCGCCCATTTGGCCCAATGCATCAGCGCCAGCAATACCAACTTCGGACTGCTTTTCGATTTGAAATGCACCTAAGTTTGCAGATTGTGTTTGCTTATGTTGCGCATATTGTCCTTCTTCACGTTGGATACGAATCCGTTCAACATAGTCAGTAGTTTCAGCTTGTATTTTAGCTGTGGTAACATCCTTGGTAACCAACATAAGCTGTCGATAGCCTTGACTTGATTTATCTATCTCTATTGCAGCTATATCAAGACTTGAAACAGTGACACCAAAATTCTCCTTTAATCTTTCCATGACATCATGTTCAAGAGCTTCATTGATTTGTGAAATTTTGCTTTCAAGATTAATGACAGGAATGTTATTGTCTGTAGGAGCATTCGTTACAATATGTTTAGCATATCGGGCTACAGCATCCCGAATTTGCTTTTGAAAATCATCAAGATTAAAAGTATTCAGCCTGTGTAACTTGATAAATTCTGTATAATCAGTAATTTTAAAATTAATCGTACCACGAACTGCAACAGGTACACCAAAATCTAAAAACCTTGGATCATAGACATCAAAAAAGGGAACAGCAAACTTGACTTGAATAATTCGCGCAAGATTAATGAAATAAACTTCTGCCGGAAATGGTGTGCCACCTTCATAAGCCAGACCTACTATGCTTGCCAGCACAGGAAAGTTCGAAGTCTTAATAGTCTGATCATATGGACCTACAATAAAGTCCTGCAGTGTGTCATCTTTTTGTTTATAGACAAAGACAGCAACCTCTCCATCTTTAACCCGTAAAGAAGAACCCCAACGAATGGCATTTTTTCTATCACCTGTTCCCTGCTCTACTCCTGCAGGATGCCACTTCCATATCAAATAGGACCCTTCATCGCAACGAATTTCATCCATGAAACCGCCTGTGCGGTTACTTTTACTAAACAAACTCATAATAACAACCTCATTCTAAAAATAGTTAGTGAGAAAAAAATTGTTGTATCAACAGTAGTATAATACAACCAACAGGTATAGCAATTAATCCTATCAGTGTAATTCTTTCACTATTCTTTTTTCTCCTCTCTTCTTGTTCCAACTGGCTAATTTTTTTATCATAAATTTCTTTAATATTCAGAAAATCAGGAGACATAGCAAAACTAAACTTCGCTTTTTCATAGGCCTGCTCAAACTTGGCCAACCAAGCATCAGATATTGCTCTTTTAGAGGAGCTCTTATCCGTAGCATCCGTAGAGCCATACAACTTCAAATCAATATTTGAAGCTGCTAAGATCATAAACTCAAAAATATCTTCTTTGGTATTAGGAATCGCAAAACTTCGAATAAGATTTATTTTTTGCTCATCAGTTTTATTAAATTTGCCAAATACTCCCTCCATAACTGAGTTAAATTTATTGGCTTCTATCCGTACACTTTCAATTTGTTCAAGTTTTTCAGCAAACTCTTTCACGACAGAAGCCCCCTTAGCTCCTCTCAATTCATATCCACACGTTGAACAAACGGTCATAAAAGAATCTAGCCTCTCAGCACAATTCGGACACTTATATAATTCACCATCATATACTGTTTTCCGTGGTGACGCTCCTGTATTTGTTTCCCCCACTGCAACGCCGCAATTACTACAAAAATGAACTCCCTCAGCAAGCATTTGCCCACAGTTTATACAAAATCCCATTTCTTGTACTCCGTTCTCCTATTTAACACCAATGTAGTATAAGCTATATAGTCTAATTATACAGCATTCCCACTACCGTGTAAATATAAATTATCGCCTCAGTAACAACCTTCTAAGCGATTACAAAAAATAACTGAAGCAAAAAAAGAGCTTGAACAAATTTCAGGCTCTTTAGGTTTGTTTTTACAGCTTCTTCTTGAGCTCGGCTACCGCCGCCATGACTTCTAGGGGAGTCATATTATAGATGTCCAAGTCTCGGAGTTCAGTCAGGACTGGATTTTCCGATCCTTCTGCGAAAAGAGATATCTGCTCAGCCACTTGTGGCTGTTTCGGTCTGGATGCAGCAGGAAGCTCTGAGCCTAGTCCTGTATCCTGACTCTCCAAATGACTCAAAATGCTATCCGCCCGCTCCAGCAATTTCTCAGGAAGTCCGGCAATCTTCGCCACATGGATTCCGTAGGACTTGTCAGCCGGACCCGGCTCAATCTTATGAAGGAAAGTCACCTGCCCGTCCTTTTCCAAGGTTGCCACATGGACATTTTCCAAATGCTCCAAGCTGTCCTCTAAGGCTGTCAGCTCATGATAGTGGGTGGCAAAGAGGGTCTTGGCTCCAGTATAGTGATGAATGTGCTCGATAATAGCCTGAGCCAGCGCCATCCCATCGTAAGTCGCCGTCCCGCGCCCCAACTCATCAAAGAGAATGAGCGAACGCTCGCTGGCCTGTCGAATGGCCCGATTGGCCTCCATCATCTCCACCATAAAAGTGGACTGGCCGGACACCAGATCATCCGCCGCACCGATGCGAGTGAAAATCGCATCGAATAGCGGCAGACTGGCAGACTGGGCGGGCACATAAGAGCCCATCTGTGCCATAATGACGATGATAGCCAATTGGCGCATATAGGTCGATTTCCCGCTCATATTCGGCCCAGTAATCAGCTGGATGTCCGTTTCCTGGTCCAGCAGAATACTATTTGGAATGTAGCTCTGGGCTCCCATGACCTTTTCCACAACAGCATGCCGACCTTTTTCAATCTGTAGACGGCGCTCCGCAGTAAAGACCGGGCGCACCAAATGCTGCTGCTCTGCCTCCGCAGCAAAGCTCTGCAGGACATCTACAGCTGCCAGCGTTTGTGCCAAGGCCTGTAAGCGCTGGATATATTTGCCAACTTCCTCGCGAATTCGCATGAAAATCTCGTATTCCAGATTAGCAGATTTTTCACGCGCCTCCAACATCTCTCCCTCAATCCGAGCCAACTCCTCCGTTCCGAAACGCTCCGAATTTTTCAGGGTCGCCTTGCGGAAGAAATGACTAGGCACATGAGGCAGCTGGGAATTGGTCACATGGAAATAGTAACCATCTTTTTTGTTGTAATCAATCTTCAGATTGCTGATGCCACTGTTGGCACGCTCTTTAGCTTCCAGCTCTGCAATCCATCCAGTCCCCTCCCTCAGCACAAGCCGATACTGATCCAAGGTTTCATCAAAACCGGTCTGAATGATATTGCCCTCAGTGATGATATGAGGTGCATCCGGCGAAATAGCTGAGCTAATCAAGCCCGCCAGCTCTGGAATAGGATCCAAGCCTTCAATCAAACGAGCTAGATGCGGGCTACCGATTCCTTGCAAGATAGCCTTAATCTGAGGCACATTGCCCAATGTAGCTGCCAGCTGCAGCAGATCCTTGGGATTGGTCTTGCCAAAAGAAACCCGACTAGCCAGCCGCTCGATATCATAGACTCCCTTGAGGCTCTCCGTCAAATCACTCCGCTCAAAGAAATGATCCAGAAAAACCTCGACGACATTCTGCCGCTGGCTAATTCGCGCTTCATCAATCAGCGGACGCTGGATCCAAGAGCGCAGCATGCGGCCTCCCATGGCTGTCTTGGTCTCGTCCATCAGCCAATAAAGACTGCCGTGCTTCTTACCCGAGCGAGCATTTTCTGTCAAATCCAGACTCGCCTTGGTGGCATAGTCCATTTGCAGGAAGTCCTTGATTTCATAATGCTGAGCCTTCTTCAAATGGCTGAGCTCCCTCATCTGGGTCCGGTGCACATACTCCAGCAATTTCCCTGCTGCCTGACGCTCCATCGGAGACAGCTCCTCGCCCAGCAGCTGAACATCGTCCAAAGCTGTCTGTACATAGGACAGTAAAAGATTCATCTGTCCAGCCAAGACCTGCTCCTCAGCTTCTGGCAAGGTATAGCCCAGCACCACTTCTCTAGCCTTCAAATTGCGAATTTCCCCGCAGACCAAGGCAAAGTCCTCTAAACTAGTCACCTGAAACTCACCGGTCACCAAGTCCATATAAGCCAGACCATAGAGGCCCTCTGAGTAATCCAGAGCCACCAGAAAGTTATTCGCAGAGTCCGGCTTAGTAGAGTCCACCACCGTCCCCGGTGTGATAACCTGAACGACCTCCCGCTTAACAACACCCTTGGCTTCCTTGGGATCTTCCATCTGCTCCGCAATTGCTACCTTATAGCCTGATTCAACCAAAACATCAATATACTGCTGAGCCGAATGATAGGGAACTCCGGCCATGGGAATGGGATTTTCAGCATTTTTATTACGGCTGGTGAGAGAAATCTCTAAAATCTGCGCGGCATTGACCGCATCATCATAAAACAACTCATAGAAATCCCCCATCCGAAAGAGCAAGAAAGCATCTGGATAATCCTTTTTGATATCCAAATACTGCTGCATGCCTGGCGATAACTTTTCTACTGCCATCTCTATCCTTTCTAAAAACAAACGAGGTCAGGACTTGCGTCTCAAACCTCTCCGTCAATTCTAAGCTTTTGGCTATTCCATACCTTCTTTGACACTCGTCTCGATTTCTCTAGCCGCTTCCTGATCCCGGCAAATCACGAGCAAAGTATTGGCTCCAGCAACGGTTCCTAAAATCCGACTATCCAACGAACCATCTACCACATTTGCCAAGACCGTCGCTTCGCCCAGTCCTGTACGGAAAACCAGCGTAAACTCCGCTCGAGAAACAGCCTGAACATGACTGGCCAGAAATCCAGCCAGGTCCAACTCCTCTGCTTCATGAGCCAGCACATAGTAGACTTGCCCGTCTCTCTTCAGCTTGGTCAAGCCAATCTCCCTTAGGTCACGCGAGAGGGTTGTTTGGGTCACAAATATCCCCTCATCTTCCAGTCTTTTTTGAATATCCTTTTGTGTTCCTAACTTTTCTTCCTTGATCATCCATTTAATAAGCTGATGACGCTCGCTTTTTCTCATACTCGACCTCATTGACTGAATATTTATACTCTCAATTATATCAAAAAATCTATCTTATACCAAAAAAATTGAAGATTCCTCATAAAATGTGATAGAATAGTAACAAAAGACCCAAAGGAGCAAATATGGATAATAAACAATTAATCGCTAGCGAATTGGCCAAAGTTATTGACAGCTTGGACCAAACCGCTATTTCTAACCTACTAGAACAGCCTAAAAGTTCCGATCTTGGAGACATTGCCTTCCCAACTTTCTCTCTTGCTAAAGTAGAACGCAAGGCTCCTCAAGCTATCGCTGCGGATATTGCTGAAAAGATCGACCCAAGTCATTTTGAAAAAGTTGTTGCAACTGGCCCTTATGTCAACTTCTTCCTCAACAAAGCTAAAATCTCTGATCAAGTTATCAAAGAAGTCATCAAAGAAGGCGCTGACTATGGTCAACAGAACGAAGGGAATGGCGGAAATATCACAATTGACCTTTCCAGCCCTAACATTGCAAAACCTTTCTCTGTCGGTCACTTGCGCTCGACTGTTATCGGGGATGCTCTTTCTAATATCTTCCGCAAGATGGGCTACAATACCATCAAGATCAACCACTTAGGTGACTGGGGCAAGCAATTCGGTCTCCTCATGGTTGCTTACAAGAAATGGGGCAACAAGGAAGCCGTTGAAGCCAACCCAATCGATGAACTCTTGCAACTTTACGTCCGCATTAATGCTGAAATCGAAAACGATCCAGCCTTGGACGACGAAGGCCGCCTCTGGTTCAAGAAACTGGAAGATGGCGATCCAGAAGCAACAGAACTCTGGCAATGGTTCCGTGACGAAAGTCTCGTTGAATTTAACCGCATCTATGAATTGCTCGGCGTTGAATTCGATAGCTTAAACGGAGAAGCCTTCTACAATGACAAGATGGACGAGGCCGTGAAAATTCTGGAAGACAAGGGTCTCCTGAAAGAATCAAAAGGCGCTAGCATTGTGGACTTGGATGATGTCAACCTGCCACCAGCTATGATTAAAAAATCAGACGGTGCTACACTTTACATTACCCGTGATATCGCCACTGCTATGTACCGTGCACGCACTTACAACTTCGTCAAGAATGTTTATGTCGTTGGTCAAGAACAATCAAACCACTTCCGTCAGCTCAAGGCCGTCCTTAAGAAGATGGGATTTGACTGGAGCGATGATATGATCCACGTGGACTTTGGTCTGGTTACGAAGAATCGCCAAAAACTTTCAACACGTAAAGGAAACATCATCCTTCTGGAACCAACTCTGCAAGAAGCGATCAGCCGGGCAAAAGCTCAAATTGAAGAGAAAAATCCAAATCTGGAAAACAAAGAAGCTGTTGCCCATGCAGTTGGTGTCGGTGCCGTTAAATTCTACGACCTTAAGACTGACCGCCGCAATGGTTACGACTTTGATTTGGAAGCAATGGTTTCCTTTGAGGGCGAAACTGGACCGTATGTGCAATATGCCTATGCACGTATCCAGTCTATCCTACGCAAAGCAGACTTCAAGCCAAGTCTTGACGCTAACTACAATCTCAACGATGCTGAAAGCTGGGAAATTATCAAACTGCTCCAAGACTTCGCTCGCGTAGTCAAACGTGCAGCTGATAACTTTGAGCCATCTTTGATTGCCAAATACGCAATCAGCCTAGCTCAAGCCTTCAATAAATACTATGCTCACACTCGCATCTTGGATGAATCTCTGGAACGCGACAGCCGTCTAGCCCTCAGCTACACTACTGCTGTTGTGCTGAAGGAAGCTCTCCGCATGCTTGGTGTAGAAGCACCAGAAAAAATGTAACCCTACACAAACCTTCCAGTTTTGGGAGGTTTTCTTAGGAAGAGATATTTTATGAATGAAACTGCTTATATTTTAGTTGCCCTTAGCTTGGTCATTCTCTTTTTGTACAACAAGAGAGAAAAGGTAAAGTTGCAGATTTTGCTGCAGCAGGAACTCCTAAAAAGTGATCATTTTCGACAAGAACTCCAAGAAAAAATGGCCACTAGCGAAAACCAAAATGACCTTATTGCTTACATTAACAAGAACTACCGTTTAGGAATTTTATATTCAAAAGAGCTGGTCGAAACGATCGCCGGCGAGCATGCAAGTCAAGAATAGAAACAAAAGCCGCTCGGTCAAAAATGTTGATCGAACGGCTTTTTACTTATGCTTTTATTTCGTACAATTCCTCGATAATGCCAGCTACTTTTTTAATATCGCCTAACATACCACGCATTTCAAAATCAGCTAAAACCGGGAAGCCAAAACGTTGGCTGTATTGCTTAGCAGTCAGGCAGTACTGGTTATTAAAGTTACGGTTGCCACTTCCGATAACTCCCAAACACTTGCTAGCATTCTGTCCATAAGCTATAAAATCGGCCACATCTGTCGTAAGAATCTCGACATCGCCATTATCTACACCATTGCCACCTTCCAGATAGGTCGGTAGAAAGGTAATGAAAGGATTGGTCATTTCAAAAAACGGATGCCCCTCTTTCACTAAGTCTTTGATGTGGATTTTCTCAATCTCTAAATTCGGATGCTGCTCTAACAAATAGTCGCTCAAACGACGGACAAAACTCTCTGTATTGCCACTCAAGCTAATATAAACTAAGGAAACTTTCATGTTTATTTGCTCCATTCCAAAAAATAACATTTATCTGCCCATCTAGATTGTAGCAGGTAAATGTTATTTGCCAAATCTTATTCTTCTTCAGCTACTTCTACAGTTTCAGCTTCCTTTTGCTGCTTGATAAGCTTAAAGACAACAATCGAAAGGAAGATGAGGCTAAGAACGACAGAGAAGCCGACGCTCATATTCAACCCCAGTATCTGAGTTGAAAGTAATGTTGGATCTGAGAAGGAAGAAGCTGCAATCCCTTTTGCTACCACATAACCATACGCTGTTCCAATCAAGCCAATAAGAACGTTCGCGATGTAAATAAGATTGGCTTTGAAAATATCTTTCTTAAAAACGAAGAACCAAGCTGCAATCAAAAGAAGCAAGCCAACATAAAAGAAAATATTATTTATTAGCGAACCTGACAGTTCAGCGCTCTTGCTAAAGTAAGCTGCATACTGAGATTTTGCTGGCTCATTGATCCCCTTTAGTAAGGTTTCCACGGCATCATTTGAAGAGGAGAACTTCGAAATAAGCTCCCACAAAGTGCCTACTGTTTCTAATCCCAGTAAGACATAGAGATAAATTGGTTTCTTTTTCATAATAACCTCCTGTAAAGAAATACTTTTTCTTATTATACACCCAAAAGAAAAGACTGACAAGAGACAAGATCTGATACGATTTTAAAAGCTCTATCTACTAGAAAAGCTTATCCTCCAAAGCTACTTACTCTAGTCTTCTAACACGAAAAAAGCCAAGACAGTCCCGTCTAGGCTTTTTCCCTTATTTTAAATAGTTAGTTCTCCAAATGCCATACTTCATCATTGTATTGTTGGATTGTACGGTCTGCTGAGAAGAAACCAGCTTTTGCAATGTTAACGATCACTTTATCCAACCATGCATCGCGGTCTTCGTAGTCAGCAAGCATTTGCTCTTTCACCTTGATGTAGTCTTCCAAGTCAAGAAGCGTCATGAACCAGTCTTTGTTAATCAATTCATTGTAAAGACGTTCCAAGCGTTCTTTCTTACCTACTGCAAGAACAGCGTCGCTGACGATGAAGTCAACCAATGGTTTGATAGCTTCACGAGCGTAGAATTCGCTTGATTTGTAAGCTGCTTTTGCGTAAAGGTCGATAACAGTTTCTGAATCTTCACCAAAGATGTAGATGTTTTCGTCTCCAACCA
>ERZ772906.1864-NODE-1864-length-11233-cov-3.185006_pt1 | contig 11233 bp, 6 predicted proteins | sample MGYA00511338_ERZ772906 | MGnify/ENA primary metagenome ERZ772906 (study PRJEB29015, sample SAMEA2738076) | human oral metagenome | biome: human oral; feature: human-associated habitat; material: saliva | place: China | collected 2212 ... | reverse complement strand
ATCAGTTCACTATCAAATTGTTCCTAATTACAAGTATATTTACTTTGATTCCTGTCCGCACAGCATATAGGGCTTTCAGTTATCTGTCTGCCACTTCTCCTACTCCCTTTATGGGAGCATCTGCGGTTGATGCTTATAAAAATGGTTTTGAATAAAATAGATTACCGTAGATATTCCCCAAATACATATTATATACGTTATAGATGCAGAAATAATCCCATCAATTTTGTATATAACCCTTACAGAATTATCAACAAAATCAAATAAGATAAATAGCAAATTAGTATATGACCTTTGTGTATTCACAGGAAAAACAATAATCAAAAGTCCTACATAAAATAAAAGAAAGATTTTAACATACCGTATAGCTCCTGATTTAGTAAGCAATAAAGGTCCCCTATTACAAAAATAAATAATAAAAGAATATGGAGTACTTATTACCCCAAACATAATTAATGCTGCCTTATATAAGAAAAACATGGCTTGCAGAAATACAAATGTTAATGGACAAAAAATAAAAGAGAAAAGCAATTCTGAAACATATAATATGGCAATTTTATGAAAATGATCATGTATCCTCATTGCTTACGCACCTCCACAATCAATTGATTATTTTTCTCCAGATTATCACCTTGTGCTTCAGGGCTATATTCAGAAAAAGAAATTCCATCTCTTCTGGTGTCATCTATCGGTACTATATTGTATATCGTATTCATAACAAAGCTATTGCAGTTATTCGTAAGCGGATTATATCTCCAATAAGGATTCCCGTTATTTGTCGGTTCATAATAAGGCTTTTTTATCCAATCTGAATTATTCTGGTAATAATTTATCATTGAGATTAAATCGTATGTATCACTTCTATCAAAATTTAACTTGAACAGTCTCGCTTGTTTAACATCACTTAACGAATTATAATACTTTTCTGTAATTGCACCTTGAAGATAAGTATTACCAAATGTAGGTCCAAAATCTCCATAATCAGGAAGTATTTCAGGAGAAAAATCCTGTGGACCAAATCCCACTTCTGTATATCCATCTTCCGAGTTCCCAATTATAAATGCCGAGTGCCCCACAACATGCCTTCCTTCTCCTATATAAGTTTTACCATATATAACTACATATACATCATCGGTATCCTTCGCCTCTAAATTCCACTTTGTCCCCATCTGGGAGATGTAGGCGCCTGTGTGTCCGCTCCCTCCTGTCATCTTGGACAGGATCCCTCCAAAGGCGGCAGAGGACATCTTGTTTCCGGTTTTCTTTGTCTGTGATGGTTTTGGTTCACTATTTATAAATTATATTAAAACCCTTTTTTGTATATCCAATCTTCTTTAATTAAAGAAAACCGACATTTATTCTGATTTTTCCATACAGTAATTCCTAATATAAATTCTCCCTTACTATAAACAATCGAATTAAACTCTCCAGATTTATCGTGTTCTGTATATTTTTCACTAATTTCCCAGCCTTGACTCATTAATTCATTACTATATTCGTTCATTATGGTATTATCCAAAACCATATTATATGTTCTTGTACCAGAAACACAATAAACCAGCCATCTTTTATGTACTCCATAATCGTCTTCAATAGGCGGTATGGGGTTGGGGAGTTGCTGGTACATTTCCACCATCTGATCTCTCATCTGTATCCTGTAATCATAAGTCGTATACCAAAGCCCTCCGAAATACAGGACAAACAATAAAATAGCTGTAACTGCCACAAAACCAGTAAAATCATCGTAGCTTAAATTCTTCCAGTCTATTTTCTCCATGGTGACACCTCTCATAAATCATTTATATTACAAATATATTTTGCATCAGTATATGTCATAGAAGCAGATGCCCCATTAGTTGCGCCCAGTTCTCTAGCACCATATTTCTGATTCATCGAAATCGTAGCTGACCCATACAATCCTATACTAAATCCAAAACTACCTCCCGATATTACCTCACGAAACTTATCTTTATCCCAATCACTTGTATCTATGCTAAATTTTCCGGTCGCTATTGTTCCGCCAAGACCATTTACTATTCCACCGCCTCTGACAAAATAAACGTTGCCTGTCCTATCCATAATGAACCCTCCTGACAGTCCAAGTCCGATGCCAATAGAACCATTCAGTGTCACATAGTCCTCATCTCCAAAATGATATGCGGTAAGTCCCTGTTTCTTTGCCAGTTTTAAGCCGGCCATGGTTACTTCTTTTACCGTATCTGTCCCGTCATAAATGTTGCCTGACTGTACGATCATTTTTTCGGTATAGGAATCATATTCATCCTGTTCCGGCAGTTCCAGGTTGCTTATGACGATATCCTGCTTATTGTCCAATTCATCATAGTATTGCCTTATGGTATTTGCCTGTTCTTCATCCCCTTCTTCAAGCGCCTGTGCAATCAACGCTTCTTTTTGCTTTTTCTGTTCATGGGTAAGGTAGTTGAAGGTTGTCGCCTGCCAGGCTATGGCTGCCCCTGTTTTCCCTCCTGCCAGGTATCCTATAGCAGCGCTTGCCATTTTATGGACTTCTTTGTCTTTGATTTTTCCCAGTTCTTTTTGAAGGAGGGCGTTCAGTCCTGCTCCTGTCAGTCCTTTTGTCATTCCTGCTCCTGCTTCTTTGGATACTAAGGCTCCCATGATTCCATGCATGGCGATTCTATTGGTTCCGCTTTCGCTCCATTTCTTTGCTTCTTTTTCGTATTTCTCCGCCAGTATGCTGTTATTCTCTTTTCTGGCTTTTTCTGCTTTTTTATACAGTTCGTTTTCTTTGTGTCCCGCTATGTCTCCTATGAGGCGGTATCCTACTTGGGAGAGGATGTTCACGTATTCCTGTTTTTCTTCTATTTTCTTTTTGTCGAAGATTTCAGAGAGTGTGTTAAGTGCGTTTTCTGTGTCGTGGCTGATTTCTTTGTCTGTCTTTTCTTTTGTGGTGGTGATGATGCTGTCTGCTATGGCTGCATAGGTTACGCTTCCTGCTTTCCCTTTCACGGGGATGGTCGGTACATAGCCCAGTCCTAAGGGGTTGAGTTTGGATATAGCATGGGTGGATACGGTGATTCCGCTTGCTTTTGCTTTATACTCTGCTTTGTTATCTATGTTTTCCCACGTCAAAGTACCGGTGGTGAGTTTGTTCTTTTCTGCCGGTGCTTTGCTGTCTATAATTCCTCCTTTGAGGTGTGTATTATTTTTGACTTGGATGTCGTATCCTTCTTTTCCTGCGTAGATGCCTGCCTGTTTTGTGACGCTGGTATAGGTGGAGTCTGTGGTTTCTGTCTTTTTCCCGATGGAGAAGTAGGGATCGTCCATTTTCTTTTTCCCTGTATCCGGACGGGTGATCCTATCTCGTTGCAGATGGATGCCGCTTTCTTTGTCCCGGCTGTGGTAGGCATGGCTGTCCTGCAAGCTTTCTATGGAGAGGTTGTTTCCTGTTTTTATTTCTACTTTCTTTCCACCTGCTTTGCTTCCTTTAATGTCTATATCTTTCCCGCTTTCCATGGTCAGAGTATTTTTGGCGGTGACGGCGCTTCCTGTATGGGTTATTATCTCTTCTTCCATATTCCCTTTGGATTTTCCCGCGCTGATGCCTACATTTTGGAGTCCGCCTATACCAAAGGAGGCGGTAATTCCTGCGCCTTTGCTCCTGCTGTTCCCTTCTGCTGTCTTCCTGTTTTCTGCGGCGGTAAGGTGGATGTCTTTCCCGGCCTGCAGGGTCACGTTTTCGCCTGTTATCTGTGAACCTTTTACGGCAATGTTTTCATCGCTCTTTATGCGCACATTTCCTTTAGAAACAATTCTGCTTTCTTTGGCTTCTGTTCCCTGGTACCGGCTGTCGGATTTGGCGGATTGGGTTCCGAGGCTGACGTCAAGAGTAATTCCCTTTTTCACGTCTCCTATGTTTTTATATGTCTTTACCGCATCATGCAGGTTGAACCCCGCATCGGCGGCATAGAGTTTCCCAAGCAGTCCGTCATGCGCCTGTCCGGCGTTCTTTATCGGCCGGATGATATTGTCTTTCGCAGTGATTACGGCTCCGCCTAAGGATACGGTAAGGCCGCTCTTTTTGTATTCGTGTTCTTCTTTTCCTCTGCAGGTATTGTCTTTGCTTTCGATGTCTACGTTTCTTCCTGTGATGAGGGTGTCCTTCCCGGCGATGATGTCGGAGGCTCTGACGGTGATGTTGTTTTGGGCATGGATGGTGACGTTTCCTTTGATGCTTCCCACGGTGCTTCCTGCCTGCGTGGTTTCTTCGGTGTCATAGCTGTCTTTTTTCTTTTCGCTCCCGATGGTGAAGCCTAAGCCGCTTCCTATGAGGCCGCTTTTCTTTACTTGTTTTTTGTGTATTTCTTTATCTGTTTCTTCCGCAGCATGTATGGAGATATTTCTTCCGGCTGACAAGGTTGTTTCTTTGGTGGAGGCGGCAGCGCTTCCTGTAAGGCTGATGTCTTTCCCTCCCTGCAGGGAGACGGTATTTCCTTCTATTATGCTTTTTTGTGCTTTCACGGCATGGACTTCATCGTGGGTGGTCGTGGTGGTACTGCTGAGCAAACTTCTTTCTTTATGGCGGTGGTGTTCTTCCAGGTCTGTTATTTCTTTTCCGTTTTCTACCGTAAGGTTTCTTCCCGCTTCTACGGCGGTCATGCCTTCGGAGCGGATATCTGCTGCTTTGACGGATATGTCTCTTTCGGACTGCATGGTAAGGCTGCCTTTGGCGGTGACGGAGGAGCCTATATCGCGGGCGGCGCTGTCATGGCGGTAGTTATTCCCGTCCCATGTGACGGCCGTGTCTTTTTTGACTGCGGCGGTTTCCATGGTTATGTCCCGTCCGGCTTTCATGGCTATATCCCCTGCCGAGGATATTTCCGCCGCTTCTGCAGTGATGTCTCTTCCCGCTTCTATTGTCAGGGTGCCTTGATTTCCTGTGACGGCGGCTTTCCCCGAGGAGGCGATGGTTTCTGTGTATCCCTGTTTATTTATTTCTTTATGCAGGGTGGAGGCAAGGTCTATGTCCTGCCCGGCTTTCAGGCTGAGTTTGTTTTCCGCTTCCATGGTCCCGGTATTCCGGATATCTCGCAGGGCTTCTTCCAGGATGGTGGAGCCTTTTATGGTACCTCCCTCGTTATTGATGTCGGAGGCGGAGAGGCGCATCGTGTCTCCCGCGATAACGGTGCCGCGGGAGAGGATGTCATTGGTGGCACGGATATCTATATTTTCTGCGGAAATAAGGGCAGAGCCTGTAAGGGTGCCGTTCTTTCCATGCGCCAGATAGACTTCCGGCACGAGGGCTTTGACGATGTTCCCGTCAGGCAGAAGGACGGAGGATTCCACCATCCAGACGATGTCTTCTTTGAGGGCGGCCTTCTGGTCTTCGGTGAGGGCCATGCCGATGCGGACGTCTTTATTTTCTTGGGCCCATCTCACAGCGGCGTCCATGAGGGTTTTGTATTCGGTTTCTCCTGCCGGTTTTCCTTTGAGCCGCATGAGCCGGTCTCGGACGAGTTGGCTTTCATAGTAGCCGTCGCCCAGACGTTTTTCGAGTTTCTCCGGGTCGTACTGCATCCGGCGGAAGAAGTAGTCTGAGGACAGGAAGGTTTTTCTATCCGCATAGGCGGGATCGGTTTCCACAAGGTAGCGGGCCGTCGGATCGGAGGTGACATGATACAGGCTGCTGTCGGAAATATGAAGCGGTTTTCTTTTTGACGGACTCAAGTATGCTTCTGCTTTCGTCCCTTCATATACCGGGTTTGTATGGGCTTTATCCACAGCGGCTATGACGGTCGTATCGGTGACTGCATCAGCGGGCATATAACCAGCAGAAGTTGTCCGTGTTTCTGTCCTTTTATGGAGACTAACTCCATGGTGGACTCTTTTGGTCCAGTAGGAGATGGCGGTTCCTTCTTCTTTTACTGTTTTATGTCCTTTTTCGTCCCGATTTTCTATATCTGCCCCATGGAGGGTAAAGGTCTTGCCGGCGGTCATCACGCTCCTGTCATTCACTGCCCTGCCGGCTTCGAGGGAAAGGCTGCCGCCGGCTGCTATGTGCGCGGGGTCTGTCGTGTCTATCCGGTCTTCATAGACGGACCGGTCATAGATGTAGGTGGTGAAGTGGTCATAGTCTCCGCCGTCCGGTGTATACAGATGGTCTACATGTCCACGGCGCTCTATGTAGGCTGCGCCGGCTGTTCCTTTTCCACCCAAAGTGAACCGGTCTGTCTGTCCCTGCCCTACGGCTTCTTCGTGGTGGGTTTTCCCTGCCAGAACGTTTTTAGTGGAGAAGTGTTCATTGCGGTTTTCCAAATGGTTCACGCCGATTGCCATATTTCCGCCGCTTTCCAGATAGGCGCTTCTGTTTTCTATTTTTTCTGTTTTTCCTGTTATTTTCCCATTCTCATCTGATTGTCCGCCGATGGTCAGGTTTCCTTCGGCACGGATGAGGGCGTGTTCGGTATTGGTCAGTGTGCCGGCAACGGAAAGGTTCATGTGTTCCCGGGATGCGATCACGGGTGCTTTCTTTTTATATGTCCCCAGATTGTCCAATGTATGTGTTTCCACGGACAGTCTTGTTCCATAGATGCGTCCCGTGTTTTCATTGGTTATGTGGTTTGCCCGGATATGTACATTTTCTCCATTGACCAGCCCATGGTTTACCCAGGTGTTTTCTGCTACGGTTTCTGTGTCCGCCCCTTTTATTTCTCCGGTTTCTTCATTTCGGATGTTTTTACTTTCCAGTGCCAGGTGTCCGCGGGAAAGGATCTCTTTGCGGTTGGTTATATTTCCTTTTACGGCTAGTGAAAGGCTGCTGCCTGCTTCCAGGCGCCCTGTATTGGTAAAGTCTTTTTCCAACAGGATTCCGGCTTTTTTCCCGGCGGATACGATGCCGTCTCCGGTCATCTTATCCGTTTGTATGTTTATATTTCCATCGGCCGCCAGTGTGCCTTCTGTATTGGTTAATGCATGTCCCGCTTTAATCTGCTGGCTGCCGCCGCTTTTGATGATACCTGCCGCATTATTGATGGCGTCTCCGGTTTCTATGGACAGGTTGTTTCCGCTTTCCATGGCGTGTCCTGCATTGTCCAGTGTTTTTCCGGCATAGATGTCCATGTTTTCTCCGGCAAGGAGTTTGCCTTGGTTACGGATATTTTCTTTGGCCGCAGCGGACAGATTTCTTTCCGCAGCGATGGTTTTGTCGTTTTCCAGGCGGCTTGCGCGGAGGTCTGTATTTCCTTTGCTGTAGATGGTGCCGCTGTTTTTCAGGTCGCCGTTCCAGTCAAGGGTGAGGTTGTCTTCGGCGCTCCATGTGCCGCTGTTATTGACGCCCAGTCCTTTTTCTGTCCCCACTAAGGTGATCCGTCCGGCGTACATGCCTCCTATGGCGGCGGTGTCGAGGGCGAAGGCGGGGTGTCCTCCTTTCCCTTCTATGGCAGAGGCTTCGAGGGTCTTTGCGTCTATGCTGTTGGCCCCGGTGGTGATGTGGAGGTCTTTGGCCCAGATACCTGCGTTGATTCTCACGGCGCGGGAAAGGATGGCAAGGCTTCCCGTTTCTTTTCCGCCAAGGCCTTTCCCTTCGATAAGGATGTCCCCTCCTGTGATGTCGAAGCGCTGCAAATGGTCTTCTCCGTCATAGACGGGTTTCCCTGTGGTGAGGAAGGCTTTGCCTGTATTGATGAATCCGCCTCCGTTTACGGTGATGCCGTTCGGGTTGGCAATGACGACGTCTGCCCTGTTTCCTGCCACTTCCAGAAATCCGTCCATGGATGTGGAACCCGCGCCGGTGACTTCGTTTACGATGATTTTGGCCGGTCTTTCTGCCATGTTATTGTTCCCCTGTACGTATCCTGCCAGTTCGGTTTTGGAGAGGGTGTAGGAGTTGTTCAGGATGGCGCCTTTGTCTGGCACGTTGAAGGTTTCGTATTCGTTCCGGGATACGCCGCCGGAGGAGGGGGCTGTTATATTGACAAGGGGTATGCCGTTTGCTGTTTCTTCTATTTGCGGCTGATGGCGGGCTTCCGCTTTCGGATCGGGCATGATGGGGCCTGCCGCCATGCCGGCGGTGCTTGTCATAAACAGTCCCGCTGCCAGCCATATGGCTACATTCCATCTGAGTCGTTTGCTTGTGCTTGTTTTCATTTGTCATAACCTCTTGTCGTTTTGATTAAAAGTCGTTTTGATTAAAATTTGACCGATTTCATTTAAAATTGACAGCCCAGCGTGAATCCGCCGGCCCATGTTTTCGTATGGAAGCCGTCAGGCTTGTATAAGGCTCTGCTGATAAAGGTGTCGTAGAAGAGTCCTGAGGGAAAGGTTCCTCTCATTCCCAGCGCCATGCCCGCGATGGTTCTTCCTGTCAGGATCTCTGTGGATACGCCGTATACGGCGCCTGCGTCGAGTCCTGCATATACGCTGCTGTGGAGGCGCGGAAGAGAGGATGACAGTTCGTTTCGGAGGTACCATCCGTTTTCTCCCATGAGTGTGTATTCTCCGTCGAAGCCCCTGACGGTGTACCTGTTCCCGATGCTCACCATGTCTGTGCTGTAGAGGCGCATGCCGCCTGTCGTCCACTGCCCGTGAAGGGATGTGGTGAAGGATGCCGGCCGGTGTCCCAGGGTAAGGGGTTTCTGCCAGTCTATGTCGAGAAGCCACATTTTATAATGGGTTTTGGGACTCGCCGGATTGTCTGTATCAGGTTTCGCGCCGAACCATCCTGTCCCCATTTTATATCCGAGGCGGGTGTACAGTGTGCCGCTTCCTGTATAGACGCGGTCAAAGAGGCCTATTTCCATGGCTGTGGTGTCCATGGCCTGTACGGGGATTTCCATATCGTTGATGAAGTAGTGGGCGTTTCTTTTGGTAAGGCTTATGTCCCACCCGTATTTTTCGTTTTTGTTGCGTCCCATGACGTGGCTGAAGGTGAATTCGGTGATGCGGGTTTTCCCGCTGCTGATGAAGTCATAGGGCCGGGACTCTACGGTCCGGTGGTATCGGTAACGGTTGTGACGCAGGGTGAAGGTGTCCCATCCTCTGGGGATGGAGTAGGAAATGCCCTGCCCTCTGGTTCCTTTTTCGTATCCGTCCCGGGAGCCGTCTGTATTTCCGCTGATGCGGAAGAGGTCATTGGCATTGAAGAGCCGGTCTATTCCCAGGGCGGCGTTCCACTGGATGCTTCCTGTGTCTTCCAGTCCGGAGTCGTCCACGGAAAGGCTTCCCTTTATTTGTTTCCCCTTGGTTATGGAGAGTTCCACGTCTGTCATGTCCGCTTCTTCGGCAGGGAGGAGTTTCATGGATACGTCCAGGGAGCTGACGCGTTTCATCTGTTCCAGCCCCTGCTCCAGGCGGCGGATGTTCAGGATGTCTCCTTCTTTGATGGGAAATGCGTTTTTCCATGGGATGACGGCGCTGTCTTTCCCGTAGATGATTTTATGCAGCCTGCCGGTTTGGATGCGGAGAAGGAGTTTTCCGTTTTTCATATTCTGCTCGGGAATCACGATGCGGCTGGTCACGTATCCTTTGTCCAGCAGTTTCGCATTCAGGTCTTTTACCAGCCTGTTGACGGATGAAATCCCCATGTCCGTGTGAATATGGGGCTGTATGATGTCCTGCAGCCAGCCGAACTTTTCTTCCTGCCCTGATAAAATAATTTCGTCTATTCTAAACACGGGTCCTACGGCACCTTGCATTTCCTCTTTTTCATTCACGCTGCTTCCCATATTTTCCACGCGGGGCATGCGCAGCCGCTCCTGCCGGTCTTCTTCTCTCTGCCGCGCTTCTTCCAGCCTCTCTGCTCCTGTGTAATCTAAAACGGGAGCAGCTGATACCGCTCCCGTCATCATGGTTAAAAAATAAAGGCTGTTACGATTTTCCCCTGCATGATCGTTCTCCCAAAGTAATATTTCAAATGTTTTTCTTATTTCCAATTATAGTTTACACAGAAGGCATTGTAAATGTTTTCTTTGCTGCCCCTCTCCGCTTCAATTTCCTGCTGCACCTTTTGCCAGCATGACGGAGAGATCTTCTTTTTCTTCCTGCATATCCGTCTCCTTTGCCGCCGCTTTCGCCAGATCATCAATGGCGTAAACGAGGGGTTCTTTTCCTTCATCGGGAGTAAGGAGCATCATCACATCTATATGGTCATTTTCACGGAAGAAATACGCTCTGCCGTAAAAGGGCAGGATGAGTCCATCGGAATCAAAGGTAATTTTCGCGCCCATCGTATAGAGATAGGCTTCGTCGGCTGTAAGTTTGCGATACGGCTCGAAATCGGACAGGGTGATTTTCACGCCTTCTCCTAATTCTCCCACCACGTTCTTTGCCCAGTTCTTCATTACCTCTTCCGCCCCTTTGCGCAGCGGCGAGTCCTCATCCAGAAAGGCGCGGTTCATGCGGGAAAGGCTTCTCCATTCTTTTACCGTCAGGTATTCCCGGAAGAACGGTTTCAATGTATCCGCTCCCGCAGGAGGCAGCTTGGCGGTGACAATGTAGCCGTAAGCGAATTTTCGGCTTTTTTGAAGCATGACGGAAAGCTGCCCCATGTGATAGGGATAGGTGAAATTGTGGAACTTCAATTCCTGCTGTTCAGGGATATCCTGATAGGTAAACGCAGGCGGCAGATGTGCTTTCGCAATGGACTGCAAGTCATAAGCAGACGCGCCGCCGGAAATACAGAGAGCCGTCATAAAGACTGCCGCCGTTTTCTTCCAACTCATGTGCTGCTCCTTTCCAGTCCGTAAAAGGCATAAAGTAAATTTTTCCCGATTTTTTCCGCCGCCGTATGGCTTCCCTGTACGATAATGAGATAATACATGCCGCCCTGCCTGTACAGATTCGTATAGACCCACATCGGATAGGACAGATGTCTTTCGTCGGAAATAATCACCCGCGCTTCCTGAGTCCAGCGATAGGTGCCGTCATGATTTTTATAGGCATGCCACGGTGAAAAAGAAACCAGTTCCGCCTGCAGCTTCTGCCCTTTGATTTCATCCAAACGGCTGTTCAGCATCCGCTGATATTCTTCTATGCTGATTTTCGGCAGGCCGAAGAGGGAGTGCGGCCGTGTCGCATCTTCATGGAATGCGCGCTCCCAAAACCGGGCAGCCTTTTCCCGTTTCCCATGGAAGAAGGCTTCTTCCGTTCCTTTCACAACAGAGACGGAAGCGGAATAGGTGCCGCGGATATCGGATTTCCTGATCTGGTACAGATGAAGGGAGTCGTAAGGGTACGGCGCCCGGTCAGGGTACATGTC
>ERZ772906.1860-NODE-1860-length-11246-cov-2.550621_pt1 | contig 11246 bp, 10 predicted proteins | sample MGYA00511338_ERZ772906 | MGnify/ENA primary metagenome ERZ772906 (study PRJEB29015, sample SAMEA2738076) | human oral metagenome | biome: human oral; feature: human-associated habitat; material: saliva | place: China | collected 2212 ... | reverse complement strand
AGCTTTATCCCTTCAACGAGGAATGTGACGCGGCTCGGGTCTGCGGGAAGTGGTTCATGATTTCAAGCGTCCGGGGAAAGAGGATTGTGAATCTCAAGGCGGATCCAGAGGAAGCCCGTGCGCTCTGCGAAAGCTTTGAATCAATTACTCCGGGTTATCACATGAACAAGAAGCATTGGATCAGTGTGATGGCCGGACCGGGGATTAGCGCCGAACTGGTCCGTGAGCTTGTGACGGAGTCGTATCTGCTGGTGGTTGCGGGGTTGCCGAAGTACCGGCAGCCCGTTGACCCGGCGAGCTATGGGCACCGCGGAAACTGAGTAACTCAGCTAGGCCTCGTCTTCCTGCGTGGAAGCAGAGAGCTTTCGCAGGACCAAGAAAAGTGCCAGGGCGTAACCCGCGCAGCAGCCCGAGAGCATGCCTCCGGCGATGGCCCACGTGTTGAAGAAATCTGTCGTTCCTGCACTCCACGCAAGTGCGGTGGCGGCGAAGCTGACCGGGACGATGAACCAATCAACGACCCTGCGGTAGGCGATGAGCATAGACGTGAAGTGTAGAGAGACCGAGGTCAGCACCAAGGGAAGGAATAGCCACCACAGATCGAAGGCTCCCAAGATGAAGGCGACGGTAATGGCAATGCCCTCAATTCCCGAAGTAATTCCGACGAATTTTGCGGCCGCCGCTGAAGGAACCGCTTGATCTGGCCAACGGCGTGACAACAGCCAGGCAACAAGTGCGATCAGGACCGCTGCTGCGAGCCCTGCCGATGTAATCTGCCAGGAATCGGCACAGAAAGTAAAGGCCGCGTAGAAAATTGTCAGTAGGCTAAGGAAAGACGTCACAGAGATCAAGGCCCGCTTGGCTTTGGCGAGATCCTGCCCCTCCCACGCGCCGTCCGCGTCAGAACTCATGAGAAAACCACCCTGTTTACTCTTTTGTAGGTCCGAGTGCTTAGCAAGCATCATCGATCGTGTTGGATGTTGCCGCGGTCGCTCTGCTCTGAGGGCCGCGTGCATTGCCAACTGACACTTCACTTTCTGCCAATATTGTATGCTGCGTAACATCGTATGAACAGGCTGTTTTCTCGCCGAGGAGGATTCATGACGCCGGCAAAACTTGCTATCAATACCAGTGGAACTCCCACCAAGGGACGTATCTATGCGCTTCATGGGGTGACAGATAATGCTGCCGCACTATGCGATGTCAGCGAGCGTTGGTCCGCTGAGTTCGAGGTCGTCTGCGTTGACGCGCTGGGGCACGGGTGCTCCCCTCGTTTTACACCCGAGCAGCTTGAGGACCCTTTCGAGGAGTTGGTGCAGAGTGCGGCCGCAGTAATTAACCGTATTGAAGCTGATGATCCTGCCCCCTTTGTCCTGTTGATGGGGCACTCGATGGGTGGCGCAACCAGCGCCGATATTGTTTCACGAGGCCTGGCCCACGTTGATGCTTTGGTGCTGGAGGACCCGGCTCTATTCACTGCCGATAATCGGCGAGATTCCAAGACTTTTGGTGAACACCTGGTGAAGTGGTGCAATCACGTGACCGACAATCTTGGACACGAAGTTGAACAGATTCTGAAGGGCTATCCGCTGTGGAGTCGCGCGGAAGCAACCGGGTGGGCACAGGCAAAGGTGCAGGTGGATCGCAATTTCCTATCGAATATTGCCGTCAGTAGTGCGCGCACGCGAAATGAAATTCTGGAGTCTCTTCAGACCCCGACTTTGCTGATTACAGGGGATGGAGATGATGTTGTCATCGGCCCAGCCGGTGTCGCTGACATCGATAAATTGGGCTTAGAGAAGGTCACTACTCTTCTGATCCCCACTGCTCGGCACTGCGTGCGCCGCTCAACTCCCGAGCCCTTCTACGCTGCGGTTGAGTCCTTCATTGCAAAGCTTGGCCCTAAGGATTGAACAAGGATGACTGAATCTTCGTTCTTTCTACGCCCCGAGTTACTGCCGGTTATCGAAGCAACACCCGAACAAACAACATGGGACCTGCCCGCTATGCGCGCTGGGGGAGATGCCCTTCTGGAGGATCCCTATGGAGCAATCAATAGGCTCGAAGTGACCGCGCGCGGGCGTACCTTCATCCCCAATGACCTGCGGGATAATGCGCCGATCCTGGTGTCGATCCACGGCGGTGGATACGTCGCTGGGCGCGCGGCATTCGACGATGCGAAGAACGATGAACTTGCAACGCGCTTCGGTGCGATCGTCCTCTCTCCGGAATATCGCCTCGCACCCGAATTTCCCTTCCCGATCCCCGTCGACGACTGTATTTCCGCCCTTGCCGAGGCCCTTGAGCGCTTTGGGTATGAACGTCCAATTTTCGTTTTGGGAGATTCCGCGGGAGCCGGACTTGCCTATTCCATGGTGAGCCACCTTTATGGATTGGCTGCGCAAGTGCCACAAGACGAAGAAACTGCGGCTCAATATGAGCGGATTTCTTCCATGATCAAAGGCCTTGTCTTGCTGGAACCTTGCATTGACCCGAGCTTGTCAACGCACTCAAGCTTGCTCTTTGCAGATGGCCCAATTTGGACGCGTCGCGCGGCAGCCGGTGCGTGGCGACACTTCTTTGGGCTTGAGCAGCCTTCGGAGGAAGAGGGAAAGAAGTCGGAGATTCCTGACTCTCTGGTCAAATCAGCATTCCCCAAGCCACGGGAACACATGAGGAAAATTGGCTTCCCTCCGGCACTAGTCGTTGTGAATCCTGTCGATCCTCTTCGAGATGAGGGGATTGCTCTGGCGACTGGCCTAGTTGATAGCGGGTGTATTGCTGAGTTGCATATGTTCGCGGGGACTTTCCACGGGTCGCTATCCGTGCCTGACTCTGTTACTTGGGACGAAATTCGTTCATTGATCAGTCGTTTTATGACTGAGAACAGCTAAATGAACCGGGACTAATCAAAAGATTGAAAGGGGTGCAGCATCGGCAGTATGTCGGCATTGCACCCTTCTCTATATGCCCCATGATCTGCAATTATTCGCTCACCAAATATTCAGGGAACTTTGTCAAGATCGTGACCGAAGTGTAACCATAGGGGCTAGAAAGCCATTTCTACGTAGTAATACAATTCACAGCAAGGACTTCCGTGTCATAGGGGCGCGGGGAAGCCGGGCGACAGTGAAGCCGCAGGTAAACCGAAGGAAGTCACCGAACTATCAAAGGAGAGTTCAATGGCACGACGTGCACTCGCGGCTGTTGCCGTGGTCGGTATCGCAGCTGTTGGCCTGACAGCCTGCTCTGGATCCAAGGACAAAGCCGCCTCTGGAAGCTCAGAAGGAAAGTCGCTTGTCGTCACCTACTACAAGACCTCGTCTTTCCCACAGGTTGAAGACTTCATGAAGCGCGCGAAGGAAGAATTCGAGTCGACCCACAAGGGTGTCACCATCGATCTTCAGCCCGTTGAAGCCGAGGCTGACCAGTACTTCACCAAGCTCGCACTGATGAATAAGTCGAAGTCCAAGGCTCCCGACATCATCTATGAAGACACCTTCCAGGTCATGAGCGATGCTGCAGCCGGATACCTACTGCCCATCGATCAGTACGTGAAGGACTGGGATGAGTGGAGCCAGTACTCCGAAAGCTCGACTCAGGGCGCAAAGGGCATGGATGGCAAGCTCTACGGTGTTCCCTTCGGCACCGATACCCGCGGTATCTACTTCAACAAGAAGATCTTCGAGCAGGCGGGTCTACCGACCGATTGGCAGCCCAAGAACTGGGACGAGATTCTTTCCGCAGCACGCACCATCAAGGAAAAGGTGCCCGGTGTTATCCCCATGAACATCTACGCAGGCCGCGCCGGTGGCGAACAGACCACCATGCAGGGCTTCGAAATGCTGCTCTACGGAACTCAGGACACCCTGTACAACACCGATACCAACAAGTGGGTCAGTGGCTCCCAGGGCTTTAAGGACGCTCTGACCTTCTACCAGACCGCATACTCCGAAGGCCTGACCCCCTCCAACGATGTTGCTCTGGACAAGGCAGTCGGTACTCGCGTTTCCACTGAGCTCCTCCCCAAGGGCAAGCTCGCCATCGATATCGATGGTTCCTGGCTTCCCTACGTGTGGATGCAGGATTCCACCAAGTGGGCCGAATGGCAAGACACCATCGGTCTGGCAAAGATGCCGACTCAGAAGGGGCAAGAACCTGGATTCACCACGCTCTCAGGTGGCTGGGTGCTCTCCGTTGGATCCCAGACCAAGGATCCCGAGCTGGCAGCCGACTTCGTCAAGACCGCTCTGAATAAGAAGGGCTCCCTGCAGTACTCCATCGCGACCTCCGCGATTGCCGTCCGTAAGGACATCGTCTCCGATCCCGAGTACCTCAAGGCCAACCCCTCCTTCGAGTTCTTCGCTGGAATCGTCCAGTACACGCACTTCCGCCCTGCAACTCCCGACTACCCGCAGATCTCCACGAATATCCAGACGGCCACCGAATCTGTGGTCACCAAGGAACAGACCCCCGAACAGGCCGCAAAGGCCTATGACGAGGGCCTGGTGAAGATCGTCGGCGAGAAGAACATCGAAGCGGCGAAGTAACATGTCCACCTCGGTTCGTGTGGGGACCGAGAGCACTGCGACCCTTGGCGGGCGACGCGAGACACTGATTTCTCGCATCGCCCGCCAAACGGGCCGAATGGGCCTGCTGTTTCCAGCAGTTGCTCTTATGGCGGTGTTCCTCATCGGTCCCATTGCATACTCGGTATATGGGTCTTTGACCAATGCCGCCCTTTCGGGCTACAAAGCGGCAAACCCCGAATTTGTTGGCCTCGAAAACTATGTGGAACTGCTGACCAGTAATGGTTTCTGGAAAGCAGTCCTGCTTACAGTGATCTTCGTGTTTGCATCAGCGGTTGTTGGCCAGAACATCTTGGGCCTGGCCTTGGCAATGCTCATGCGCAAGGCGCCGAAGATCCTTTCCACACTTGTCGGTGGCGTCGTTGTGATCGCTTGGGTTATGCCTGAAATCGTCGCCGCCTTCGCGCTCTATGCTTTCTTCTCTACAGACGGAACGCTCAACGTCCTGCTCAGTTACATCGGCCTCGGCGGAACAACGTGGCTCCTGACTTTCCCTATGTTCTCGGTCATCATGGCCAATATATGGCGTGGTACGGCCTTCTCAATGATGGTGTACTCGGCGGCTCTAGCTGAGGTTCCACCGGAAATTCAAGAAGCGGCAAAAGTCGATGGAGCACGAGGATGGCAGCGTTTCTTCTTCGTCACCCTTCCCATGATCAAGGGCTCCATCTCCACCAACCTGCTCCTCACCACCCTTCAAACCCTGGGTGTCTTTACGCTCCTGTGGGTGATGACGGGCGGTGGTCCGGGAACTCAGTCAACGACACTCCCGGTCATGGCCTACCAAGAAGCCTTTAAGAACTCTCTGATTGGCTACGGCACGGCGATTGCCACGGTGACCATTGTGCTGGGTGCGCTCTTTGCTCTGGTTTACATTCGCGCTCTAAAGCCGGAGGTGGACTGATGGCTACGCAAGCTAAGGAAATCCCCTCCGTCGCTAATCCGCGTGAGAAAACGGTTCGCTTAATCTCAAGCATCGTCTTGGCATTGATCGGAATTTCATTCCTGATTCCATTGGCGTGGGTGCTCTTTGCCTCCTTCAACCCAACGGCAACCGTCTCCCTGAGTGTTCCTGAGCATTTCACGACCGAGAATTACTCGGATATCGCGACATTTGATCGAACCTGGCTTCCTCTGTGGAATTCCGCGCTCCTCTCCTTTGGAACGGCCATCTTGACCGTTGTCATCGGCGCGCTCGCGGCCTACCCGCTTTCTCGTTACAAGAGTCGTTTCGCTCGCGGATTTATGTACACGATTCTTTTTGGAACCTGCTTGCCGATTACGGCACTGATGGTTCCCGTGTACTCACTCTTCGTCAGCCTCGATCTGATCGATTCGATGCCCGGCATCATCTGCTTCATGACTGCGACCTCACTGCCCATGGCCGTGTGGATGCTCAAGAACTTCATGGACTCTGTCCCTGTGTCTCTTGAAGAAGCAGCCTGGGTCGATGGCGCCAGCGCACTCAAAGCGCTGCGAACCATTGTTCTTCCCCTGATGAAACCCGGCCTGTTAGTCGTCTTCATCTTCATTTTCACCGCAACTTGGGGGAACTTCTTCGTTCCCTTCATCTTGACGACTGATCCGGATATTCAGCCAGCTGCCGTCGCAATTTACCAGTTCTTCGGAACTCACGGAGCCGTTGTTTATGGAAAGCTTGCCGCATTCGCGGTGATCTATTCCAGCCCGGCTTTGGTTCTGTACGCAATCATGCAGAAGGTTTCCGGAGGAAGTTTCGCAATGGCAGGAGCAGTCAAGGGCTAGGCCCGCCCTCCAGGGTCCAGCCCCTTCCTCATTCCCGAGGAAGAGTGATGTGCCTGGTTGCCACCTCTTCGGCAACCAGGCCGTCGCGTATCAGAGCCTCAATGACGCGAGGAGCCTGCTCCGGATCCGCGCCCTCTAAGCGTGCCGCGGCGACGGCCTCGTCAATCGAAATTCCCAAGGGAGATGCGCGCAAAGCCGCCATCACGCGCCCCCGAGCCTGCCGATCCGTTCCCTTCCACGCCTGACCACGAGGCCGGACCTCGGCGGGCGGAAAACCAGCCTTTGCCCAGGCGCAGTTCTTGCGCAGCGGGCACCCCGCACACTTGGGGGAGCGCTGGGTGCAGACCAGTGCGCCAAACTCCATAATCGCCACATTCCACACTGCGCATTCTGCGCCGTCCTCGGGAAGCCACTGCATCGCAGCTGCGAACTCGGTGCGCGAAGGTGCGGAACGTCGCGCAAACTCAACGCCGTCGCAGATGCGTGCGAATACTCGACGAATATTTGTATCAAGGACGGGAATGCGCTGGTGAAACTGGAAGGACGCAATTGCGCTGGCGGTGTACGGGCCAATTCCTGGCAGGCCCAGCAAGGCCTCGTACGTGGAGGGGAGAACGCCCCTGAAATCGCGCGTGATGCTGAGTGCGCAGTCACGAAGGCGTAGGGCCCGCGATGGGTAGCCCAGGTGACTCCACTCAACAAGGACCTCGGCTGGTGAGGCTTTCGCAAGATCCGCGGGAGTTGGCCACAGACTCATCCAGCGCTCCCAAATCGGCTGAACGCGCGGGATGGGGGTTTGCTGGCTCATGACCTCAAAAACAAGAGTGCCCCACGGGGAAACATCATCGGCGCGCATGGGAAGATCGCGTCGATGAAGGCGGTACCACTCCATGATGGTGCTTCGGATAGTTTCTCTTTCGGTCACAGGCACACAGGTAGCTTAGCCGTCACCCAACGCGCCCGCTGAGGCGAGTAGGCTCACCCCAAACTGTGCGAGAATGGCAGCATGCTGCTCAGTGATCGCGATATTTCAGCAAGCCTTGATAGCGGACGTATTCAATTGGATCCGCTTGATCGCTCTCTGATTCAACCCGCAAGTATCGACGTGCGTTTGGATCGACTTTTCCGCCTTTTCGATAATCACCGCTATCCGGTGATCGATCCCGCTGCCGATCAATCTGACCTGACCCACAGCGTAGACGTGGGGCCGGACGATCCATTCGTTCTGCACCCCGGTGAGTTTGTACTGGGCGCAACCTATGAGCTGGTGACCCTGGGCGACGACATCGCTGCGCGCCTTGAAGGGAAGTCATCGCTGGGTCGCTTGGGCCTGCTGACCCACTCAACCGCTGGCTTCATTGACCCCGGCTTCTCTGGCCACGTCACCCTGGAACTGTCGAATACTGCAACCATGCCGATTCTGCTCTACCCGGGCATGAAGATCGGTCAGCTGTGCTTCTTTGACCTGTCCTCGCCCGCCGAGCACCCCTACGGCAGTGAAGGCCTGGGTTCTCACTACCAGGGTCAGCGCGGGCCGACGCCCTCGCGTACTCACCTTCGCTTTAGCCGCACCCGTATCGAGCGTTGATCGTGGGCCAAGAAGCATCGCTGCCTCCCAAACGCCGGTCCTTTCGCGAGCGTTTAGAAGCTGCTCCTGCTGGACAGGCTCATGATTCCGCGCGAGGCGTCCAGTCCTCGCTGAGTCAGACGGCTTCGCATCCGTTGACTGAAACCTCGATGACCTCAGTCGGGGGGATGCATGCTTTCGATACTGCGCTGCGAGTAAATGGCACCGGCGAGATTCGCCTTGATGACCATGTTGCGCGCGTGTCTCTGGGTGCTACTTCCGCTGCGCGTGAGGTTTTGCCGCTTCCCGTTGAGTTGGGACTGGCGAATCACCTCTTCTGCGTGGGCGCTTCCGTTGAAGATGATGAGCTTGAGGCCTTGGCTGTTTCCGCGTGGGACGAGGCCCATTGGGTTGCTCCCGGTCGTCTGCACCTTCGCGGGGGAGTAGAGCTTTCTGGCCCTTGGGCGCTTCCCGTAAATGTCCGAGGTCCACTTGGCTTGGGTGCAGACCTCACTCACGCGTGGGTTGTGGAGTGCGAGCCGATGCGCGGGGAACCTGCACCGCCTGAGCTTGCCGCGAGTGACCGCTGGGCTTCGGCTTTCCCCGAGGGCTTGCCCGTTGGACTCGAATATCAGGTCTTGCTGGTGCTGGAGCGGATGGCTCGGCGCTTGGCTGGGGCTGTGCGCATTGCGGGAAGTGGCGTTGTTATGCAGCCCGACCCTGATTCCGCAGTGTCTTTGGCCGTGTATTCGCCGCGCTGGGTGGGTCCCGCTGAACTTGCCGAAGCCTTGGCTGAGGTTTTCCCAGAGACGATTGATTCGCGCGAGTTGGTTGCTGATGCGCAGGGAGAGCCTTCCCGTCAGAATCGTCGCGATGCCGAGGCTGAACGAGAGCTGCGTTCCGTGGTGCATGAGTTGAGTGATGAGTTGCGCGAAGCCTTAGCGCGGGATCGTGAACATGCACTAAGCGCTGAACAAGTTGTTGATGGTTTTGCTTTGCTCAGTCCTATTGGGAATCAGTCGATCATGATGGTTGAAGTGCATCAGGTCGAGCAGGTTCCTCATGTCTTGCGCTGGGAGGAATGGGCGCAGGGGGCGGTCATTGAGTATCGACTGCGCTGGCTTCCTAAGGGAAATGTCGAGGTTCCTGAGAGTATCGTCACTCGTTCCGAGCGTTTGGAGCGTATGCGTTCGACTCGTGATATTGAGTCTGCAGCAACAATTATCCTTGGAATTGCGGGCGGAGCTGTGGTTGACGAGGATGACTTCCTGGTTTCTTTATGAAATGTTTATGAATGAAATCTGAATAAATTTAGCTGAGAAAACACTAGGAATTTCAGCCTGATTACCTGTAATATATTTTTGAATCTGTCAATCTTCGGATTTTTGGAGTTTTTCCTATGACAACCCTCCGCACTAAGCGCGCGGTTTCTGCGCTCGCAGCGCTGACGCTTGCGGTTGGTGGTATCGGTGCCGTTGAGATCTTCTCTGACGCTGCCGCTCCCGCCGCCCACGCCGCAACTTGTCCGGCGCCCACCACAGATATTTCGTCGAAAATGACAATCGGCCAACCTGAACTGGTTGACGACAATGGAAATGCAACGACGAACCTCACTGTTGGTCAGACCCTTGGTTACAAGGTCAAGTGGTCGACCAGCTCGAAGGTGACCGCAGGTCAGTACTTCCAGTACAAGCTTTCAACCAAGTCCGCAAACCCGATCGCTCCCTTCACCTTCGATGTGAAGTCCGCATCGGGCACCGTGATTGGCTGCGCTACTTGGGGATCGGATGGCACTGTCAAGGTCGTCTTCAATGAAGCAGCTGAGGGTGCGGCATCTTGGGATGGCTGGGTGATCACTCGCTCGCGCTTGACCCTGGAGGCCAATGAGATCGGAGGCACGCAGCCTTTCCATCTGACCGAGACCAAGTCCGTTGACGTTAACGTCAAGAAGGGCGTCGGTGTTGGCGAAGGTTTCCGTAAGGATGGCTTCTGGACCTACCCCGGCACCGTTTGGAACAAGAGCCGCACCATCTCTTGGCGCGTGACCATTCCCGGTGGCTCCGCTGGTCTGAAGAACGTGACCTTTACCGACAACTCCGAAGACACCAAGTGGGACTTCGACTGCACCGATCTGACGAACCAGTTGAAGACCAATGCCACTAACTTCAAGCTTCTTGCAGCTGTTGGCGGCGCAAACTACGCAGGTGCGGACCTCTCTAACGGTTCTCTCCGTGAAAACGCGACCATCACCTGTGATGCAAACGCGCTCAAGATTCAGATTCCTGAGATTCCTGCAAACCAGTTCGCAGTCTTCACCCTCTACGGTCGCGTTGAGAACCTGGTGAACGGACGCTACTGGAATACTGCAAACATCGAAGCTCCGGGCACTCCGGGCGCTTCGGTTGCAAGTGAAAAGCTCGTCTACGGTGCTGATGCTGGTGCAGAAGCAAAGCAGGTCTTCTCCATCGCCAAGAAGGTTGATGACTCCGCAGCTGCTCTGACCGATGATCCGGACTTCTCCTTCGAAGTGACCCTGAAGGGCCCCGGCGTTGACAAGACTGAAACTGTCACCGTTAAGAAGGGACAGACCTACACCTACCCGGACAAGCTGCCTGTCGGCACGAAGGTCACCATCAAGGAAAAGAACCTTCCCGATGCAAGTGTCTTGTGGGATAACGCAACTTCCGGTGTCTTCAGCGAATCTGATGGCGTCACCTTGGGCGCGGACAAGAAGACCGCAACTCTGACGGTTAATCCCGAAAAGGACTACACCGCAACAGTCACCAACGTGACCAAGCCGAAGCCGACCCCGACCCCGTCGACCACGACTCCGACCCCGGAGCCCACGCCGTTGACGACCACTCCGGCTCCGAAGCCCACCCCGTCCACGACCACTCCGGCTCCGAAGCCGACTCCGAGCACCACCACGCCCGAGCCGACTCCGTCGACCACGACTCCGGCTCCGAAGCCCACCCCGTCCACGACGACTCCGGCTCCGAAGCCCACCCCGTCGACCACGACTCCCGAGCCGAGCCCCTCGACCACCACCTCGGTGCCTCCCGCACCGACCGAGTCGACTCCTCCCTCGACGCCCTCTGAGCAGCCCAAGAAGCCGAAGAACCCCAAGTCTTCCCTGGCAAAGACCGGTGCAAACAGCGGAATTCTGCTGGGCCTTGGAATGGCAGCATTGATCGCCGGTGGCGCTGCAGTTGCAACGCGTCGCAAGATGGACTGAACCATCTAGCGCACTGACGCTATAACGCTGGTCCCGGTGGCGAGAATGAACTGCGCCCCGAAACTTGGACGCGTTTAATGGTAGCCGTTAT
>ERZ772906.1859-NODE-1859-length-11252-cov-12.700991_pt1 | contig 11252 bp, 13 predicted proteins | sample MGYA00511338_ERZ772906 | MGnify/ENA primary metagenome ERZ772906 (study PRJEB29015, sample SAMEA2738076) | human oral metagenome | biome: human oral; feature: human-associated habitat; material: saliva | place: China | collected 2212 ... | reverse complement strand
TTGGGCAAAGAAAAAGATTACTTGCTTACCTAACTAAGAAAGATCTTGAAGGATATAGAGCTTTAATTGCTAAATTAGGAATAAGAAAGTAAGAAAGACTAATAAGGGGGATAAAATTTATCCTCCTATTTTTTTAATTTTAGAGGATGAGATTATGAAAAAATTTCTTATATTTATGATGTTTTTATTATGTTCTATTATTACTTTTTCAAATAAGGCTACAACTGAAAAAAATGAAACAAAAGAAGAATATTTATCTGGAAAAATTATTGCTCTTGTTTCTGAAGAAAAATCTGATGAAGAGGGTGTAGCAAAATTACAAAAATTTAATGTGAAACTTTTAGAAGGTGTTGATAAAGGTGAGGTTGTAGAAATTGACTTACCTATTTATAAAGATGATGAATATAATATCAATGCCAAAGTTGGAGATAGAGTTGTAGTTTATAAAACATTTGATAATTATGGCAATGATGAAATGCAATTACAATATTATATCTCTGATGTAGATAAAAGAATAGAATTATATATAATGGGTATTGGGTTTACAATTCTTGTCCTTTTAATTGCAAGAAGAAATGGATTAAAAGCTTTATTTGCTTTGATAGTAACTATTGCTTTTATTATAAAAATCTTTATTCCTGCAATATATAGTGGTTATTCTCCTATACTTTTTGCCATAATAACTGCTGTATTCTCATCACTGGTAACAATATATTTTACAGTAGGTATGAATAAAAAATTTGTTATTGCTCTATTAGGAGTTACAGGTGGAGTTTTAATAGCTGGTACATTCTCATACATATTTACATATAGAATGCATCTTAATGGTTTCTTAGACTCTGATCTTTTAGCCTCTGCCTATCTTTTAAAAAATATTAAAATTAAAGAGTTAATTCCAGCAGGGGTTATCATAGGAAGTTTAGGAGCTGTAATGGATGTAGCAGTTTCCATAACTTCATCTATCAATGAATTACATGAAACTAATCCAAATATATCTAAAAAATCTATGTTTAAATCTGCTATAAATATTGGTAATGATATTATAGGAACTATGATTAACACTTTGGTACTTGCATATATTGCAAGTTCTATATTTACATTGTTACTTATATATATTCAAGCAAATGAATATCCACTTATTAGAATTTTGAATTTCCAAGATATTGCTGTAGAAATTATGAGATCTATCTGTGGAAGTGTTGGAATTTTAATATCTGTTCCTTTAACTGCATATATTGGTACTTTGATTTATAATAAAAAATAAAATTAAAAAAATACTTGACAAGATAAGTATATTATAGTATTATATATTTGTAATGATTACAATTTAATTATTAGTTTAAAAAGTTTAGAAAATATTAAAAAATTAAAGGAGGCATATTATGTCATTAATAGGAAAAAAAGTACCTGAATTCAAAGCACAAGCTTTTAAAAAAGGAGAAAAAGATTTTATAACAGTTACAGATAAAGATTTACAAGGAAAATGGTCAGTATTCGTTTTCTATCCAGCAGACTTTACATTCGTATGTCCAACTGAATTAGAAGATTTACAAGATAACTATGCAGCATTCCAAAAAGAAGGAGCAGAAGTTTACTCAGTTTCTTGTGATACAGCATTCGTTCACAAAGCATGGGCAGACCACTCAGAAAGAATTAAAAAAGTAACTTACCCAATGATCGCAGATCCTACTGGATTCTTAGCAAGAGCATTTGAAGTTATGATAGAAGAAGAAGGATTAGCATTAAGAGGAAGTTTTGTAATCAATCCTGAAGGAAAAATCGTTGCTTATGAAGTACATGACAATGGAATCGGAAGAGAAGCTAAAGAATTATTAAGAAAACTTCAAGGAGCAAAATTTGTTGCTGAACACGGAGAAGTATGTCCAGCTAAATGGCAACCTGGAAGCGAAACTTTAAAACCAAGCTTAGACTTAATCGGAGAATTATAAGATATATAAAGGGGGTATTATTATCCCCTTTTATATAACTGAAAATAAAAAATTAGCTATTTTTAGAGATATAAAAGGGTATAAGCCCTAAACAAGGAGGAAGAGACATGGAAAAAATTTATGATATGATTATTATAGGTGGAGGACCTGCTGGTTTATCTGCTGGAATATATGGTGGAAGAGCAAAATTAGATGTTTTAGTTATAGAAAAAGAAAATAAAGGTGGACAAATAAGCTTAACTAGTGAAGTTGTAAACTATCCAGGTATCCTAGAAATTTCTGGAACTGAGTTTATGACTCAAACTAGAAAACAAGCTGAAGGTTTTGGAGTTAATTTTGTACAAGGTGAAGTTGTAGATATGGACTTTACTAAAGATATAAAAACTATCAAAACTAAAGATGCTGAATACTCAGCACTAAGTGTTGTAATAGCAACAGGGGCAGCACCTAGAAAATTAGGTTTCCCTGGAGAACAAGAATTTACAGGAAGAGGAGTTGCTTATTGTGCAACTTGTGATGGAGAATTCTTTACAGGAATGGATATATTTGTTATTGGAGCAGGATTTGCTGCTGCAGAAGAAGCTATGTTCTTAACAAAATATGGAAAATCTGTAACAATAATAGCAAGAGAACCTGACTTTACTTGTGCTAAATCTATAGGAGATAAAGTAAAAGCACATCCAAAAATTACAACTAAATTCAATACTGAATTAATTGAATTAACAGGAGATATGAAACCAACAGCTGCTAAATTTAAAAATAATGTAACAGGAGAAATCACTGAGTACAAAGCAAAAGTTGGAGAAACATTTGGAGTATTCGTATTCGTTGGATACGCTCCTTCAAGCCAAATATTCAAAGGACATATTGAAATAGGAGAAGGTGGATTCATACCTACTAATGAAGATTTAATGACTAATGTTAAAGGAGTATTCGCAGTAGGAGATATCAGACCTAAGAGATTAAGACAAGTTGTAACAGCTGTTGCTGATGGAGCTATCGCTGCTACAAGTATAGAAAAATATGTTCATGACTTAAGAGAAGAATTAGGACTTAAGAAAGAAGAAAAAGAAGAACAAAAAACAACATCTATTAAAACAGAAAAAGAACAATTCTTAGATGATGATTTAAAACAACAATTAGTAACAGTTGTTGATAGATTTGAAAATCCAGTAGAAATAGTAGTTTTCAAAAATCCTGCTATTGAAGAATCTCTAGCTATTGAAGAAGCAGTAAAAGATATAGCTTCTATAGCTCCTGAAAAATTAAAATTCTCTTCATACAACGAAGGAGAAAACAAAGAATTAGAAGCTAAGGTAAAAGTTGAAAGAACACCTACTATAGCTGTTTTAGATAAAGATGGAAACTTCTCAGGATTAAAATATTCAAGTTTACCAAGTGGACATGAATTAAACTCTTTCATATTAGGATTATACAATGTTGCTGGACCAGGACAAAAAGTTGCTCCTGAAAGCCTAGAAAAAATTGAAAAAATTGATAAACCAGTAAATATTAAAATTGGAATTTCATTGTCTTGTACTAAATGTCCAAAGACAGTTCAAGCAACTCAAAGAATTGCAACTTTAAATAAAAATATTGAAATGGAAATGATAAATATCTTCACTTTCCAAGATTTCAAAAATAGATATGATATTATGAGTGTACCTGCTATTATAGTAGATGACCAACATGTTTATTTTGGAGAAAAAACAGTTGAAGATATGTTAGAAATCATAAATAAATAATAGAATAGACAGTAATAAAATTTTTCATACGAAACCCTTAAAAAGATTTTAAAAAAATGGAGCCTTTAAAGCTCCATTTTTATATTAGTTTTTACTATTTTTTAAATAAGAGAATACAGTTCTAAATACTTGTCCTGTAGCTCCTTTTTGAGAATAATATGGATTAGCTCCACTAGCCCAAGCTGTTCCAGCTATGTCTAAGTGAGTCCATTTTGTATCATCAATAAATTCTTCTAAGAATTTAGCAGCATTTGTTGATCCACCCCATCTAACACCAGTATTTTGCATGTCAGCATAAGGAGACTTTAAATTCTTTTTGAAGATATCAAACATTGGCATTTGCCAGAAATATTCATTCCAGTTGTTTGAAGCAGAAATGATTTCTTTTGCCATTTCATCATTGTTAGTAAATACTCCTGTTACATCTTCACCAAGAGCTACCATAACAGCTCCAGTTAAAGTTGCAGCATCTATAATTTCATCAACTTTTTCTTTTCTAACTATATAAGTTAAAGCATCAGCTAAAGTTAATCTTCCCTCAGCATCAGTGTTAGTGATTTCTATAGTTTTTCCATTCATAGCAGTTAGGATATCTCCAGGTCTGTAAGCATTAGGTCCTATAGAGTTTTCACAAGCAGCTATAACACAAGTTACATTCTTTTTAACTTTCATTTTAGCAACAGCACACATAACTCCCATCATAGTTCCTGCTCCACCCATGTCACATCTCATAGTAAGCATACTATCAGTAGGTTTTAAAGATAGACCTCCTGTATCATAAGTAAGTCCTTTTCCTACTAAACCATGAGTATATTTAGATTTTTCATCTCCTTTATATCTCATAACTATAAGATAAGGTCTGTGATGAGCTGCTCTTGCAACACCAAGATAAGCATTCATTCCTAATTTTTGGATTTTCTTTTCATCCATGATTTCAGCTTGGAAACCAAATTGTTTACCAAGTTCAACAGCTTTGTCAGCAAGTGCTTTTGGAGTCATAACTTCTGCTTGTTCATTGATTAAATCTTTTACAATATTAGAAATTTTTGCAAGTTCATAACCTTCTATTAGTTTAGGAACTTTTTTATCTGTTAAATAAGAAACTTCTAAGAATTTATCTTTTTTCTTAGAAATATATTTATCAAATTTATAGTTGATATGTTCAACTACTTCAGCAACAATATCCATATTGTCTAATTCTTCATTAGCAAAGCTTAATAAAACTTTACCTGTTTCATTTTTTAAAGTATCAAAAAGATATTGTCTTATATTTTTACAATTTAGTTTAGCTTTATCTCCTAAACCAACTATTACAAAATCTATAACCTTTTTATTATTTACTAATGTCATTGCTAATTTTTCAGATGCTTTTGCTGTGAATTCATTTTTTTCAATAACAGCTTTAGCAAGGTCTTTACTCTTTTTGTCTAGATAATCAGGTAGATTTATTTTACCTGTAGTACTTACAAGTACATACTTATCATAATCGTTTTCAACTTTTTTTACACAATTAAAACTCATTTTTCCTCCTAATAATTTTATTTTTAATATAATATATAAAAAATATATCATTAAATGCTCAAATTTTCAACTTTTTTTAATAGAAAAAAGGGGAAGTGTACCTAAAACCCCCTCAAATTCTAAATCTTATACATTGAATAAGAATTCCATTAAATCTCCATCATGAACAATGTATTCTTTTCCTTCCAGTCTTAGAACTCCATTTTCTTGAGAACCTTTCCAACCTGAATACTTAATAAAGTCATCATAAGAAACAACTTTTGCTCTTATAAATCCTTTTTCAAAATCTGTATGTATTTCTCCAGCAGCTTTAGGAGCAGTATCTCCTATTCTAATAGTCCAAGCTCTAACTTCTTTAACACCAGCTGTAAAATATGTTTGTAGACCTAAAAGTTTAAATCCTGCTCTTATAAGTCTATTAAGTCCTGCTTCTTTAACTCCTAAAGTTTCTAAGAATTCTTTCTTGCTTTCATCGTCCATTTCTTGTAATTCAGCTTCAACCTTAGCTGAAACTATTACAACTTCTGAACCAATTTTTTCTGCATAATCTTTTACTAAATCTACATATTTATTTCCAGTTGCTAAATCATCTTCTGCAACATTGGCTGCAAATATCATAGGTTTTAAAGTAAGTAATTGATAGTTCTTTAAAACTTGTTTTTCTTCATCAGTTAAATCTAAAGTTTTTAAAAGTTTAAATTCTTCAAGGTGTTTTTTTACTTTTGGTAGAACAGCCATAAGTTCTACTGATTCTTTAATCTTATTTCTTGCTAATTTTTCATGTTTTTCTATTGCTTTTTCAATAGTTTCTATATCAGCAAAGATTAACTCTGTATTTATTACTTCTATATCACTTATAGGGTCTACTTGACCACTTACATGGATTACATTTTCATCATCAAAACATCTTACAACTTGACAGATAGCAGATGTTGCTCTGATATTTGATAAAAACTTATTTCCTAAACCTTCCCCTTTTGAAGCTCCTTTTACAAGTCCTGCTATATCAACGAATTCAACAGTTGCAGGAACTATTCTTTCAGGGTTTATAATTTGTGCAAGTGCATTTAATCTTTCATCTGGAACAGTTACCATTCCAACATTTGGTTCTATTGTACAAAAAGGATAGTTTGCTGCCTCTGCTGCTCCTGCCTTAGTTATTGCATTAAATAATGTAGACTTTCCAACATTAGGTAGCCCTACGATTCCTATACCTATCATTTAAATTTTCCTCCAATATATTTTTAATTTCCTGCTTTTATAATTTCAAAGAATGAATCTGCCTTTAATGAAGCTCCTCCAACAAGTCCTCCATCAATATCTTCTTGGCTCAATAAATCTTTTGCATTTTCAGGTTTCATTGATCCACCATATTGAATTATCATCTTGTCAGCAACTTCTTTTCCAAACATTTCAGCTAGTACATTTCTAACTTCCTTATGAGTTTCTTGTGCCATTTCAGGAGTTGCAGTTTTTCCTGTTCCTATAGCCCAAACTGGTTCATAAGCAACTATAACTTTTACAGCTTCTTCTTTAGATAAATCAGCAAGTCCACCTTTTATTTGAGTAGCTAGAACTTCAAGAGTTTTTCCTCCTTCTCTTTCTTCTAACTTTTCACCAATACAAAGTATAGGTTTCATTCCTATTTCTAAAACTGCCTTAACTTTTTGATTTATGAATTCATCACTTTCTTTAAAGTATTCTCTTCTTTCAGAGTGACCTAAGATAACGTATTCAACTCCAATATCTTTAAGCATTTTAGGAGAAATTTCTCCAGTGTATGCTCCTTCTATTTTTGGATATACATTTTCAGCAGCAATTTTTACATTGCTTCCTGCAACAGCTTTAACTGCGTCTGAAAGACAAGTAAAAGGTGCTCCTATAACTATATCTACATTGTTTACGTCCTTTGTTAAATTTTTTAATTCTGTTAATGTTGCAACAGCCTCGCTATTGTTTTTATACATTTTCCAGTTTCCTGCTATAACTAATTTTCTCATAAAAACCTCCCTATTTAAAATAAATTCTTCTTTTGTGCCTCATCATTCAATATACAATTTTGATAATAATCTATATTGGCAACGAATGTTTCAAGTATATCAGAAACACAGTAATTTAAAGTACTTACATAAGCAATATAGTCTTTCTTTTCTTTAAACTCAGATAAAATAGCTAATTCTCCTTTAAAAGTTTCAAAAGTTTCTTCTAATTCAGGAAAAGTAAAGCTATAATTAGTAATTAAAAAATATAATAAATCTGAGAACCAATTTAGAAAAACATCAGTTTCTTCAATTTCAATTGCAGAAATTTCTTCTTTTTCTATAATATTTTCTTGAAAACCACTATTTATATCAAAAAATATTTCAATATATTCTTTTGAAAGGTTTAGGGATTCAAGAGATAAATCGACATATGATTTTGTAGTGACTTCCATCACATTTTTCATATCCATATCTATGAAAGGGAACTCTTCTATTGAACTTCCATTAATATAGATATTTTCTATAACTTTATTATTTTTTTCCAGTTTTTTACTGATAGCTTTTAAGATTTTTTCTAAATCTTTAGTTCGTCTACCAAAGTTCGTCTTTTGATTATCTATATATACTTCCATTTCCCCCTCCTTTGCAAGTTAATTGTTAATGAAGTGTCTTGCCATAGCTATTGAAAATACTTTTATATTGATGTTTTCATTAGTTTTCTCTAACTCTTCACATATGGAACGAATAGTTGCTCCACTTGTTACTACATCATCAACTATTAAAACATTTTTATTAGTTAAATTCAACTTATTTTTAAAAACATTTTTAACATTTTTTGCTCTTTTTTTAACATCTTTTAAATTATACATATGTTTTGTGTCTTTAATTCTTTGAATTTTTTTGTAATTGACAGATAAAAGTTCCAAAAGATATTCTATTTGATTAAACCCTCTTTCGAGCATTCTTTCATCACTTATTGGAACAGGTATTACAACATCAATTTTTTCTCTTTCAAGCAACTGAAAAAAAGGTTTTTGAATAAGATAGGCTAAATCCTTTGCTAAATCTTTTCTATTTCTCAATTTGTAGTCAGCTATAATCTGTCTCACAGCTTTTTCATAGATAAAAACATAGAAAAAATTTTCCTTATTTTTTAAGTAGGCTTCTCTTTTCAAATTTTCTAAACATTTAGAGCAGATAAAGCCTTCTCTATCTAAAGTATTATGACAAGAGGTACAGCTATTGTCAAAGAGTAAGAATCTTAAACTCTTTTTAATAGCTTCCTTCAGGTTCAGCATTGTCCTTACATTTTTTCTCAGTTTCATCATCTACAATTTTTGCAGAGTAGAACTCAGTATAGCCACAATTTAAGCAAGTTTTAGCATAGTAGGTATTAAGCTCTATTTTTATAAAATTTTTCTTTTTTTCAGGTAAGATAATGCTTTTTTCTTCACAATGTCTACATCTACATTTAGGACAACTAAAAGCCAATTTCATCACCCCATACAATGTTTTTTATCCAGTCAAGTTCATCTTCTAAGTAACTCATACAGTCAAACCTCATTTTGTATTTTTCATATTTTTTAGACTGCATATAGTGTTGTGCTAGTTTAACAATTTTAAATAATTTTTTTCTATCTACAGCTTCATAGCCATAGCCAAATTTATTTGTCTTTCTATATTTCACTTCAATAAATACAATTTCATCATCTTTTTGTGCAATTATATCTATTTCACCATATTTATTTTGATAATTTCTTTCAAGTATCTTGTAAGTATTTTTAATTAAGATTTCCACACTTTTATCTTCGTATTTATTTCCTATTTCTCTTGTATTCAAAATTATCACTGACCTTTATATTAAAGTATTCTCAATTGTACTTCCTTAGGTTCATCTTTAGTTTCATCTAAAATTTTTCTTAAAAAGACTTTTCTATGAACATTCTTCAAAACACCCTTAGTCTTAATTGCTTCCACATGTTTTTTAGTTCCATAGCCCTTATTTTTTTCAAAATCATAATCAGGGTATTTAAGTCCTAAGTCCTTCATAATTCTGTCTCTAGTAACTTTTGCAATTATAGAGGCAGCTGCAATACTAAGACTTTTTGCATCTCCTTTTACTATAGGTAATTGTTTTCCTTCATAGCCTTTGATTTTTAAATTTCCATCAACTAGAACAATGTAATCTTTTTTAGCTTCATGAAATTTTTCTAAATCTTTTAATGCCCTTCTCATTGCTAAAAAGTCAGCATTAAGAATATTTAATTTATCAATTTCTTCCACACTTGCAATTCCCACTGCAACATTGAAGTTATTTAATATTATATCATATAATTTCTCTCTTTTTTTCTCAGTCAATTTTTTAGAATCATTTATTTCATCTAATTCTTCACTATATTCTTTTAATATTACAGCTGCTGCAACAACAGGACCTGCAAGAGGACCTCTACCTGCCTCATCTACACCTATAACATTTTTATATTCTAAATCATAAAGATATAATGGATTATCCATAATTTCCTCCATATCAACTATATTTTTCTATATTAAATTTTAATCTCTTTGCAACTTCAATAAAATCATCAAATAATCTTCCTTTAAATATATATTCTTTATTATCCAAAGGATTTAAAAATTCCAATTTATAGGCATGCAGCATTTGTCTTTTTACATTTTTATCTTCACTTCCATAGGTAGAATCTCCTAATATTACATGATTTATACTCTTCATATGTACTCTAATTTGATGTGTTCTTCCAGTTTCAATAGCTACTTCAACCAAAGAATAACCTTCAACTTGTTCTATGACTCTATAATTAGAAATAGCAATTTTACCATTTTCTTTTACAACTGCCATTTTTTTCCTATTTTTACTATCTCTGCCAATTAGATTTTCAATTCTTCCATTTAGATTTTCTTCTGAAAAATTCCCCTTAACTATACATAAATATGTCTTATGTATAGTTTTGTCAGTAAACATTGAAGCTAATTTTGCATGAGCATAATTACTTTTTGCTACCAATATCAAACCACTTGTATCTTTATCAAGTCTGTGTATTATCCCAGGTCTTATATTTCCATTTATAGATGACAGATTATTTGTATAATATAAAAGTGCATTAACCAAAGTACCTGTATAATTCCCATAAGCAGGATGAACAACCATACCATAATTTTTATTTACAACTATAAAATCATTATTTTCATAGACAATATCTAAGGAAATATTTTCTGCTTCAATATCAATATTTTCTTCTTCTGGAATTAAAACCTCTATTTTTTCAGCTAATTTTAGCTTTCTTCCATTTTTATTTATAATTTTTGAATTTACTTTTACATAATTATTATCTATAAGTTTTTCTAAATATGAACGGGTAGCTTCTTCTATTTGTTCACTTAAATATTTATCCAGTCTCATCCCTTCATATTCAGAACCAACCTCAAATTCAAATTTTTCTTTTATATTCTCCATAATCTCCCTTTTCATTTTAACATAAAATATTTTAAAATTCTATATTTACGTCTTCAATAATATCCCCAACTATCATTTTTAAATAATCAATTAATTTTTGTGGATCAATTTCAATTTGTAAACCTCTTAAACCTCCACTTATCAAAATCGTTTTATTATCTAGTGCTGATTTGTGAATAAAGACAGTATGTCTTTTCTTTATCCCAATAGGGGAACAACCTCCTCTGACATATCCTGTCATTGAAAATAAATCTTTCATAGGTAACATTTCTAATTTTTTATGATTTGATAGTTTTGCTAGCTTTTTTAAATCTAACTTTTCCATTCCTGGAATACAAGCAACTACCATTTCTCTTTTTTCATTTAATAAAACCAAAGTTTTAAAAACTCTTGTAATATCTTCATTAGTTTTCAGTGCTACACTAACTGCATCTAAATGCTCTTCATCAACTTCATATTCTCTAACTATATGTTCAATCTTATGTATTTCCAATTCTCTAATTGCATTTGTTTTTTTCATTTTATACTTCCTTATTCTATAATAATATTATACAACTATAACCCACACACAAGCTAAGACTCC
>ERZ772906.1857-NODE-1857-length-11257-cov-3.236386_pt1 | contig 11257 bp, 9 predicted proteins | sample MGYA00511338_ERZ772906 | MGnify/ENA primary metagenome ERZ772906 (study PRJEB29015, sample SAMEA2738076) | human oral metagenome | biome: human oral; feature: human-associated habitat; material: saliva | place: China | collected 2212 ... | reverse complement strand
TATCGGGAAAATGACCATTAAATAATTCTTCGTTAGCAGTGATATTTTTATAACCTGTAATCCAATTATCAGGTGAACATGCAGTTACCCTATCAATCAACATAAATGGATAACGATGAGGTAGATATAGTTTGATTTGGTCATATTTTAAAGGCATAACCAAGCCACGTTCTGCTAATGCTTGGAGGTCTGATTCATTTAATAAATCATAATCAAGAGTAGAATTTGACATAAAATTTCCACGTTGTTTTTTTGTTCTATGATAAACAATTTAATAATATTGATAACTTTATTTATCGCCAGATTGACGAAATTTGACAGCCGCTCGACGCCATTTAGCAGAAGGCATAGCTGGAACACCCGACGAATAAGTTCCCGATTCTTTGATAGATCCAGTAACCATTGTCATACCCGTTAAAGTCACTCCATCAGCGATGGTTAGATGCCCTGCAATACCAACTGCTCCACCAATGATACAGTTTTTGCCAATAATGGTGCTACCTGCAATGCCTGTTTTTGCAGCAATTGCCGTGCCAGCTTTAATGACAACATTATGGGCAATTTGCACCAAATTATCAATAATTACGTTCTTTTCAATGACGGTATCACCCACCGCTCCTCTGTCAATACAAGTATTGGCACCAATGCGTACATTATCACCAATAACTACTTTGCCAAGCTGGGCAATTCTTTGCCACATCAGACCTTCTTTGCTGATATGTGGTGCAAACCCAAAACCTTCAGCGCCAATACTCGCTCCTGCATGAATACGAACATTTTGACCGATTTGACATTGACGGTGAATGTGTACGCCACTAGCAATAAAACAATTGTTACCAATGACTGCGCCATCATCAACTACCGCATGATTTTCAATATGTACACCATCACCAATTACCACATCATCGCCAATAACACTACAAGCACCAATGACAACATCACTACCCAATTTGGCAGATTTGGCAATAATAGCGGTCTGATGAATACCTATCTTTTTGTTAGGATACGCAAATAATGTACTAATACTAGCATGAGCCAAATACGCATCTGCAACAACCACAAAAATTGTTGGTATCTCTGGCAAATTATCTGCAAATTGTTGAGAAATCAGCACAATACCAGCCTTGGTTTTTGCTAAATCATTACTGTATTTTGCACTGGATAAAAATGCAATGGAGTTATCATCAGCACTGGATAAATCTGCCACTTTATTAACCGATTTATCCAAGGATAACAAAGATTGCTTGTTGATGACAGGCTGACAAAGTTCAATATTTTGGATAAGTTTATCTAAGGTTATCATCAGAATACACTACCAATTTGGAATTGAACTTTTTCAGTTTCATCGTTTGCTTTGTCGTTTAGTGGTTGAGCATAGCTTAATGAAATTGGTCCGATTGGTGTGTACCATGTTACACCCACGCCTGCGCTATAGCGAATCTCTTTATCTTGTTGAACATAGGTCAAATCGCTAACATTAGTTAAACCCAAAATATCCACTGTTTGTTTATCTAATTTACTGGTATCATAAACTTGACCTGCATCCACAAACAGCACAGGACGCACCTGATTTGCCCAATCGCCCTTAAATGGCACAGGTAAAATCAACTCCATTCCACCTGTAACTAAAGCATTACCACCGATTTCTTCACCACGAACGGTTCTTCTGCTATTAGCTAGATATATATAGCCTTGTGATTGTGGCCCTAAAGTTGATGCCTCATAACCACGTACTGAACCATAACCACCTGCGTAAAAGTTTTCATAAAATGGTAAATTATGACCGTAACCTAACTTCGTCCACCCACGCAATACCGTACCTTTCCACATTGGAAAATAAATATTGCCACGATATACCGCCTTTTGATAGGTTTGGTCGCCAAAACCCAATGTTAAGTCCAAATTATGACTCATACCCTTGGTTGGAAAAACTGGTTTATCCAAACTTGAATAACTCCAACCCAACATTCCGCCATAAATCATATATTTATTGGAAAAAGACGCATCCGAACCATTAATGTTTGCTGTGCCACCATCACTCAATAATTGCTTAATGTTTGCAATACCCATATAAGGGCCGCCACGCACTTTGGTGCTATCCAAGGTAAAACCGCCACTTAAACGTTGATGTTCATTAATTGGGTAGCCATACGCCAAAGATGCACCATAAGAATCCAGCACATAGTTACTAATATTACTGTTATCATATTTGGTTTTTCGGTAGTAAGCATTAAAGCTTTGTGACACTCCATTGATAGTAAAGAATGGGTCAGTCAAACCTAGACTATAACTATCGCGAGTTTCTGAACGTGAAAATGATGCGGTTACTTTGTTGCCCGTTCCCATAAAGTTGTTTTGTGATAGGTCTGCTTGGAACGTAATACCGCCACTTTGTGAATAACCTGCTGCAATGGTTGATGAACCTGATGGTTGCTCTTCAACCATATAATTCACGTCCACTTGGTCAGGACTATTGGGTACAGGTTTAACATCAACTTTAACGTCCTTAAAAAAGCCAGTACGCATTAAACGCACGCGCGATAATTGAATTTTTTGGTTGGATGCCAATGCGCCTTCTAGCTGTCTCATTTCACGACGAAGCACTTCATCTTTGGTTTTTAGGTTGCCTGTAAAATTAATGCGACGTACATATACAGGGCGTACTGGGTCAATGTAATAATCAATATCTACTGTGTGTGTTTGGTCGTCAATGCGGCTAATTGGGCGGATTTGAGCGTAATAATAGCCATCATCTCCAAATTTAGAAATGATATCATTGGTGGTTTGGTCAAGGTCTTTTTGTGAATAAATCGCTCCTTGTTTAAATTTCACCATGTTTTGTAATTCTTCAGTCTTGTAGGTAGGATTGCCTAAAAACTGAATTTTGCCAAATTTATATTGCTCACCTTCATTGATACTAACTTCAATAAAAACTTTTTGCTTCGCCTCATCAATATTGAGTATTGCCTGACCAACATCTACACGCACAAAACCTGCATTTAAATATTTGGCTTTGATATTTTCGACGCTGGCATTTAATTTTTCTTGAGTATAGCGATTCGCCTTTGATACAGGATTGATGGTTTTATCTTTTAATGCCAATTCTTCTTTAAGTGATTTGCTGCTAAAGTACTGATTACCAATAATATTAATATCTACTACTTTGGCAGGTTTTCCTTCTATAAATTTTAAATCCAATTTAACGCGGTTACCGTCCAGCTCAGTTTGCTTAACCTCAATATCACTATTATAGTAGCCTTGAGAAATATACTGGTTTTCAAGCTCGCTTTCTAACGCCTGAATGGTGGATTGTTTAAGCACATTACCCACTGCAAGACCTGTACTTTTTAAGCCCTGCTCAAGTCCATCTTTAGGGATGAGTTTATTGCCCTCAAATTTTAACTCAGCAATGACGGGACGTTCAGTTACATAAAAAGTTAATTTTTCGCCTTGTACATCTGCTTGAATGTTGGAAAATTGTTCAGTATCGTATAAAGCTCGGATGCTATTTGCTAATGCCTCATCGCTAACCATCTGTCCTTCGGTGATTGGCAAAGCGACTTTTAGACTTTCAGGGGTTACTCGTTTTAATCCAGAAAATGCAATTTCTTCAGCAACAAAAGATTCTGCTGAAGCTGTAGTCGCCATCACTAGAAGCACTGATGAAGTGATTGATTTTTGTATAAAATTGCTAAACTTAGAATAACGCATATATTTTTTCCGTTATGTGAATACAATACTGATTGCAGTAAATTAAGCTAAAAAGGTCAATTTGGCAAGCATAAATCAGATTTTTTACTAAATTTTCATAAAATAATCAGATTATCAATGGGTTAGCCAAAAATTCGTAGTATATCATTACCAATTGCTAAAATCATGAAACACAAAAGCAAGGTAAAACCAACGCGAAAACCTGTCATTTGCACTTTTTCTGACATTGATTTTCCAAAAATCAGCTCATAGGTGTAAAATACCAAATGCCCACCATCAAGCACAGGAATTGGCAGCAAATTTAACACCGCCAAACTTAAACTAATCAGAGCCATAGTTGATAATACTTGTTGCCAGCCCATCTCAAAACTATCTTTTGAGACTTCAGCAATTGTAATTGGTCCTGATAGATTATCCAGACCAATCATGCCCGTTATCATTTTACTCATGGATGATAACGTCATTACAGCTAGCTCATAGGTTTTGACAAATGATTTTTGTATCGCCTCAATTGGTGTATAAGAAATTTTACTGATGAATTCTTCAGGAACTTTAACATCTTTTGGCGGTCTGATGCTAGCACCAATCTGTCCTATACGCTGACCATTTTCTTTGGTAGCTCGTGGCATGACTTTAATATCTTGAGCAACCTCATTTCTTAGAACTGAAAAAGTTAAAAGCACTTCGGGATTTTTACGCACGATAGTAGTAACATCAAACCAGTCATCAACTTTTTTACCATTGATATGAGTAATCATATCCCCTGACTTTAAACCCATCAAAGCACCCGCTCCATCAGGTGAAAGTGTATCGATGATAGGCAAAATATAAGGTCGGTATGGCAACGCCCCCAAGGCAGTTAAGGGGTCAAACCCTTTTTGTTCGCCTTGCATAAAATCCGCAACTGCGATTTGAGTGGTTTTTGATTGATTATCTGCGGTTGTGGTCAGCTCAATCACTCCTGACTCACCCATACGATTTGCCAGTTTATAATTAATATCATTCCATGTTTCTACCACTTGCCCATCAATTGCAACAATTTTATCACCAATTTGTAAACCAGATTTTGCAATTGGTGAATCAGCAATAATACGTCCAATTTTGGTGTTTAATTGCTCACTTGGCTGTAAAAAAAGCACAAAAAATAACAAAATAGTGATGATAAAATTCATCATAGGACCTGCCACCACAATGGCAATTTTTTTTAGTGGATGCTGGTTATTAAATGCCAAATGTTTTTCATCATCAGCTACTTCACCTTCTCGCTCATCCAACATTTTGACATAGCCGCCCAAAGGAATCAGACCAATGCGATATTCTATGCCTGTTTTTTTGCTTGTCCAGCCAATAAGTTTTGAACCAAAACCGATTGAATAAGTCAAAACCTTGACCCCACAAAGCCGCGCTACGATATAATGACCCCACTCATGCAAAGCAATTAAAGGGGTTAAGACAAAAAGCGCCGCTAAAAACATCAAAATTGCTGTCATCATTGTCTGCCTATTATCCTATTTTATTTTGCTGTCTATGATAGCTTCACCAGTCAAGCGAGCATGCTTATCAAAAGCCAAAATATCATCCAAATTATTAAAAGTTTGGCATAGAGACGATGATAATGTTTGATGACTAAGTGATGCTTCCACAACATCAGCAATGTCTGTCAAAGCAATTTTTTCTTGTAAAAACGCTAATACTGCCACTTCATTGACTGCATTTAAGACAATACAAGCTCCGTTACCTGTTTTTATTGCCTCACGTGCCAGCACCAAGCACTTGAATTTTTGAATATTAGGAGCGATAAATTCCAATTGTGCCATATCAAATAAATTCAGTGGCATAACACCACTTTGAATACGCTTAGGGTAAGCCAAAGCATGAGCAATGGGTGTCTTCATATCAGGCGTGCCGCACTGTGCCAACAGTGAACCATCAATATATTCAACCAAGGAATGTATGATGCTTTGAGGATGAATAGCAATATCAATTTTACTTTCATTTAGATTAAATAAATGACAAGCTTCTATCAGCTCAAGCCCTTTATTCATCATAGTAGAGCTATCAATAGAAATTTTTTGCCCCATAGACCAATTAGGGTGTTTAACTGCCTGAGCAACGGTTGCTGCTTGCATTTGCTCATAGCTTTTGTACAAAAAACTACCACCGCTTGCCGTTAGCCACAGTTTTTTTATACCCAAATCAAGATTATGAATGTGTGTATTATTTTCTTGAACGGTTTTGGGCAAACATTGAAAAATGGCATTATGTTCGCTATCTATGGGTAAAATAGTTGCGTTTGATTGTTTGGCGGTTTGCATCATTAAATCGCCCGCCATTACAAGGCTTTCTTTGTTGGCAAGTAAAACTGTTTTTCCAGCCTTAATTGCAGAAAATGTGGAAATCAGTCCTGCTGCACCAACGATTGCCGCAACAACTTTATCCACCTTTTTATCACAAGCGATGGTACAAAGCCCTTCTTGTCCTGAAACCACGGTTGTATCAATTTTAGCAACCGCCAGTTGCTTAGCAAAATCTGTTTTGTCTTTATCTGCCACACAAACCATTTGCGGGCTAAATTCTTGGCATAATTCAAACAGTTTTTGGGTTTGACTAAATCCTGATAAAGCAAATATTTGATATTTATCCGCATGTAATCTTATCAAATCTAGTGTACTTGCACCAATTGAACCTGTTGCTCCTAGCAGACTAATATTTTGCTTTACCATAAGAATTATTTATCACAATAAAAATACATCATTTTAGCATAAAAGTATAAAAAAACTAAATACCAACACATTACACTTACTTGTTATCAATTTATCAATAATGATAATATAATCTAACAATATAAATTAAATTAATAATGGTCAGATTTAGTTACAGTTATAAATCATGAAATGGCTTAACCCAATAAGGTCTTAAATTCAAATCATTAACGACAAAATCAATAAAAGCCAACCATAATCTGATTATGAATTGGCTTTTGTAATGTAATTGTCAGTGCATTATAAAGAGGCTTTATCAATAAATAGTGTCCAACATGGGTAGTACATTTAAATAAGTTAAAAACCAAACTCCAAATGCAAAAATTGGCGTAGCAGACAATAGCGAATCAATACGATCCAATACACCGCCATGACCAGGTAAAATTGAACCTGAATCTTTGATGCCTGCACGACGTTTTAACATGGATTCAAATAAATCACCAAGCACACTTGATAATGTAGTAACACCTGCTAAGATTAAAAATGCCAAAAGTGCTATACCGCTTGGTAAAAAATAATATCCCACAAAAAACGCTACAATGCTTGATGTTAAAAGTCCACCAATCAAGCCTTCTATGCTTTTATTGGGTGATACATTAGGAGCCAGTTTTCTTTTGCCTAATTTTCGTCCCACAAAATAAGCGCCGCTATCAGCACACCATACCAATAAAAACACGTACATTAACCACCAAGGCGATAATTTCCACAAACTATACATTGAAGTGATTGCAGAAGTTAAAATCACCACACCCATCAAAAACAGTCGTTTACCATACCATTTTTCTTGACTGGGATATACCATCACCCAGCGTACTGCCTGCATCCAGATAACTACTGATACCGCCCACCATACAAGCCACGTTTGCGGCATGGCAACACTCACCAAAGTAACCACCGTTACTAAGAGAATAAATCGAGCAGGATATTGCAATTTTGGCATAAGCTTTGTCCACTCATGCGATGCAATCACAACTCCAAGTGTTAATAACGGCAAAAAAAAGATTGGTAAACGGCTGACAAACATTGCTGTGCCAACGATTGCGACCAGTACGATAGCGGTTTTAATACGTTGCCACATTATACCGCTCCCTTGTTATCGTCATTTATGTTATTTTTTTGGGCTGTCTTTTCTTCCAAAATCTGTTCGCTGGTTTTACCAAATCGTCTTTCAATTTTAGCAAACCTGTGTATCATAGATTCAAGTTCATCCACACCAAACTCAGGCCATAACGTTGGAGTGAAAAACAGTTCAGCGTAAGCAGACTGCCAAAGCAAAAAATTAGAAATCCGAAAATCTCCGCCCGTTCTTATCAGCATATCCACTGCTGGCAAATCACCCAATTCTACATTTTCGCCAACCATATTAGCATCAATATCATCAGCAGATATTGTGCCATCAGCAACTTTTTGAGCGATTTTTTTGCATGCAAACGCAATATCATCTTTTCCACCATAACTAACAGCAATCGCTAAAGTCATAGTGGTAAAATTGGCAGTTTTAGCTTCTATATCTGCCATTTTTTCTTGTAAACTTCTATCCAGTAAACTTCTATCACCAATAAACCGTAATCGGATTTTATGTTTGGTCATACGTGATAATTGTTCTTGAATGGTTTCTGCTAGCAGCCTCATCAGTAAATCTACCTCATTTTTTGGTCGTGACCAATTTTCTGATGAAAATGCAAAAACCGTCAGTACTTGCACACCATTTTTAGCACAATACTCCACGATTGGATTGAGAGCGTCTTTACCTGCCAAATGACCAGCCCCCATTGGCAAATGATTAGCTTTTCCATAGCGATTATTGCCATCCATAATAATGGCAATGTGTTTTGGCATGGTCGCCACCATAACTGGTTTTGCTAAAGTGTGGTCTGTGGAATTAAACGTATTTGGCATAATAAAACTTAAAAAAGTAAGAAATTTACAAAAAAATAACGCCGACAATCCGCCTACTTACGATTATCGGCGTTTTTATTATACAACCAACAACTCAGCTTCTTTTTTCTCAAGACGCGAATCAATCGTTTGAATAAATTTATCCGTCATTTTTTGAATGTCATCTGAGGCACGGCGTTCATCATCTTCAGAAATTTCTTTTTCTTTGACTAGATTTTTGATTTCGTGTAGCATATCACGACGAATGTTTCGCACGGAGATTCTGGTGTTTTCAGCATCTGAACGTGCCAATTTTTGCATATCACGGCGAGTTTCCTCAGTTAATGCGGGCATGGGAACACGAATAACATCAGCAGTCATTGGGTTTAATCCCAAATCCGCTTCACGAATTGCCTTATCTACTGCCTGCACCATAGAACGGTCAAATGGTTGAACCAAAAGGGTGCGACTGTCTTCTACGTTAATGCTGGCTACCTGATTGAGTGGCATTTCTGAGCCATAATAACTAACCATCACTGATGATAAAATACCAGGATGAGCGCGCCCCGTGCGTAATTTAGCAAAAGATGCCTCTAAAGCTTCAATTGCCTTACTCATTCGAGATTCGCCATTTTTTTTAATGTCATTAATCATAAGGTTATTTCCTTTGGAATGATTTTGGTTAATTTAATCTATCAAATCATCTTAATGATAAACTCGAGTACCTTCTTTTTCACCCATAACCACATTAAGCAGTGCATTGGGCTTATTCATATCAAACACTTGTAGTGGCACATTGTGTTCACGGCACAAAGCAATTGCAGTTAAATCCATCACGCCAAGTTTACGTTCAAGCACTTCATCAAACGACAAACTATCGTATTTAACCGCATCAGCATGAACGCTTGGGTCTTTATCATACACACCATCAACTTTAGTAGCTTTTAGAATTAAGCCTGCTTCAATCTCGATTCCACGCAGACACGCTGCCGTATCAGTGGTAAAAAATGGATTACCCGTTCCTGCTACAAAAATACATACTTCGCCATTACTTAAATGACGAATAGCATCGCGGCTAGAATACGGCTCGCCAACCGTTGCAATTGATAAGGCTGACATCAGACGTGTTTTGATATTACGACGAACTAATGCATCACGCATGGCAAGACCATTCATCACGGTTGCCAGCATGCCCATTTGGTCGCCAGTAACACGACCAACCAACCCTTCTTTTTGTAGGGTACTACCGCGATATAAATTACCACCGCCAACTACAATCCCCACCTGCACACCAAGACCTCGCAAATGGGCAATTGATAAACTCATCTGGTCTAAAATACCGGCATCAATCCCCATATCACGACCGCCCGCCAAGGCCTCACCAGAAAGTTTCAACAAAATCCGAGAAAAATGTGGATTTTTATCCGTCATATCATACCCCACTTTTTTTAAATAAATTATCCAATTTTAACACATTTTTTAAGATTCATAACAAAAACCCATCTAAAAAGATGGGTTTTTATTACTAAAGGTAGATTAGAATTTATATTCTAAACCTGCGCCGATACCATAAGAATTTTGGTCTTTAGCACCTGTTGCTTTTTCTTTTAGATAACCGCTATAAATATGACCTGTGGTATTTTGGTTAAAGCCGTATTTACCACCGACAACAATGCGCTGTTCTTTATTATTTTTAACATGATCAGCATTGTTCACATAGTCAAGTTGACCATAAGCAGTCCATGGAGTTTGAGCTACTTTATAAGTGCCAGAAACAGTGTAGGCATGTTCTTTTTGCTTTTTAACACTAGATCTTAAACCATTTTCATCAGAAGCATAAGCATCAGTTAGTTGATATTGTCCCGCCACAGTAATTGCTGGATTAACAGCATAGGCAACGCTAGCACGCAATGCGCTGTCAAATACAACTGTATTTTTACTATCAGCGCCAGCTTTTAGATAGCTTACACCCGCTTTTAGTGGCATGTTGCTTGGTTCATATTTAGCAGCTACGCCCCACGCATCACGACCAAAGCTTTCTTCTTTGCTAGTTCCCTTATTGGTTTCATCCAGGGCATACACACCCATCAATTGAACACCATTATACTCTGGTGAAAAATAGGCAAAAGCATTGTTAGCACGAGGACCAGAAACAGAGGCTAATACATCATCACCACCAACTGGGCTACCAGTAGTCACATTAGCGTAGTTTACATAATCGTCAACTGCAGTCAAACGACCAGCAACCAAAGTACCAAGTCTTTTGTTAGCAAGACCTAGATAGGTATCACGCGCGGTAAAACTTGCTTTGTTATTAGTATCAACTTCTAAACGGTATTCCAACTGATAAACCATATCGGTATTGGCAGTTAGGGCTTCAGAACCTTTCACACCAAGACGAGAAGCGTTAGAATTTAACTTTGTACGAGTTTCAGTATTTGCATTTGCTTTAGCTGCATCATTACCATCTTTAACGTCTAAGGTTAAATATGCTTTACCATAAACAGTTGGGGCAGCGTGTGCAGCAGTGATAGACAAAGCAGCAATGGCTGACGCTAAAAGTAGTTTTTTCATGGGTATTTCTCCACTGACATTTTTTAGTGATGGGGCTGCTTAAAACGCTTGCACCCACATGATAATCATCAATAATGATGTTATCATGGTTTTTTCAATTTAGGCATTAGTAGGAAAATCCTTTAACTTCATGCCTTGTGTATAGAATACCAACTTTGACACATTTTGCAACACCTTTTATCTGAAAATTTGCAACTTTTTTCTTGATTTTTTTATTTTTATATATTATTCAATAACTTAAAAATACAAAAAATATTCAAAATTTTTTAGATAAATCATTGATTGTATTACAATTGATTAATTTTTAGACTAATTTTTAGTTTTAACTATAT
>ERZ772906.1856-NODE-1856-length-11261-cov-3.557201_pt1 | contig 11261 bp, 14 predicted proteins | sample MGYA00511338_ERZ772906 | MGnify/ENA primary metagenome ERZ772906 (study PRJEB29015, sample SAMEA2738076) | human oral metagenome | biome: human oral; feature: human-associated habitat; material: saliva | place: China | collected 2212 ... | reverse complement strand
TAAATTGGGAGGAATTAGTCATGAAAAAACAAAATATGAAAAGAGGTAAAACTATGTTAATCACTATCCTAGTAGTCATTGTAAGTTTAAGTATTATCGCTTGGGGCATTATCGCTTATCTTGGGCGTGGTCAAACGCTATCTGTCCTTTCTATTGAAAAACTAGAGGGAGATTTAAGCCTCATCCACTTGGCAAAACCTGACAATATGCAATGGAAAGCAGGTGCACACGCTAAGATTTCTTTACCAAATAGTATAGATAATCCTCAAACCGCTAGCGAGCTTGTAACGGGTGCAAGCAAAAGCAAAGCTAAAGATGGGGAAAGTAGCCGTTGGCTAACGATTGCTTCAAATTCAAATGAAGGTGAAATTTTAATTTTGACTCATAATAGTGGCAGTCCTTACAAAAAAAGTCTCACTAATCTGCCAGCGGGAAGCAAAGTAGAGCTAAGTTGGTTGGACTCAAGCTTATCCACGACGGACAGCAATAAACCCTTCGTATGTTTTGCCTCAGATGTCGGTATTGCGGCCATCCGCCCAATTATCAAAGAAGAGCTAGGCAAACGCGAATTGGTCTTGAGTCACTTAAGTAAAGGGGTGATGGTCTTTAACAATGAACTGGAAGTTTCAGCTAAAAATCATGCAAATCTAAGCTATGAGAGCAGCTCCAGTCTTTCGCAAAGTCAAGCCTATTTAAATGAAGCAGTTGAGCGCTATGGTAATGATGCGACTTATCTATTAGCGGGACAGGCCGATGATGTGAATGCTATGACCAAATTCCTTGAGGATAAGGGAATTGACAAGAAGAAGATTAAAACGAGTCGATTTAGAGGCTTAAAATAGTCTGTAAATTAATGAGTAGTCTTTAATAGCTTTTGAGAGTGATAAAGGGAAAAAAATCCAATGGTCATGCAACCATTGGATTTTTTTTACACATAGTATAGAATGCTATAAAACATAAAGACGGCCCCACCTAATACGAAAAGGTGCCAAATAATGTGCATCCATTTGTTGTCTTTCATACGATAAAAAATCGTTCCCAGTGAGTAGGTGACACCACCCAAAGCTAAGAGTAGAATCCCGGTTAAGGGAATAGATTGTGCTAAGGGGTAGATGATGAAGACACTGAGCCAGCCTAATCCTAGATAGAGGAAAGTACTGAGTTTTGGCCAACGGCCGATAGAAGAGACTTCGAAGATAATGCCTCCAATAGCCAAGGCCCAGACAAGGGCTAGGAAACCATAACCCACAAGCCCCCCAATTGAAACCATGAGGTAGGGGGTGTAAGTTCCTGCGATTAAGAGATAGATAGAAGAATGGTCGATTTTCTGGAAGACGTCTTTATAGCGAGTTAGGCTAAAGGAATGATAAAGGGTTGAATTCAAGAATAATAAGAAGAGGCTAGCACCGTATATAGCGTAGGATACGATTTCTAGATGTGAGCTATGTTGCACGCCTTTGAGAATGAGCGCAACCGTGGCAATAATGCTCAAGAGGGCACCAATACCATGAGTTGCAGCATTGAGGACTTCAATGATGACTTGTTTAGTATAGGATAATTTAAGTGTTTCTTTCATATTTTCCCTCCTTTGCTTCATTGTACCGCAAATGACTTGAGAAAGAAAGTTAAAGCCCTAGGGACTATGTTTTGCATCTTGTGGCCTATTTTTGGTAGAATGGTTGTATACGAACACAAAGGAGGACCTAATGGCAAAGAGTTTTTACGATTATATTTCTCGGTCGGTGGACTATGGTGCCAAGGACCGCATGAGTCGCTTGGCTAACGCTATCCACTCTGATCAAGGATTTCCCAAGCGTAGCGAAGAGTTTGATGAAATCTCACGTTACATGGAAGATAACCCTCATTACTCACGCCTACTGTCCATCTTTGATGATGCGTGGCAACAGTATCTTTATAACAAATAGAAAGGATTACATTTTATGTCGATTCATATTGCAGCCCAAGAAGGCCAAATCGCTGAAGTTGTTTTATTTCCAGGGGACCCATTGCGTGCCCAATATATTGCTGAAACCTTCCTAGAGAATGTGACGCGTTATAATACTGTACGTAACATGTTCGGTTTTACCGGGACCTATAAGGGCGTTCCAGTTTCTGTGCAGGGTTCGGGTATGGGGATTCCGTCAGCTATGATTTACGCAGAAGAGCTCTATCAAAGTTATGGCGTTAAGACCATTATCCGTATCGGGACTGCTGGTGGGATGAAAGAATCTGTTAAGGTTCGTGATATTGTCTTTGGCCAAGGAGCGACGACAGACTCTAGCTGCCTAACCAATATCTTCAATGGTCAAGTCTCCTTTGCAGCCTTAGCTGATTTCAAGGTTCTAGATACTGCTTACCACTTAGCAGCAGAAAAGTTACCTAAGGAAAATATCCATGTCGGTAATATTCTGTCTAGTGACCGTTTCTATAACGAAGAGTTAGACAAGGCTAAATTAGCACGCTATGGTGTCTTAGCGGTTGAAATGGAAGCAGCTGGGCTCTATGCCGTGGCAGCTAAACACAACCGTCAAGCCTTAGCTATGTGTACCATCAGCGACCACTTAATTACGGGTGAAGAAACAACGGCTGAAGAACGCCAAACAACTTTCACACAAATGATGGAAGTTGCCTTAGAAACAGCTTACGCGCTCCAAAGCAAATAAGCGAATTAATTATTGGAAAGAAGGGATTCGATGAAGTTAAGCAAAGGATTGAAATGGTTCTCTGCCTTACTAGTGACAACCAGTGTACTTTCAACGACTGTTCCAGTGACTGCAGCGCCGTTTAGCCTCTTTGGTTCAAAAGAACAGCTATCGGATGAAGATATACAGAAGATTCAGGAAGTCTATCGTTCTATTCGCGAAGGCTACATTGAGGAAATAGACAAGGAGAAAATACTAGAAGGTGCTCTTAAGGGGATGGTGTCTGCCACAGAAGATCCATACTCAGAGTATTTCAACAAGGAAGAATCGGATGCCTTCGATAATGCCATGAGTGATTCCTTTGAAGGGATTGGGGTTCAGTTCCAAGTCAAAGGTGGCGAAATGGTTGTGATTAGTGCCCTTGATGACACACCTGCCTCTAAAGCAGGTTTGCAGCCAAATGACGTTATTGTCAGCGTAGATGGGACAGAGCTTAAGGACAAGACGACCCAAGAAGTTATGAAACTTATTCGTGGCCCTAAGGGTTCTGAAGTCAAACTAGTCATTCGCCGTGGTGGGTCAAACTTTGATGTCAAGTTGACTCGCGACACTATTCCGAATTATTCCGTTACTAGCAATTTGGATGAGCAAGACAAGACCATTGCCCACATTAAAATTATCCAATTTGGTGAGAATACTGGTAAGGAATTAGAGAATGCTGTTAAGAAAGCCCGCGAAGACGGGGCTAAGAGCTTCATCTTCGACCTGCGTAATGACCCAGGTGGCCTCCTAAGTCAGGCCCTTGCTATCGGCAATATGTTCTTGAAAGATGGCGATGTCATCCTCCAAACTCAAGAGCGTGGCAGTGATCCGACTGTCTTTTCAGCGGATTCTAAATTATATGGTGACTTCAAAATCACGGAGCCTTATGTCTTCTTGATAGATGGTGGTTCAGCATCTGCTAGTGAAATTTTAGCTGCTGCTATTAAGGAAAACACCAAACATGATTTAGTAGGCGAGAAGACCTTTGGTAAAGGGACGGTTCAACAAGTTCTTAATCAATCAGATCTTGGCGAATTGAAGCTAACGATTGCTAAATGGTTAACGCCAAAAGGTGAGTGGATTCATAAACAAGGGATTGAGCCGACAGTTGCTGTCGAACAAGAGCCGGTGGCTAAGGCAGTTAGCCTCAGCTACGATGATACCCTTGCCAAAGGCCAATCTAATGATGGAGTAAAAAATCTGGCCTTAATTCTTAAAGCTTTAGGCTATGAATTAGAGTCTACTGAATACTTTGATGATAAGATGGAAGCTGCTGTCAAGGCCTTCCAAAAAGATAAGGGATTGACTGAAGATGGTCAAGTAACTGGTAAGACAGCAGATGCCCTCAACGAGGCAACCCGTGATTATCTCAAGACTCATGATGCGCAGTACGACAAGGCCAAAGAAGTACTTAAGCAAGGAAATAACTCATGAGATCGCTAAAAAAACTAGGCCGTGACCTGGTCAATGTGGTCTTCTATCTCATGATTGCCGTCTTAATCCTAACAGGTATTCGGCAGTACATTCTGCAGCCTTTTCAGGTTGATGGCCATTCTATGGAGGCAACCCTCCATCATGGAGAGCACATGCTGCTCTTTCCTAGTGCTAATATTAATCGCTTTGATGTAGTGGTATTTCCTGATCCAAAAGGGTCAGGAAATTCCTATGTTAAGCGGGTTATTGGTTTGCCTGGTGATCGGTTAAGAGTGCATAATGACCAACTCTATCTCAATGATTTACCAGTGCCTGAACCTTATTTAGAACCTAATAAATCTCAAGCTGATAGCCATCCATTTACCCAAGACTTTTCCTTGTGGGATACCTTGGGAATTGAGACTATTCCAGAGGGTTACTACTTTGTCATGGGGGATAATCGACCTGGATCGGGTGATAGCCGTCAGTTCGGTTTGGTACCCATTTCCTCGGTTCAGGGGAAAGCGGATCTGGTTTATTGGCCCTTCAACCAAATGAGACGCATGGCGCACTATCAGCTCCAAGCAGATGGTTCCCTGTCTATTAGCGCACCTTAAACTATATCCTAGGAGGAAAGTTCGTGTCACAACCAATTCAATGGTTTCCTGGCCATATGGCCAAGGCCAAACGTGAAGCCAAGGAAAAACTCAATCTTGTCGATATTGTCATTGAACTAGTCGACGCTCGCATTCCTGAATCCAGCCGTAATCCCTTAATAGACGAAATTGTAGGCAGTAAGCCCCGCATCATGGTCCTCAACAAGTCGGATTTAGCGGATTCAGCCAAGACCCAGGCCTGGATTAATTATTATCAAAGTCAAGGTATTCATGCCTTAGCTATCGATGCTCAGCACGGTAAAGGTCTCAAACAACTTGAGAAGCAGTGTCAGGCACTTATGTCAGATTACTTTGCCAAACAAGCTGCAAAAGGGGTCAAGCCGCGTGCCATTCGCCTCATGATTCTGGGTATTCCTAACGTAGGTAAATCCACTTTAATCAATCGCTTTGTGGGTAAGAACCAGGCCATTACCGGGAATAAGCCAGGGGTAACCAAGGCGCAACGTTGGCTAAAAGTAGGGCGTAACTTCGAGTTACTGGATACTCCAGGGATTCTGTGGCCTAAGTTTGATGACCCTTTAGTGGGCAAAAAATTGGCTTTAACCGGTGCCATCAAAGACCAACTGGTCCATATGGATGATTTGGCCCTTTATCTATTAGAATTAGTCTTGGCCAATCATTCAGATATGCTTAAGCAGCGTTACCGCGTGACTGAGCAAGAGTGCCAACTGCCCTTAGTAGAACTACTTTTAGTTATTACCAAGCGACTGGGCTTTAAAGAGGATTATGACCAGGCGTCTACAAAATTAGTAATCGATTATCGTCAGCACCAATTAGGTAGTTTGACCTTGGATCAAGTACCTTTGGATGTTTCTACTGTAGGTGAAAATTAATGGCTAAGTTAACTGTTAGTCAAATTAAGCAAGCCTTGCTAGAGGTAAACGATAGATCTCATGAATTTTTAGTGACGCTGGCCAATGATGAGCGCAAAAGTGTCCAAAAATTGCTTGAACAATGCCACAAACGTATACAAAATCAAGAGTTAGTTTATCAAGAACACCAAAAAAGACTCAATCATGAAATAGCTGCCTATGAGGCTGGCTATCAAGTGATTGCGGGTTTAGATGAGGTAGGGCGTGGTCCTCTGGCTGGTCCAGTTGTGGTAGCAGCAGTTGTTCTACCTAGAGATTGCCAGAATTTACTAGTCGGGGTAACAGACTCTAAGCAACTGTCACATGCTAAACGTCTTGAATTCGCCCGCCAAATCCGCGAAGTTGCCCTTGATCTTAAAATTGTGGCCATTCCTCCGGCCATTATTGACCGGGACAATATCTATCAAGCCACTCGCCAGGGCATGAAGGCTGCTGTTGAAGCCCTAAATGTAAAACCTGATTATTTGCTGTTAGATGCCATTAATATTGATTCTGATTTGCCACAAGAGTCCTTGGTCAAAGGCGATCAACGTTCCTTATCCATTGCGGCGGCTTCTATTATCGCCAAGGTATATCGAGATGAGCTAATGGTCCAATACAGCAAGACTTACCCAGAGTTTGGTTTTGACCGGAATATGGGCTATGGGACTAAGGAGCACTTAGATGCCTTAGATAGAGTAGGTTATACTCCTATTCATCGCCGGTCTTTTGAACCGGTTAAGTCCATGTACAAAGCATATGAATCTTAAAATTCAATCGGTTCCGACAAGGAACCGATTTTTCTATAGAGAATACAAGATAGGCTTGACAAAGCCCTTAGACATTTGTAGAATTAAAGTGAGAAAGATTGATTTTATTAAACGAAAGGAGATTCCTATGGCAGCAAAAATTAAACGACTAGCTGATGGCGAATTTACCATTTTGAAGGCCATCTGGCAATTGTCACAGCCCACTACTTCTGCCCAGATTATTGAATATCTAGGTGAAGACAACCATTGGAAGCCACAAACTTTGCTCACGGTCTTAGCTCGTTTAACCGAAAAGGGCTACCTTAATAGCGAACGAGTGGGACGGGAACGCCACTATACAGCACTTGTTTCGGAAGCAGATTATCTCGAGGTAGAGGCATCTGACTTCTTAAATCGTTACAAGGGTCACTCTCTCAGTGGTTTCATCAACAACTTGTTCCGCTCAAATTCCTTGACTGATTCTGACATGGACGAATTGCGTGATCTGCTTAATCAGCATAAATCCTAGTGAGGAGGGGACTAGATGCAAGATTTACTCTTTAACTTCTTTTTGACTAGCTTGTCAGTTTCTTGCTTGATCCCACTTGTCAGTATTTGTTTTATGCTCTTCAAGAATCGACTTTCAGTCCGGAGTAAATATTATATCTGGATTGGGGTTATCCTGAGTCTCTTGTTACCATTCAGACCAGCCTTTAGTCTAGGCTTAATTGAGGTGCAACCTTCCGCACCGTTACTCCCGACCCCAGCTCCGGCTCATTTGGGGTCGACACCAATAGAAGCTTCAGGAGCACCAGTGCCGACTCCTACATGGTCCTTTAACATTTTGCATGCTATCTTGTTGGTCTGGCTGTTAGGTGTCTTGATTTGTCTTGGACGTCAGCTCTATAGTTACATCAAGTTCCAGACCATGCTCAAACGATGGGGCGACCCTGTTGAAGATTTAGCCATCTGGGAAAACTTAGCTGAGATGCAAGCTCTTGTGGGTGTAAAACGCGAAATTGGGCTAATTTATTGCCCTTTGGTGCACAGTCCTCTCTTATTTGGCTTCAGAAAACCAACCATTGTGCTTCCTGAGCTTGACTATACAGAGGAAGAATTCAGTTTAATCTTCCATCATGAATTAGTCCACTATAAGCACGGGGATGTTTATGTTAGTCTCTTAGCTATGTTTATTAAGAGCCTCTACTGGTACAACCCATTGGTTCGTTTCGCAAGCAAAGAGTTATTGGAAGCAGGGGAAATGTACTGTGATGCTACCGTATTAGCCCAACAAGATGTTAGTTATCGTATCTTCTATGGTGAGACAATTCTGACCATGATTGACCGAAGCAAGAAAAACCAAGTAGCTTTAACTACATGCTTCTATTCCAATCGTTTCAATCTGAAGCGACGCATATTAGCCATTATGGATAATCGCTATCCAATTCGCTTCTTATCCGTTCTTGCCGTGCTAGGAGTGGCCACTTTAGTCTTACTATCACGTTCTGTCTTTGTAATGGCACAACCACCTGCTAATCAGGTGGCAGATAGTCAGAGAACAGAGCTCAGAGTTTCCAGCAATCAAGCCAGAGATTATGCCTTAGCAGAGGCGGGCCTGACATTGGATCAAGTCCAAGCCTTAGAAATAGAACTGTCTCAGGACCGCTATTTTGTCGCTTTCCAATATCAAAATACCATTTATCAGTACCAAATTAGTGTGATAGATGGGCAAATTTTACGAGTTCATGAGACCAACCAAGTTTTAGTCTCGAATTCTCAACCAAGTGAGAGTGCCGCAGGTTCTGAACATGTAGCTAGCCAAGCTACTAGTGCAGAGCAGTCGCAGGCACCGTCAGTATTTAGACCTTTACTCAATGTGCAGTCCATCTTGAAAGAAAGCGATGACGATGAATCTGATGACAAAGATGACATGGATGATCCATATGACCCAGACGTAGATGATTAATAAACAAATATAGATTTGAAGTCTAACGAGAGACGATAGAACTCTCGTTAGGCTTTTTATATGCGGTTTTTCAAGTATAACAATCGCATGACAAAAGTAGGAACTACTTGAATTACAAAAACTACAAGCGTTGAATATGGTTATAAACGACAACTGTAGTATATCTATTAGCTCCTAGAGAACTTATCTTTATCACTTATCAGTTTATGTGGCTAATGAAGCCAATGCAAAGCCTGAAATGCTAATGATGTCATTGGTAGTCGTCTTAATAACTGGCCTCTGGTTGGCTTGGGTCTATAAGTACAAGACGCTCTATACAAAGGATTTCGTTATTACTTTGGCTCTCTTGCCAACCATTATTGCCATGATTATCTTCTTAGTGAATGGTAATTTGGGTACCAGTGTGGCGGTGGCCGGGACCTTTAGTCTCATTCGCTTCCGTTCAGCAGCAGGGGGTGCCAAAGAGATGCTAGTTATCTTCATGGCGACTGCTATCGGTTTAGCCTGCGGGATGGGCTATGTCTTACTTGCCCTGGGCTTTACCCTTGTCTTGACTTGTCTGCTTTTTGATTTTGGAGCATGTCAATTTTGCTAATACAAGCCAATCCCGTCGTTATCTTACTGTGAAAATTTCGGCTGATCAAGATTATGATTTGCTCTTTGAGGGTATTTTTGAAGCGCTTTGTCAGTCTGTAGAACTAGCCTCCATTTCTTTTGAAGATGGCGATTCCTTGCTTAAGTTAGACTATATCATAGAACTTAAGCGTGAGATTAGCGACCATGCCTTTATTAATCAATTCCAGGCTTACAATACTTTAGCTAAAGTTAGCTTGAGTAAGGTAGCCAAGAAAAAGAAGACACTTTAGACAGCCCTTAAGCCAGCAGATTTATCTAGTCTGCTGGCTTAACTATACTTACTTGACAGTTTGTTGAAAACGCTTTATGATAGTTGTATAATCTATTTTAAAGCGAGGGTTTATTTGGCGAAGAAATGCTCATGAGTTAACAAAATGAGTGGTAGGATGCCTGATTTATTCATCAGAAAGGGAGAGTGTTATGAGACCAAGAAAATCTCTAGTGTTGGACTTACTTTTAGCGCTTGATCGTCAGCTGCCCGGTCATTTCGAATTGGAAAACCTATTAGACTTTGTAGATGCACATTCATATAGCCAAGACCAGGTGATTTCAGCTTTAGAATACCTTAAGCACGAAGGCTATTTGTCAGGTCTTATTCTCTATGATGACCAAGGACAGCCATATCACTTCATTATTGATGGAATTTCCCGTCAAGGGCTTGACTTGCTAGATAGCTTATCTAAAGAAGGTAGCATATAAGATCTTTAACTAGAATAAGGGGGACTGGGATTCAATCCCAGTTTTTTCTTATATATGCTTTTCTTACTATTTATATAGTCTTGTAACTTTTTATCTTTTAAAGACGTGTTTTATTCTCCTTTTTGCCTATATATAGTATGAAGGGGGAATCTTGATGGATTTTTCGATGAAGGAACAACTCATTCTTTTAAGCCTTGAAGGTGCTAACTATCGTGAGATTTGGTATTACCTTAAGCATGCCATTAATAGAGCTTGTCATCGTCATGCACTTAGCCTTGTAGACTGTCAGGCCATGCTGATAGAAGTCCAGAAAGAAGAAGGCATATTAGAAAATCCAGGCTTCCATTTTTATCTGGATGACCAAAGCTATCTGCGAGTCAAGGATTTGGCTAAGCGTACGCTTATGATTGGAGAGCCTACTTATCCTAGGGCTTGGTTAGAGATTCCTAAGCCTCCCTTACTAATCTATTATCAGGGGCATATTGAATGGCTACAAGAGCCACTAATTTCTATTGTTGGGACTCGAGCCATAAGTCTCCAAGGCCAAAAAGATGCGAATTCTCTAACTCAAGCCTTATGTCATTCAGGCTATGTCTGTGTCTCAGGCATGGCCTTGGGAGTAGATGCCATGGTTCATCGGACGGCTCTAGCTTGCCCTGGCGGCAAAACTATTGCCATCTTACCAGCTGGTTTTAACACCTGTTATCCACGAAGTCATACAAGCCTTATGGCTGAATTAGGGCAATCCCACTTGCTCTTGTCAGAGTATTTTCCTCATATAGGAATCAAAAAACATCATTTTATTATGCGTAATCGATTGGTGGCGGGGATTGCGCCAGCACTAGTGGTTGTGGAAGCAGCCTTGAAGAGCGGGAGTCTCATCACAGCTAATTTTGCCCTACAGTATAATCGAGAGATTTATGTCTGTCCAGGACATTTGAGTGAGACCAATTCAGCCGGATGTAATCAGTTAATTGAAGCGGGAGCTAATGCCATTTATAGTCTGCCAGATTTCTTGGGAGAGCTGGAAACTCTCTATCGTCTCCAAGCAATAAAGAATTAAAAGTGTTGACAAGCGATCCGGTTTCGTCTAAGATTGATACGATTTACATTGAAGCAAGCCCCCTTGCTCGAGAAAGGGATGTGTCGATCAGGTGACTTATAAATATCTGGTGATTGTCGAATCACCGACAAAAGCAAAAACTATTGATAAATACTTGGGTAAGAACTATAAAGTAGTAGCCAGCAAAGGACACTTGCGTGATTTGCCTAAGAGTAAAATGGGTGTGGACATCGACAACCATTTTGAACCTAGCTACATTAACATTCGTGGTCGCGGAGATACCATTAAAGAACTGCGTAAATACGCCAAAAAAGCTGAAAAAGTCTATCTAGCAGCCGACCCGGACCGCGAAGGGGAGGCAATTGCTTGGCATCTTTCTTATATTCTTGGGTTGGATCCTAATGACAAGAATCGCGTGGTCTTTAACGAAATTACCAAGGATTCTGTTAAGGAGGCCTTCAAGCATCCGCGTGCCATTGACCAAGAGTTGGTCGATGCTCAACAGGCGCGTCGAATCTTGGAC
>ERZ772906.1852-NODE-1852-length-11271-cov-4.035931_pt1 | contig 11271 bp, 9 predicted proteins | sample MGYA00511338_ERZ772906 | MGnify/ENA primary metagenome ERZ772906 (study PRJEB29015, sample SAMEA2738076) | human oral metagenome | biome: human oral; feature: human-associated habitat; material: saliva | place: China | collected 2212 ... | reverse complement strand
GTTGGAAAGAGTTATTTTCGCTCCTTCTTCTACTGCTCGTTCTGCAACCTTCCATGCAATTGATTGTTCGTTAAGTGCACCGAAAACAATGCCTCTTTTACCTTTTAATAAGTTATAACCCATATTATTATCCTTCTAAATTGGGTTCAAAGGTAATAAATATTGTTGGAAAACTCATCTATTCTATTGTTAAATAGGGTTTCCTTGCCCAATTGAGAGAATTGAGAGAACGTGTACATTAGTCATCTTTCAGCAAATCGAGCATCTCTTCCTGCGTGATGACATGTGCCATATCGGAGCCTTCGAGAAGCGAATCCGCAAGGTCGCGCTTGGTTTTGTGCAGGCGAAGTACCTTCTCTTCAATGGTGTGTTGGCTAATTAAGTGGTATACGGTTACGTCTTGTTGCTGCCCAATGCGATAGGCACGATCGGTTGCCTGATTCTCCACCGCAGGGTTCCACCAGCGATCCATGTGCACAACTATCGACGCCGCGGTCAGATTCAGGCCCGTACCTCCCGCCTTGAGAGACAAGATCATTGTCGGCGGACCGTCCTCGGCCTGGAACTTCTGGACCATAGCATCCCGTCCGGTTTTAGAAATACCTCCATGCAGGAAGGGAATATCCACGCCGTAACGTTCACTCAAGTAGGGCTGAATGAGATCACCGAACGCCTTGTACTGGGTGAACACCAGCACCCGCTCCCGCCGTTCAACGGCACCATCGACAATGCCAACCAACGCCTCCATCTTGCCGGATCGGTGCTTGCCTTGGAGAGTGATCGAGGAACCGTCCCCCAGAAAATGAGCTGGGTGGTTGCAGATCTGTTTAATTTTTGTGATGGTCGCCAGCACCAATCCCCTCTTGGCCATACCCTCGGCATTTTCTAGCTGCTGCTGAATGTCATCCACCAGTGCCTTGTACAACGCCGCCTGCTCTGTGGTCATGTGAACGGTGACGATGTCCTCGTTCTTGTCGGGGAGATCGTCAATAATATCGGGGTCGGTTTTCACCCGCCGCAGAATAAATGGCGCGGTCAGGGAACGAAGCTTCTCCGCAACTTCCTCATCCTGGTGTCGTTCAATCGCCGTGGCAAAGTGATTCCTAAAAAACGACGCGCTCCCCAGCATCCCCGGGTTGCAGAAATCCACAATGGACCACAGCTCCGCCAGACGATTTTCCACTGGCGTTCCCGTCAAAGCTAGTCGGTGCCTAGAAGGAATGCTGCGCACGGCTTTCGACGCTCGCGTTGTGGAGTTTTTGATCTGTTGTGCTTCGTCCAACACCACACGCTCCCAGTCCACAGAACCAAACGCCTCATAATCCCTGGTGACCACGCCATACGACGTGATCACCAGGTCCGCTTCTTTCGCCGCAGCAGCAAACTCTTCATCGTGTTTACGTTGGCTACCGTACTGAACCAAAACCTTGAAGGACGGTACGAATTTCTTTGCCTCCGCAGCCCAGTTACCCACCACTGACGTCGGGCACACCACCAGGGTCGGTTTTGCCGACTCCTCCGCAGCATCCTCACGTGCGGCGCGTTCCACCGCAACCAGTGCCAACAGTTGCAGGGTTTTCCCCAAGCCCATGTCATCCGCAAGCACGGCACCAAGATTGTTACGGGACATCCAATACAGCCAGTCCACACCACGGCGCTGATACTCCCGAAGCTGCGCATGCACCGTCTCAGGAATATCAATGCGTTCCGGCGCAGGAGCTATGTCACCTCCCAGCAGGCTGGTATGCCACTGGCTTCCAGTGAACTCCACGGGAGTTTTTGCCGTGGCTTCCAGGGCAATCTGACGCAGCTCCGCCAGCGTCACCTGTCCCATACCAACGTGGCGGTTATCAAATTCTTCCTGCAGCTTCTGCGCCTGCCAAACAAGTTCCTCCCACCCGGGTTCTTGCTGTGCTTTGGCGTGATCGGCGCGTTGTTTTGCGCTATCCAGCTCGGCGCGCAGACGGCTTTCGGATGCCTTGGCAATCTCAGCCATGTAGTCAGAAATGTGGCGCAGCGCCGCAGCATCGGCCATCATCCATTCCCCACGCAGTTTCACCAGCCCAGCCTTGGAATTGACCAGTTCCTGCATTTCGGAGGCACTCAGCTCGATGTCGCCAAGGCTCAGCTGCCAGTTGTACTCAACAAGTTGCTCTAAGCCAAGCTTTGACCCTGCCGCGCTGACCTCCCCGCTTTCAGTCGTGTTTACCGTGAGGTGGGGCTCGTAGGAACCCCAGGACTTGGGCAGCATGACCTGGAATCCAGCGGTCTTCAACGTCGTCACGTCTTTAGACACAAACTGCACTATCTCCTCAGTGCTGAAGAAAAGATCCCAGTCACCGAGGTTGTCATCATAATTGGCAATCACTGGATCCATGATTCTATAGTCCGGAGAGATGAGCCTCCTAGAAAACTCCATCAGTGGGGTCCCAAGTATAACTTTGTTTTGAGAGTCCCTAACAACCCATATCAATTCTACTAATCCTTTAAAGATACTAATATGGAAGCCAAAAGTATACCCATCTTCTTTAACAGGCTCAATATAAAAGAATTTTTCACGTCCATCAAATTTAGCTATATACCCTAAATCTTCAAAAACGTCAAATACCAACTCGCCTGTAATGATATTTAAGCGTTTTTCTTCAGGCGTTCTATCTAAGCTAAATTTATCCGAAAGCTCCTTATACCGCTCCACAAAATTTATAGCTTGCAAAGCCCCTTCAACTCTGCTGTCTAATTTCATCTGTCTACTCCTTTGTAAATCTTAGTTCAACACCGTATTCTTTGGCAATTTCCTTAAACTTTTCAATATCTGGTAAATGTTTATTACTGTCTGGTATTTCCAATATATGTTTACCCTCTAGTTTTAAACCATCAATTTCTGGATATTTATTTGAACGAATTATTTCACCAACCGAGTATTTATTCTGAAGTTCCTGTAAATACCCTCTAAAGGTTTCTTCTTGAATCTTATCCAAATCGGTCGCCTTGCGAGATATAATTTCTCCCGCAGTTGGGTCATATGAATCTAAGCGTTTTCCGTTTTCCAAATTCACTTCGTGATGTGGATATATCTTTCGCTCCTGGACAGTTTCATTAAAACGATTACCTCGTGCTATTGGAGAGTTTTGAGTAAAGAAATCACTATCTTGTTTCCAAGTGAGACGATCGCTTACTCGCCTACCTCGGTTGGTGTTCCGAACAACATATTCCTGATACCGTTCTTCCAGTTCCGCATTCTTAAAGACACCGTCTCCATCAAGCAATTCTTCCACAGCTTCTTTGCTGAATTCCTTGCCAACTTTCTTACCAGCTTGTTCTGCAGCCTCTTTAGCACCCTTAGCTACATCATCTACCTTGTCAGCTGTCTTTGCGATTTTCCCTAACTTACCCGCTTTGCCAGCTTTGAGGAAGGGTAATATATCTAAGGCGAGCCATAAACCTGCTTCTAAGCGACTGGTCTCCTCACCCGTAACTGGATCAATCCCTGTAATCAAGCGGTAAACGTCATAGATTCCAAAAATTTCGCCTAAAATATGCTGGCCAGTTGTGAGGGTCCTATCCCAAACTTCTTGATTTAACCGAGCCAATTCAGCTTGAGAACGATAAGGCACGGTCCTCTCCATCGTCTTATCATAGCGATAACTCTTAGAAAGCTCACTAATAGCCTGAAGATCGCCTTTGTTAGCTTTCTCAATCAAGTCTTTGGTCTTTGCATCCAGCTTATATGGTTGCATGGAAGCCTGAACAGGACGCTTACTGTAATAGGAATCTACCAAGGAACGAGCTAGTTTCTGCTGAAGCATGACCCTATAATTGGACTGGTGACTAAGTAGCTGGTATTGCGTTACAGATAAAGCAAAGTTTTGATTCGTATAAAGTGCCTTGGCCTTTTCAGTCGCATACTGCGGCCCCTGAACAGATCTCAGTACTCCAAGTTGGGCATTCTGTTGCGAGATAATACTGGAAAAAGTCTCTGGTCTAGGCAAATCATTGAAAGCTGACATCTTATCCGTTGTATCCGTCAAAATTTGCTTAGCCGCACTCAGATTACTGGATATATCCGAGGTTGAAGACGCATCCAGTGTGATTAAGTCTGATATCCTTGAATAAGTTCCAGATAGACTCTGCCGAATAGTGGCCAAGCCCTGACTAATCCCTGGAAAGATAGTGCCCAACTCTGCCAGATAGTCCGTATCAATCACTGCATCCTGAGCACTCTCTCCCACCTCCGACTGAAAGGTGCTAATCAATGCCTCGTAGTCAGCTGACATAATCTCCAAAGCTGTCAGATAATGCGTCATCATAGGCATCTGGTGGTTCTTAACTTTAGCATCAATAGCTGTCTTGACATCTCCCTGCAGTGCCTGACTCTCTACAATCTGATTCAATTTTGAGCGGGCTAATTCAACCTGCCCCCGCATCAGCTTGATTGAAGTAGCCAATTTGGTCTTGTTGCTCTGCACTTCATTCATATCAATCTTCATTGGCAACCTCCACATCATAAATGGTAGAGTAGACAGATCCCTTGAAATAGAACTCTCTCAACTCCTTATCGCAATGCTGGCTGTCTTTTGCATCACTGTAACCTTCGGAAATCACCCGCTTGATAAAGAGATTACTGATGTAGAGAGGCAATGTATCAAAACGCATACCGTAAGGATAGACATGTCCTGCGTAATCAATGTATGACTGAGAATCCAATTGCAGTCGACGACCAGATAGAACTGCATAAAAATCCATCTCCTCCGAAGCAAACTGCTCAACCAACTCGGTCGGAAGCAGCTCCTTATCCAGCTCCACAATCGTTCCCAATGGGTAGATCTTACTGAAGGCCAAATCAACTAAAGCAAAAAAGCGAATAAACACAGAAAAGGATACACGATAGGCGGTCTCAATCCGCTCAATCTCAACTTCTTCCTGATGATAATGAAAACTGAATAGAAGCGGAGCCCCAATAAATGGCTTGTACCTGCATTTGGACTCTCCTTTCAGAAAAGCAATATAGCAGGAGCGCAACACTTTGGGATGACCCGCTAAGGTCATGCCAATCGTGCGTAAATGTTGGTGTTCTGCTTCACACAGACTCATCTCCTCTAATCCCTGCTCGAATATATACAACTGCAATTCGTTCATTTCTTCCCCCTCGAACTTTGAATATTGGATGCTTCCGTATGATCATCAGCAACTTTATTCTGTGCTGCACGGTTCATATTTACCACATCCGTACTGGTAAAAGTCCGCAAACTACTTAATGAACTGTTTAATAGCGTAATATAGTCATTAAAATTCACAAAAGGGGTTAAGTCTGAGTTGTTAAATTCCAGCGGAGTCATATCAAAAATAGAGGATACATAAGTTTCAGCAGATTTAGTAGTACTTTCCCATACTGACAAATCAACTTTTGTTTCTGACATTTAATTTCCTCCTACGAATAGCTGAGAGCTATGGAGTAGTAACTATCTGCTTCTGTAAAGGCCATCGAACTCTTTCTTAGTAAACTATCTGCTTCATCTTGAAGTTCCTTAATTTTACTACTAATCTCACCTTTATTTGAAGTTTGTTTAGACTGGTAGGTCATTAGATTTTGTTTAGCATGGGTGCATTTCTCTAAAAATCTACCCTTTACACTTCCTCTAAAACGAGACCCATCTACCTTCTCCAGTCGAGAAAAATCATTGCTCAGTAGTGAATTGATATTTTCAATTTGTTGGTCTAACTCACGATTTGCCTGCTCTAAGCGCTCAATCTTAGCAAGTAGCTCTTGACGTTGAGCTTGCAGATTGTTGCCTTTCTTTATACTTGTCTGATATTTTTCCATATAAAAATTGGCTAGTTGAGGATTTGACTTCATAAAATCTGACAATTCCTTCCGTTTTTATATCATTGTCACTATCCACATTCTACCATATTTTATTACTGATTTCTAGAAAATATAGATGAATATTGACAGAGAAGAAATTGCAAAATTATCATATTACTGCTCTTATATCCTCATAGCAGATTCGGATCATATTCAAAAAAGAAACTCTTCACAGAGTTTCTCAGATTGAAGACAAAGTCCTTAGAACATAAGTTTCTAAGGGATTTTATTTGTGTGAAGTCGTATAATAGAGGTAAGAAGGGTTGTGAGGTGCTCGCTATGTTTCACAAAGAAAAAACAGATTATAATCGTTGCCAATATGGCTTCTATACGATAGACGAATTGGTCCCAGAAGATCACTTTCTTCGCCAATTGGAAGCAGAGGTTGATTTTGATTTTATCTATGACTTGGTTGAAGAAACGTATAGCCCCGATCAGGGTCGTCCTAGTCTAGATCCCGTCATGTTGGTCAAAATCCCTTTGCTTCAATGTTTTTATGGTATTCGTTCCATGCGCCAGACCATTAAAGACATTGAAGTAAACGTAGCTTATCGTTGGTTTCTTGGACTAAGCTTAGATGACAAGGTGCCTCATTTTACTACATATGGAAAGAATTACAGTCGTCGTTTTTAAGATAAAGCACTGATTACTGAGATATTTTCACAAGTACTCCATCAAGCTTTATGTGCTGGTTTGATTGATCCTTCTGAAATATTTGTGGATGGTACCCATATCAAAGCGGCAGCTAACAGTAAGAAGTATCATAAGGAAATGGTTGCCCAACAAGCTAAATTTATGAGTGAGCAGTTGGAAGTTGAGATTGATTTAGATAGGAGAAAACACGAAAAAAAGTCCTTAAAGCCCGCAAAAGAAAGCGAGGCTAAAGAAAAGAAAATCTCAAGGACAGATCCTGAGAGTGGATGGTTCCACAAGGATCAACACAAGGAAGTATTTGCCTATTCTGCCCAAGTAGCGTGTGATAAGCATGGTTGGGCCTTGGCTTATACGGTTGGGGCAGGAAATGTTCATGATAGTCAGGCTTTTCCTACCCTTTTTTCAAAGTTAGAAGCTTTCTCCCCACGCTACATTATTGCGGATTCAGGCTATAAGACCCCAGCTATTGCCCATTATTTATTAGAGCGAAACATCATCCCTGTCTTCCCTTATACCCGCCCCAAGGGAGTAAGGGGGAACTTAAGACCCAGTGATTTTGTTTATGATGCCTATTATGACTGTTACCTCTGCCCAGAGAACCAAGTGTTAAGCTATCGCACGACGACTCGAGAAGGTTATCGTGAGTATAAGAGCAATCCCAAAGTATGTGCTTCTTGTCCCCTATTATCCGTTTGTACCCAGAGCCAGAATCAGCAGAAAGTCATCACAAGACATGTATGGAAAGATGACCTTGAATTTTGTGAAGAGATTCGCCACCAAAAAGGGATGAAGGAGCTCTATAAGAAACACAAAGAAACTATTGAGCGGCTCTTTGGGACAGCCAAAGAATACCACAATCTCCGTTATACAAGAGAGAAAGGCAAGTCCAAGATGGAAGATAAGATTGGGCTTACTTTGGCGTGTTTGAATCTCAAAAAACTAGTAAAAATGAGGGTGGGCAAGCCTTTTTATTTTGTTCTAAATCCGATTTTTGGATGGAATAGCAGATGATGAGACAAAATATTTTTGAAAATACAAAAAGACAAACGCCAAAAATGACGTTTGTCTACGTTCTGAGAAACTCTTCACAGAGTTTCTTGCATTATCTTTCTTTCACTTCTATTTCCGAATGACGATAGCCATAGCCAAAGTAAATCAAAATTCCTAAAAGTAGAGCGATTCCAAAGGCCAACCAAGTATCCCACGTGTACTGAGTCATAAAGGAAAGGCAGATGACAATAGATAAAATCGGAGTTAGAGGCACTAGCGGAGTTTTAAACTCTCCTGCCTTGGGCTGCCCCTTTTCCTTCCGCAACTTCAAGATGGCAAAGGCCAGCATAATCAGATAAGTCAAGGTACAGATATTGAGGAAAGAGGCGATGCTAGCCAAGGGAAAGATACCCGCACAAATAGCTGAAGCAATCCCCACTAAGATGGTAGCATTTTGAGGCACACGGCTAGTAGCAGTCAATTCCTTGAAAGACCGCGGTAAAAGTCCGTCGCGCGCTATACTGTAAATCATCCGAGACAAGGCATAGGTCATGGAGATGCAGACGGTAATCAGGGTCAAAATTGCTACGATAGAAACATAATTGGCAGCCCAATCTAGTCCAATACTGCGAAGTGAGAAAGCTACTGCATCTGGAACATTTAGCTTGGTATAGTGTACCAAGCCTGTCAAAACCAAGGTTACTAAGATATAGAGGATGGTCACAATCCCAAGGGAAAGGACAATGCCGCGTGGCACATTTTTTTGAGGCTCTTTGATCTCATCCACAGACATAGAAATCGACTCAAAGCCCAGAAAAGCAAAGAACATCAGAGAAGCTCCAGCCATAATCCCCGTCTGACCGCCATAGATCTGACCAAAACCGAAAGGTGCAAAGTTGGACCAATTCTCAGGTCGAAGATGGAAAAGCCCAACGAGAATAAAGAGAGCCAAAGCTGAGAATTTTAGGACGACCAAGGCTGAGTTAAAGCGCAGGGCTGCTTTTGAGTTTAGAAGTACCACGCCTGTCACAAAGACCAAAACCAGAATAGGCAACAAATCCACATAAGTCCCTGCTTTTGGATTGAATGTGCCATTCAAGGCTGTCGGTAGCTGGATATGAAAGCCGCTCAAAAGCCCTTTCAAGTAAGAACCCCAGCCAGAAGCTACACCTGATATAGCTGTCATAAATTCCATAATGGTCAGCCAACCAGCCAGCCAAGCTGGAAATTCTCCTAAAACAGCGTAAATATAGCTATAAGCTCCGCCATTAGCTGGAACTCGAGAGGCAAACTCCGCATAAAATAGGGCAGAGATGCTGACACATAGGGCAGAAATCACGATCGACACAATCAGAGCTGGACCTGCATAAGTCGCCGCCCCAATTCCCGTAACCGTGAAAATCCCTGTACCAACCATGGCACCGATCCCTAAAAGAATCAAATCCATCAGCTTCAGATGTCGCCGCATTCCCGTCCTGTTTTTACTGGCATCTTTTTTTCGAAAAATATTCATAAAATCCCCCTCCAAAGCATAGATGGTTTATTATATCATAGATTATTGGATTTACCAAAATCTCTTTTAAAATGCCACTTTATCGTTTGGCAAAGAAATGCAAAATAAGAAGCTGGGAAAGCCCAACTTCTTACATAGAGATAATTTTACGATAACTGCGGGAAGTAATCATGAAGACAATCACATAGCTGATAAAGAAGATTGCACAGACACCCAGTGTCACAGCCAGCATGAGAGCTGAATTAAGAACACCAAGAGCAGACAAGATCAAGCTCAGCATATGATAGGCAAAGGTCAGATGGATAAAGGCAAAGGCCAGTGGCAGGAAGAAAACAATCAAGATCTGTTTCCGAATGGTTTGCCTGATTTGTTTCTCATCCAGACCGACTTTTTGTAGAATCACAAAGCGATCCCGATCCTCGTACCCTTCTGAAATCTGCTTGTAGTAGATGATGAGGATGGTTCCCAGCATAAAGACGATTGACAAGAAGATGCCGATGAAGAACATGCCACCCAGCATGCCTTTGATTTCTTGCTTATCAAAAGCTGTTACCGAACCATAGACTGCTTGATTTTCAGGCAAGGTCTGATTAAACTGCTGCAATTTTTCTTGGTAAGCATCCCTCAGATTGCGCTGTTCTTCCGTTGACAGCTTTGTATCAAGCCAGCCATAATAATTAAGGTTTACAGAATATTTATCCGTCATTGCAGAGAAGATTTGGTCAGGATTTTTAAGAACCATGTAGATTTTCTCTGGAATGATCATGTTCATCTGATCAGGTAAATGTCCAAAGATAAAGTCTTCTTTGAGTTCTTCTTTTATTTTAAAGGTCTGACCAGCCAGCTGCAAGTCTTGCTTGGAATCTAACTTCACACCTTGCTGATAAAGTGCCACTTCATCATCCCCAAGATCAAGAGTTTTCCCCGTCATACTCTGATAATCCGCTTCTGAAATAGCCAAAATATACGTTTTCGGTGTGACAAATTTTTGAGCGGCAGCATTGATATCGAGCTGGTTGTCAGCACGACTTGTCACTCCCATCGTATAGTATGGATAGACACCTTTCTTAGTGACTGGCAACTGCTGCTCATTCACAAACTCTGTCAGCGCTTGCTCCATCTGCTCACCCGTGACTCCTTTTCCTTGAATACTAAAATCATGAGGAAACATAGCTTTCTGCATGTAGTCACCACCGGCATAGATATTAGCTCCGCCAGATAAGGTTACCAAAACCATGGTTGATAGGATAGCAATTGTCGCCAGTCCCACCGCATTTTTCTTCATGCGGAAAATCAGGTTGGAAACGGAAATCATGTTATTGGGTTGGTAATAATAGGACTTCCTCTTTTTCAAAAATTGCAGAAAGACTGTAATTCCAGCATTAAAGAGCAGATAGGTGCCTAGAATCACAAAGAGCACTGCGACAAAGAATGTAAAGACTGCTGACAAGGGATTGGTCACTCCTAGTGCAAGGAAATAACCGTATGCCAAGGCTGCAAGCCCAAGTAGTGTCTGCAGGAATAAAAAGCGACTTTTCTTTTCTCCACTATTCTTCTCTTTGACCAATTGCAGCGCATCAAGCTTTCTCAGGCGCAGACCATTGCTAATCATCAAGCAGAAAAAGACAAAGGCGTAGAAAACGGCAACCGCGATAACTACAGCAGGCTGAAAAGTTGACACCAAGACGACCTTTATCGCCATGATTTTTAGCAAGAGGGCATAGATCAACTGGTCAAATAAGAGCCCAATCCCTAGTCCAAGGATAAGGGTGACCAGACCAAATACTAGTAATTCAATTACCACCATGACAAAGAGGTGGAATTTATTGAGCCCTAGCACACTGTAGAGCCCCAGCTCTTTGGAGCGATTCTTGAAAACAAAGCTATTAGCATAAAAGACGATAATGCTGGTCGTGATGCTGACAATCACCATTCCAAAAGATAGCACCAAAGAAACAGCGCTTGCGCCCGTCATTTTTACTAGGTTGGGATTAAAAGTCAGGGAGAAAAAGATGTAGGAGATGGCGATAGCCAGACAGGTCGCCAGAGCGAACGGATAATAAAGCTTACGATTTTTGATTAAGTTAGAAAGCGCAAGCTTACTAGTTAATCTAAGCATGAGCTTCCACCTCACTTGCCATAACTGTCAGCGTATCGGAAATTTCTTGGAACATCTGCCGCTCGGTCTTGTTACCACGGAAGATTTGATTGTAGAGAATCCCATCCTTGATAAAGAGCACACGCTTGGCTC
>ERZ772906.1847-NODE-1847-length-11304-cov-12.777136_pt1 | contig 11304 bp, 7 predicted proteins | sample MGYA00511338_ERZ772906 | MGnify/ENA primary metagenome ERZ772906 (study PRJEB29015, sample SAMEA2738076) | human oral metagenome | biome: human oral; feature: human-associated habitat; material: saliva | place: China | collected 2212 ... | reverse complement strand
ATGGTTCTAAGATTACCAAGACTGTTGAAATCACAGTACTAAGGGATACAGATGGTGACGGTGATCCAGATATTACCGATACAGATGATGATGGCGATGGCGTACCAGATACGGTAGAGACGGCAAAGGGCTCAGATCCTAAGAATGCTAATTCTAGACCAGCTGCTACGATTACTCCTATTGCGCAGCCAACGATCACTAATGGAACACAGAGCGTTAATGATAAGACCGCAATTACTAATATTGTAGTAACACCAGGAAATAATAACGCAACTGTAACTGTAGACAGCAGCAAACTACCAAACGGTGTAACTTATGATTCAGGAACTAAGACAATTAGTGGAACGCCAAATGTAACTGATTGGGGTAGTACAGAAGAAAAGCGTAAGTTTGAGATTCCAGTAGTCATTACGAATCCAGATGGTTCTAAGATTACCAAGACTGTTGAAATCACAGTACTAAGGGATACAGATGGCGATGGTGATCCAGACATTACTGATACGGATGATGATGGCGATGGATATTCAGATGCTGTTGAAGCTTCAAATGGAACTAATCCTAAGGATGCGAATTCTAGACCAACATCTAGTGCAAACTCAGGAAGGTCAGGAGGACATAGTGCACGTAATCATGCAGGAAAGACTCCGCTAAGATCAGTTTTAGGCCCTAAGACAGGAGATGGCTTTGAGGTTTATGTATATGCAGGATTTGCTATCTTTGCAGCATTTGAAGTAGCAATTCTGATGCTAATTCGCAGGAGAAGAAGAGACCGTTAATAGAAGCACTAGTTGCACAAATTTTAACCTTCTCTAAAACTTAGAAGGTATTAATAGGTAAACAAAAATGGGCTTGAGCATGGTGTTCAGGTCCATTTTTGTTATATCTATAAATTAAGATATAATATATATAAAATCTAGATAATTGCACAAATGCTTGGCAATATCGTGTATAATATGCGAATAAGTATGTTGTTTTTAACATAATAATTATTCGTTATATTTGTTCATTGAAAGCAAAGGATTGGATATGAGTATTAGAAAATCTCTTACACCGGTATTGGTGGCTTTGGTAACATTCATTTCAGCATTCATAATGTTTGGTTTAGAAGCTAACGCAGCGACTGTTAATGCGAGCAGTGCTGCAGAGATTCAGCAGGCAATTAACAATGCTACAGGGGATACTGAAATTGTTCTTACTAGAGATATGGATTTAAGCACAACTATTAATGTGCCAGCAGGTAAGGACATCACTTTGAAGGGTGCCGTAACACTCACTAAGAAGAACACTGGAATAGCTGTAAAGATTGCGGATGGTGGGTCTTTGACATGGCAGGATGTTAAACTAGACGGGAATCAGCTTGGAACAAACTACAGCTCTGCAATCATAGATAACGCAGGAAAGCTCACTATGAACAGTGGAGAAATCAAAAATGTAAATACTAATAATGGGTTTGTTGGTGTAGTTAAAGTTAGAGGGACAAATGCTTCGTTCACTATGAACGGTGGATCACTACACGATAACAAGATGTCCAATCAGTTCGTTGCTATAGTTAAGGTTACAGAGGGTGCTGCATTCACTATGAATGGCGGTGATATCTCTAATAACACACTAGAGCCAGATGGAAGTTCAGGATTAAATGCTGCCGTAACAATTGAAGGAATCAAAGGAAATTCAACAATGGTTATGAATGGCGGTACCATTACGGGCAATAGCTCTGACTTTGGTGGTGTACTTGTTGGAAGCTTTAGTACTAATAATACTATGCAGCAGAATTTTTCGAATCCGGCATATCGCTTCTCAACTGGTAAGATGACTATGAATGGTGGTACCATTTCTAACAACACAGCACTATCGCTAGGTGGTGGTATTGCTGTTAACGGAGCTGGTCAGCTAACGATGGAGGGTGGAACAATTTCTGGCAACAAGGCTCCATTTGGTGGCGGAATTGGTGTCAATGATTATCTTCTATCCGATGATCGTGGCACATACCCAGAGGCAACTTGGAGAAGATTTTTCCCTGCAAAGGTAACTATCAATAATGGTCTTATTACTGGAAACCATGCAACTATTACAGGAAAGAAGGTAAATAAAGATCCTTTTGCTGAAAATGGAGTAGGCGGTGGAATCTATGTTGCTTCGCAGGAAGTTACTATAAATGCTGCAACTATTACTAATAATACTGCTGGAAAGCAGGGTGGTGGAGTTTATGTTGCCGCTGTACCATATAAGCTTCAGATGGGCAAGACGATGGTGACAGGTAATACAGCTACTAAGCTTGGTGGCGGAATGTGGCTCTGTCCAACAGGTTCTGCAAAGACTGCAATTACTAATGGAGCTTCGTTCTTTGATAATACTGCAGGTACAGGAGCAGATAATAACGATAAGAATGCTGCTGGAGATGATGTTGCATCTATTGCAAAGAATGATCCAGCATCTCAGACACTAGTGCTTTCTAACAATGGACTCGATAACTGGCTAGTTCACTGGTATGAAGATGGAAAGATTGATAACTCATATCTAGGAGCTTCAAACGGAAGTGATAGATATCCTAACACTGTTAATCCGCCGGTTGACAAAGGTACGCTAGATGGAATAACTGAGAATATTTCATTGAAAGCTATAATGTCAGATAAGGGTAAGGCAGCAGCAAGAAGATCTGCGAAAGTTGTTGTTACAGGTAATACAGCACCTCGAGGAGGTGGAATTGGATCTAATGGTGAAGTAGATTTCGGAACCGATCCAGTTAACTATGATAAGGTAAAACTAGATGTTTCCAAAGAATGGGAGCCGGATAATACCGATCATGTAACTTCTGTAACAGTTGGATTATTTAGAGTAACTAAGAAGGTGCTTGACGGCGTTGTACTAAAAGATTCAAGCGGTAACACTATCGATACTACAGGTTGGACTAACGCTCAGATTTCAGATGCTAAGATTAAGCAGCTGATGGAGAGTGGTTCAAATGATTATGAGCAGATTGATCAGATTGCATTAAAAGAGAGCAATAACTGGAAGCACAGCTTCATAGATCTAATGAAATATAACATGGTAAATGATGCTCAGGATACAGATGACCCAATAACTTATTTTGTTCGTGAGATGGACACCAATGGAAACTGGGTACAGAATGAATCAAAGGGAACATTTGGAACTCAGACGATAAAGGTTGCATACGAGGTAGTAACTAACGCTACTGGTGATTCAAAGCATACTATTTCCAACAAGGTATCTCCAGAAGAAATCACAATTGAAGTAACCAAGGACTGGGTTGGAAAGAAGGCTAGCGAGGTAAAGGTTCAGCTATATAAAAACGGAGCTCCACTAAGCCCCGTTGTTACACTGAATGCTGGAAATAACTGGAACACAAGATTTGAGCATCTTCTAGTTAAAGATGCTGGAGCAGCAGCTAACAACGTATATAAGGTTGTAGAAGTTGGAGAGTCTAATGGTGAAGTAACTCTTGAAGGTACTACATATAAGGTAGTATATGGAGAGATAGATCAGGATGGCAAGACAGTTATAACAAATACTGAAAAGCCAAAGCCAGATCCTAAGAAACCAACACCTGATCCAAAGAAACCACCAAAGAAGGTTAAGCGTACTCCTAGGACAGGTGATGCAAATCACGTTGGCTTCTTCACTATTTTAGGAATAGGAGCGTTAGCATCTCTAGGATTTGTATACCGTGTAAAGAGAAGATATATGTAAAGCCAGACAATTTGCAATTAATACTAAACTAAAATGTTAAATGAAAAACGTTTGCCGTACTGTTCGGCAAACGTTTTTTCTGCAATTATTAATGAATCTAACCTTATTATATTTGTGTATGACAGCTCCGAAGTTATTTAGTATTTCTTTAGTATGTGTTTTTTCTGCTCTTGCGATGTAAGCGGTACAGAATTATAAGTGTTGGAATAATGCATACATATGCCAAAATATTTAGAATCATATTGTTTAAGTCTGTATCAAGAGATGGTGGCAATGTTCCGCTGACGTTATTAACACCATGTGCAAGTGCAACGAGGACAAGGGATCTACACTTCTTCATGTAGTATGTCAAGATAATCCCTACGATTGATGTGTACACGCCCTGGATAAAGCTTCCATGCCATACACCGAACATCACACCAGTTACTATAACTGGCAGCCATGAGACATCTGTTACATTCTCCAAGCTACTGAATATAATTCCGCGGAATAGAATTTCCTCGATTATAGGCCCAACAACTACTATTGCGAGGAATAGCCATATATAGGCACCATTTTCCATATCGTCGTAAAGAGTATCAAACCCTTTAACTTGCTTGGCGAGGAATTCAGAGTATTCCGCAAGATAGTAAATTACATTGAGCCAAATGCTCGAAATACCACCCGCACCTAAACCAATTATAACTGAATATATAGCTCCTGTTGGTTTTGAAATAGCAACCTCAGGCTCTTTCTTGGTAAAGATTGCACGGTAGAATATGTAGCATACAATTGAGAGTATGAACGCTATTGAAGCATCTACGAAACTTGCACTTGTGTTTATGAAGTTATCACTAACGGAGAAAATTGCAAATACTACTCCAATTAAAGCAGAAACTAGTTCTGATAATATGTCATAAACAAATAGTAATATAAGTGGTAAGAATAAAAAAAGTATTCTTTTTAAAGGTGTTCTTTTTGTATCCAATTTATTTTCCTCCAATCATTTGAATCATATAATAACATAAACTTAAAAATTATAATATAAAAAACACACTAAATATTAGATAGTTACATAGCTAAAATTGTATGTCATAGTAGAAATTTCAGTAATATTATGTTTGTTAGAGGTGTCTAATGATGATAATATAAATGTGAGGAATTACTTATCTATATTAGTAAAATGAGAGTGTAGAATACTGAAAGGGTGTGATAAAGTTTGGATTCTAAAAAAACACAAAAGAAAAGGCGGAAAGAAATCAGGCTCGTATCACATATGATAGCGCTCTACTGCCATAAGAATCATACTAATCAAAATGGTAAAGTGCTATGTGAAGACTGTCAGCAATTATTAGAATATGCGAGGCTCCGTAGTGCAAAATGTCGATTTATGGAAAATAAGACGTTTTGCAGTAACTGCAAGATACAATGTTACTCGCCTGAGATGAAGAAAAGGATTCAGAAGGTCATGCGCTATAGTGGTCCAAGGATCATCATATATCATCCAGTGCTTTGTCTAAAACATGCGCTTACTGGTGTCATTGAGAAGAGGAGAGCTAAACGTGATTAAGATGAGACTGATAAGACTCTTAAAGGGTTCTGTAAAGTATATAATCTATCAAATCATATGGCAGTGGCTTTCTCTGTTTGCTCAAATTGCGATAGTGTTGCAAGTTACAGAGCTAATCGATTCTGTGTGGCAAAAGAGTGTTACGAATGATGAAATACTTACGACTGTCGGAATTGTAGCGGTTGGGCTAATGATTAGATTTATTTGCGACCGGCTGTATTCTCGTGCGTGCTATTTGGCAAGTGTCGATGTTAAGCGTGCACTTAGAGAGCAGATATATAAAAAGGTGCTATGGCTAGGTCCATCATACCGTGAACAGATTAGGACTTCTGAAATCGTACAGATGACAGGTGAAGGTGTGGAGCAGCTAGAGACTTATTTCGGTAGGTATCTAAGTCAGTTTCTCTATGCACTCCTTGCTCCGGTAACGCTATTTTTTGTCATTTCGAGAATTAGTTTACAAACATCTATCGTACTACTTGCGGCTGTTCCGCTTATTCCGATTGTAATTATGCTCGTAATGATGGTAGCAAAAAAGATTCTTGGTAATTACTTTGATATATATTATGGACTTGGTGATAGCTTCCTCGAGAAGCTGCAGGGCATGACAACGCTAAAGATTTATAGGGCTGACCAAAGAGCGGTTGATCAGATTGATAGTGAATCAGAACAGTTTCGCAAGATTACAATGAAGGTGCTGATGATGCAGCTCAATAGCACATCTATTATGGATATCATCGCATATGGTGGTGCAGCAGCGGGAATCATCAGTGCACTAATTGAATTTTATAATCGCAACATTAATGTGTCAGGCGTTTTAATGTGCATATTTCTAGCTGCAGAGTTTTTCTTACCAATGCGTCTTCTTGGCAGCTTTTTCCATATTGGGATGAACGGAATGAAGGCTAGTGATAGAATCTTTGCATTTCTTGATCTTCCAGAACAGAAGCGTGGTAATAAGGAACTTTCGGGCGAAAATATAGATATAAGTCTCGCGAATGTTACGTTTTCATATGACGAAAGCAGGGAAATTTTGCATGATATTAGCATGGATATAGATTCTGGTTCACTCGTGTCCATAGTTGGAGTTTCAGGCTCAGGCAAATCAACTATCGCAGGAATCTTGCTCGGCAAGAATCACAACTACAAGGGAAGTATAAAGGTAAATGGCATCGAGCATCAGGAAATAACCAGTAAGTCGATTATGGATAACTTTACTATGATTGGTCATAACAGCTGGATTTTCAAAGGCACCGTGCGAGATAATCTTATGATGGGCAATCCTGATGCAACAGAAACGGAGATGCTTGAGGTCTTGGATAAGGTTAATCTAAGGGCATTTCTTGAAGCTCAAAACGGGCTAGATACAAGGGTTGAATCTAATGCAACGAATTTCTCAGGAGGTCAGAAGCAGAGACTTGCTCTAGCGAGAGCGCTACTTCACGATACACCGGTATATATATTTGATGAAGCAACTTCTAATATAGATGCCGAGAGTGAAGAAGTAATAATGTCAGCTATCACACAGATTGCGAAGGAGAAGACCGTCATCCTCATATCCCACAGACTTGCTAATGTTGTAAATAGCAACGCTATATATATGCTTCGTGGTGGAGTAATAGTTGAAAAGGGAACTCACGAAGAACTTATGCACCTAAAAGGCACATATGAGAACTTGTACTCTGAACAATCAGAGCTTGAGAATTACTCTAAAGGAAGAGAGGTGGCGCCATATGGAAAAGGATAAGCGCAGATCAGATATTGCAATAATGCGCAGTCTTATAGTACTAGTAAAACCGCTTACAGGCGTTATGGTTACAGGTATCGTACTCGGTGTAGCTGGCTTTCTATGTGCAATATTTCTCACGATTGTGGGAGGAATCGGAGTGATAAAAGCTCTATCTGTCTTCGGTGGGGATGTCATGTTTGGTAGCATTGCGCTGGATGATTCAATGACGTGGAGTCAGATTTTTGCAATTCTAGTTATACTTGCTGTAGCAAGAGGTGTGCTTCACTATGGGGAACAATATTGTAATCATTATATAGCATTTAGAATTCTAGCTATAATACGTCATAAAGTGTTCGAATGCCTTAGGCAGCTTTGTCCAGCGAAGCTAGAGGGCAAGAATAAGGGAGATCTTATTTCAATCATCACAGGTGATATTGAACTACTTGAAGTATTCTTTGCTCACACTATATCTCCGATTGTAATTGCTTTCATAACATCGCTAATTATGGTCGTGTTTATAGGATATCAGAGTACTGCCGCTGGATTCATAGCGCTTGTAGGATACATTGTAGTTGGAGTTGTTATTCCTGTATGGAATGGTAAAAGAAGCGCCGGCGTAGGCATGAAGTTCCGTAATGGTGTAGGTGAACTCAATAACTTCGTACTAGACAGTATGTACGGTGTTGATGAAATTATTCAGTACAATCACGGAGATGAACAGATTCGTAAATTGAACGATAACTCCCGCTCACTTGCCGAGGATCAGAAGAACCTCAGTTTATACGAGGGTTCTCAGAGGGCAGTTACCAATATAGTGATTCAGCTGTTCTCCTGGGGAATGCTATTTACCATGATATACCTCTATGTCAATAGTGCCGCTACATTCTCTGAGATGCTAATCGCTACCCTTGCCATGATGAGTTCCTTCGGGCCCGCTTTAGCACTATCATCGCTTTCTAATAGCTTGAATCAGACGCTTGCATGCGGAGAAAGGGTGCTTTCACTTCTCGAAGAAGCACCAGAAGTCGAGGAAGTAAGTGGAAAGGAAGAGACTATATTTACAGGCGCTAAGGCTGATGATATTACATTTTCATATGCAGATGAAGTTATCCTCAAGAATGTTTCTGTGGATATTGATAAAGGCAAGGTGCTAGGTATACACGGTGCTAGTGGCTCTGGGAAATCTACACTTCTTAAGCTCTTAATGAGGTTCTGGGATGTTAAACAGGGTGTAATGCGCATATCAGAAAAGGATATAAAGGATATCAATACAGTCGATTTACGTAATATGTCTTCGTATGTAACTCAGGACACTATACTTTTTCGTGACACTATAGCAAATAATATCAGGGTTGCAAGAGCAGATGCCGACTTACTTGCAATCGAAGAAGCCGCTAAGAAAGCTAGTATTCACGAGTTTATAATGAGACTACCTCACGGGTATGAAACGAATGTAGGGGAACTTGGTGACACACTTTCAGATGGAGAGAAGCAGAGGATTGGACTTGCAAGAGCATTTCTTCATGACGCTGATTTGTTGCTACTTGATGAGCCTACAAGTAATCTCGATATTTTGAATGAAGGAATTATACTTAAGTCACTAGAAAAAGAAAAGTCAGGCAAGACGATAGTACTCGTTTCTCACAGGAAGTCGACACTTTCTCTTGCTGACAGAGTGTATGAAATGAATAACGGTAGATTATCATAATTAAATATTACTTTATGTATAAAATCTCATCTGTGAATTATATTTACACGCTCTTGGGAATTGATTGAGGAGGAGTTGTAAAAATGTTTTGGGATAATGTGGCCGGCGTCTATGACATTTTTGTCAAGATTATAAACAGGAAGACGCATAATGAACTTAAGGGGATTGTCGGTAAATACATAGAGCCCCATGATAAGGTGCTCGAGTGTGCCGCAGGGACTGGAATGCTAAGTGAAGTTATAGCTGATAGATGTGAATCACTTATTGCAACAGATTTTGCACCTAAGATGATTAAACGTGCCGAGAAGAATTGCTCAGCGCATGACAACATAACTTTTGCGTTAGCCGACATAACGGCACTAAATTATCCAGATAACAGCTTTGACAAGGTTATTGCAGGAAATGTTATACATCTCTTAGATGACCCTACAAAGGCTCTCATAGAGCTAAACAGAGTCTGCAGGCCCGGAGGGATGCTGATAATCCCAACATATATGAATCGAGATAAGAAGGGGAAGAAGACTGCATTTACCGATTCGTTTGGAAAAGCAGGTGCGGATTTTAAGCACTACTTTAATGTTGTGAGCTATCTAAAGTTTTTTAAGATAGCTGGTTATATAGATGCAAAGGTTGAGCTGGCAGACGGTAGGATCCCGTGTGCAGTTGCAACTATGCGAAAGAAAATATAAACTAGCGCTAGTATGATTGCGAGGGCGGTTTATAGTTAAAAGCTGACAATAAAGAATTGAACAGGGAGGAGTTTAGTATAGTTAGACTCCTCACTTTGTTTTTTATGTTTTAAGAAAGCTAAAAAAATTTGGGAATTATAAGATTTTAATTTATAATGGAATAGTCACTATAGCAGGCTATAATTAGAGGCAGAAAATGAACATTCCCACTCAAGAAACGGTGATAGCTTTAGGCTTTGTTATACTCATAATATTTATTTGGCTGGTTATTGCTCTTAGCAAATCCAACCAGAAACGAGCGGGTATACGAGGTGAGAAATTTGCCACTAAACTTATAAGAGAAACGTTGAACGACGATGATATACTTTTATGTAACGTAAGAATTTCTTATGATGGTAAAAAGACTGAGCTTGACAACGTTATTCTCAACAAGCGTGGCATTTTCATAATCGAAGTCAAGAATTACGTCGGCACTATCACAGGCGGTCTCAATGATTATGAATGGAACAAGACGAAGGTCACTGCTTCGGGCAATTCATATACGAGCTCCGTCAAGAACCCTATTAATCAAGTGCGTCGTCAAGTTTATATATTAGCGAATTATCTCAAAGACAACGGCATTAACGTGTGGATAGAAGGTTATGCATTTCTCGTAGAGGGGAATAGTCCAGTAAGAAGTGCGTACATACTTAACGATCAACAGGATATAGATGCTGCGATTCATCTTAGGACTAATAACAAATTGAAACCACAGACTCGAGACGAAATCATAAGGCTACTATCGTAGGTTGAAATTGAAAAATGATAATATATGAAAGAGGTATATTGCTATATGAGGAAAATATACGTATTAGTCTTGATAATAGTATTAATCATGGTGATGTGCTCTGGCTGCATTCTGCCTGACGGTGAGCCATTAACGACCGAGAGTGTAACAAAAAAGGTCGAAGAGCGTTACGGTGCAGGTAAGGTAAAAGTTAAACAGCTTGATAGGAAGACTTGGGAAATTTCGCCTAATGATTATCCTGATATCAAGTACACCATTAAGCAGAAAATTGGTCATGGAGGTGTAATTCCAGTCCCTGCATATACGGATGATGATAATAGAATGGAAATATTAGGTAAAATTGTCCTGCATAAGTTCTTCAGCCGAAAAGAGATAAAAAATATAGAATTCTCGGATTCAATAATTAAGTATAAATGCAATGTAAAAAGTGATCAGGATGTTGAAGCTCTGTGTTCTAAGCTGCAGGCAATGTGCGAATACATGAATGAACACTATAGTTCTGTCGTTAAGGATGCATATGTTTTGGCTTATTTCAAGGAGCCACGGGGAGCTGTTCCAGCTGTTGCCAAATATAAAAAACCAGCTATGCGAGATAAAATTAGCAAGTCTAAAATTATTTCGTATTTAGACTCTAAGTATGGTAGTGGAACTTACACATTCAGAAAAGTTCCATCAGATGAAGTTTCGCATGAAGGTGAAGTAGAGGTAAAACTGAATGCTTATCCGGATATGCCTTTCTACCTTGCAACCAGTACTAAGCAGGGTAAGCGAGGTCAGCTGACAGACACACTTTACATAGATATGATATATAATTTGGCATCTAAGTTTCCAGCGAGTGAATATGATTCTTCAAGCTATTTAGAAGTAGAAGGAGAAGAGAATCTTGATGGAGAAAGATACTATGGAGTTCTTCTAAGGCGTTACTTTAATTGGGGTGATGAGACAGGTGTTATCGAAAATATGCAGGTGATCCGAAAGGCTCTAAGGTCGTATTTGGATCAGTATCCGGTAGTTAATTATTCGGATTATCCTGAGAACAAGCATGTGGTGAAAACACCTATTTGTATGAAGATATCTGTACAGTTTTAATTTATAAGTAATATTATTAAGGAGGATATATATGGGTTTTGATAT
>ERZ772906.1846-NODE-1846-length-11305-cov-35.652622_pt1 | contig 11305 bp, 9 predicted proteins | sample MGYA00511338_ERZ772906 | MGnify/ENA primary metagenome ERZ772906 (study PRJEB29015, sample SAMEA2738076) | human oral metagenome | biome: human oral; feature: human-associated habitat; material: saliva | place: China | collected 2212 ... | reverse complement strand
GCTGAGGCACGATAAGCAATGAGCCGCCCTCTGCCAGCAGTGCAGAGGGCGGCTCTTTCGCTTGTATAAGGGTACCCAAAGGTACCACACGAGCTACAGCAGGAGGTTAGTCACCCGAAGCAGAAGACTTCAGGACAGACGTTGCCAACTCGGTGATGCTCCGTTGCTGCTCAAGTAGGGCTGCCTTCTTCTCGCTCTGCAGCTTGATTTCGGCGCGGGCATCCTCGAGCTTCTTGGCCTTGTTGGCCTTATCCTTGCACACCTCTTCAATCTGCTTTTGGAGGGGAACGATGAGTTCATCGATAAGATGCGTGCGGATAGACTTCATTCTCTCCTGGAGCAAATCCTCCAGTTGCTGTTGCATTGGAGCGAAGTCCACTGCTCTTCGGATAGCATAGAGCTGATCAACGAGCTCTCTACGGGCTTCCCGCCCCCAGCTCCCGAATAGAGCATTGACACACTCAAATACACCAATAAATGGGGCAGCAAATGCAATCGCCACGCCTCCGAAGAAGCCGATACTTGAGTCATCAGAGCTACAGCCTCCCCCTTGATCTATACTGAAATGGTGATCCTTATTCTCGGCTCCAAGCAAACGTGACAAGCTCTTGATTAGGTCCTTCGCATCCACATCATCAGGGAGATAACGCTCCAAGATATCTTCAACATCAACTTTGAAGTCTTGGAGTACTCTATTCCCCTCAATTTTCAGTCTATTCAGAGCATCGCTCTGTATCCGTGGGACTTTCTTCTCAAACTGAGTGAACTGGTCTTGAATAGCCGAGGCTGCATCGTCCCTACCTTCTCCAAAGAAACCGATCTTCTTTGCCCTCTGTATAGACTGGTCAATTACCTTATCCAGGGCATCCTCTGCCTTATCTCTAAAGCGAGAAGTTACCTCAGCAATAACCTCTTCCAGAGACCCGTGGAGGGAATCAATCTTACGATTCAGCTTCCGCTCTGCTTTAGCTAACTGCTCCCCACGATCCTCCAGCTCGTAGTCAGGCATTTCTAAGACCTTCACCTGGCTCTCGGCTAGAGTCAGAGCATTCTGAATATCACTGAGAAGTTTATTCCCTGCAGTCTGAATCATATTGACGGGCTTTCGCAAGAGGATCTCCACCTTATCTCGCTCGATCACATCGCGGACAGCCTCATTGAGCGACTCTACAAGGCTACGCTCATATAGCTCAGACTGCGAACTGATCTCAAAGGTCTCGCAGTATCTCTTGTAGTGGTGAAGAAGCACTTCATCCGCCTGTATACGACTCATCGGGAGCTTGGAGAGCAGTGCCATCTCCGCAGAGAAGGGGATGGGATGTGTCTCCTGCACCAACTCTATAATAGAGTCATCTTGAAGCTCGTAGGCTGCTTGTCGCAGTGCTTGCTCCGTAGCTGTGGAGATTTCTTTGGGGGTCTCGCCCTGTGCCACATTGATATCGTACTTATTGATACCGACGAGGATCTTGCCGATACCACAGTTACGGACATCCTTGAATAGGATATCGCGGTCACTTGCGTCGAAGGCACGACCTGCATAGAGGAGCAAGAGCGATACATCCGCCTGCTTGAGGAATTGGCGTGTACGCTCCTCACGGGACACGATCGGGTCATTGAATCCCGGGGTATCAACGATCTCCACGCCCTTGAGGTACTCCAGGGGATAGTACAGCGTGACCGCCTTAGTGATGGCGATATACTTCCCATCAGCTCCTACATAGTCGATGAGATTGGAGAAGCTGTCTTCCTTCGTCTTCCCCAAAAGGCTATCGAGCTGGGATATTTTCCCAGCCTTGGCGACCAGCTCCTGAGCCGCCCTGATCTTAGATCCTTGAGCAGTCGACTCCTGTCCTTCCTCTATGGGAAGCTGTGCCGTATTACGGAGCTCTGCCCATTCATCTGGGGTATAGAACTCCGCCACGAGCTTCTTCTCTGGCCCGTAGGTGATGTAGGAGAGCGAAGCGGTCATCGGACTGGTCGCTGCAGGCAGGATAGTATCTCCGAAGATGAAGGAGTTGAGGAAGGTTGATTTCCCCGCCTTCATCTGACCGATTACACCTATCGTCAGCTTTTGCTCCTCGGCACGCTTGATCTCGGCCTTCAGCGTGGAGTCATCGATCCAGCCATATTCCTTAGCTCGCTGGAGGAGCTGTAGGAGTCGCTGCTTGCGCTCCCAAATTTCTTTGAGTAGATCCATTGTTATTTGATTTGATGGGTATTATCTATGTAGTTGGCTCAGTTGGTCAATCTGCTTATGAAGCTGGTCGAAACGCTTCTTAAGCCCTTCCAGATCCGCAAGCTTCGACCGACACTTTTCAGCCTCTTCTTCTGCACTTTGGATCTTTGACACAGCCTGCTCAATTGCATCGAGATTCCCCTTTAGTATACCAGGGGCAGCCTCACTCAGTACCGTCAGCTTCTCCTCCAGCTCCTTGTACTCTGAGGCATCCATCTCATAGCGTTTAGAGCCCCAGAAAGGATCCTTAAAGTGAGGAATTCTAACCGCATCCTCCGCCAGTTCGGCTACCGTATCGAGGTTATCACTAAACGTCGTCTCAAGCTCGCTCAACTCTTGGTCGTACTGCTTTCGCTTAGCATCACACTCTTTCTTGATATCCATCTGCTCATCGAGCCCCTCTTGAATGAGCTCCGAGATCGTATCAAGCAAGTCCAAGCTACTGCTTGAGCCCAGCGTAGAGAAGACCTGATGCAGCTCATCCAGGGGAGTTTTCATCCCCATATAGATGAAGCCCTTCACCTCGAGCTTCTCTTTGCTACAGGTCGCACGAATGGCCTGCTCGGCCTGCTTCACCTCTGACGGAGACTTGGTATCGACCTTGTTGATGATGATATAGAGAGGCTTGTGCAGATACTGGCAAATGACACGAATGGAGCGCGTATTGAGCGTACCACTATTCACATCGACCACCCAGAAGAGGGCATCACACTCATTGATGACCTCCATCGTACGCTGCTCATCCACCCCATCCTGAGAGCTGAACCCAGGGGTATCTAAGATACTCAGACGCTCTAAGCCCTTGTTGGCATAAGCCATCACGAAGTACTTAATCATCGAGGAGACACCACCGACTTCCTCCAGCACCTCCTTACTGACCCTACGGAAGGTATCCTCCGAGATCTCCTTGAGGATGGAGTCAGGCGTATAGAAGCGATACGTAGCTTTACCGCCGCCTTTACGCCCAGAGATATAAGTCGGGATGGCCGTCGTTGCCTTGGAGCTCACGGGGAGCTGGATGGCGTGAGGGTCTCCTTCCTGGAGGAGCCGGTTCACGATACTCGTCTTCCCGGCGCTGAACTCCCCGATAAAAGCCACCTTGACCTTACCTTGGATCCAGCTCTTGGCACACTCGGACTGCCACATAGAGAGGTCACGCTCCCCTTCATCAGTGAGCGTGATATACGCACGACATTCATCGGAGTGGATGAGGGCGACCATCTCTTCGACCTTCTGCTCCAGCTCGGAGCGCTCAGAAGTGACCTGAGCTGTCAGCACCTCTCGGACGAACGATAAGGCTTGTCCTCGGCAATTGACTCGGTCCTTCGTCGCAGTCAGCTCATAGTTCAGCTTCTCCTTTTCCTTATTCGTCTCGTCAAGGGTCTCTTGCAGAGAGGAAAGTTGCTTCTCCATCGCCGAAACTTGCTCTTTCACTTCCTGAGTCTTAGCACGCTCTCGCTTTAGAGTCTGCTCACACTCCTCCTCGAGCTCCTCGTTTTCCTCTTCGGCATTCTTCAGAGCTTTCTTCGTTCGTTCCAGGCGTGCCGTCAGCTCTTCCACCTTTGCTTGAAGGGCTGAGTCTGCTTGCGGAGTCGAAGAAGGAGTTACTACCCGCTCCGTTTCTTCGGCTGGCGCAGGAGAGGCTTCGCTCTCTTTATCCGTGGCGAAGAGTGAGCTTCCTCCAAAGAGAGACAAGGATTGATCTTGGGTAGAGGTATCTTCCTTTGGCTTTCCTTTGCCAAACCAACGTAGTATAAAGTCAAACATAGACAATGATAGTGATCCCCCCAGCCCAAGCCCCACAGAAGAGATCTATAGACTGGGGGGATGATTAGATTAGTGCTGTTGCTTCAGCTCCTGTAGCTCCTTGTTCAGCAGCTCGCAGGCTTCTTTGTATTCAGCTAAGTCACGGAGGGCTGCCGCATGCTCGTCCTTGAGGCGACGGAGTTGCTTCTTCGTTTGGTCAAGCTCTTCCTCGATATCATCGTGGTCGCCTTCCAAGCTACGCGCCTCCCGCTTCGACTGCTGCAGACGACTGTTAAGCTCTTCGATACGCTGATCTTGAGCCTTGAGTCGCTCACGCAGCCGCTCGATCTCTTTCGAAGCCATTTCCCGTGCTTCGGGAGAAGGCGTACCTACGCCATCGCTTGGCTTTGCTGGGAGGACCTTATCCTTGAGAATAGCACCGACGACTATTCCAATACCAATTCCAATAAGTGCTTCTGTCATATTCTTAGTCTTTTCCATTAGTTATTTTATTACTTAGGAAGAGAAGGTAGCCAGATACTGATCCTTCTCCTTCATTACCTTGATCTCAGCCTCGTACTTCGCTTGTTCCTGCTCCTGCTGCGCTTGTAGCTGGGAGAGGGCTTCACGCTTCTCTCCAACGAGGGTAGCAGCTTCGGCATTCATTCGCTCAGCGATGAGACGGAGGGATTCGGAGAGGTAGTTGCGCAAGTCCGCCTCGAAGTTGGGCAGGATCTGCGCATCCAAGAAGTTCTCTACGGCAGCTTCACGGCGGGGCTTACTGAAGAACTCGGTCGCTTTACCTACCAGACCTTCGATAAAGCCACGCTCCTTCTCTGCTGCAGAGGAGACTACCGAAGATATCTGGTGTCCCTTCTGAATAAAGCTTCCAGCCTTACTCATCGCATTCATCATACGCATCATCTTGGTCGTCTTAACGGCCGTCGTGGCCACAGCTGCAACTTCCCCGACCTCAAGGGCAGCACCTGCGACACCAGCGACACCAGCAGCACCAGCAGCACCAGCAGCACCAGCGGCACCAGCGGCACCAGCGGTGCCAGCGGTGCCAGCGCCTCCCAGCCCCAAGACACTGAATCCTCCTGTAGCAGCTACGCTAGCCACAGCAGCCGCAATAGCCAGCCCCTTAGCGATCCACCCAAACGTCTTATCATTTTCGTGTCCGACCGAGTCAAAGTCCGCCACATGAATATCATTTACCTGATCGCCCAGCTGACTTAAGTCGATGGTCTCTACCGAAGGAAGCTGAACACGTATATCACGGCTTGAGGCATTCACCTCACGGATAGTAGTAGCCACCTGACGAGTGAAGTTCTGCAAGAGAATGGTCTTGACGTTAATAACCTCCGCCTTGATCTCTTGAGTGTAGGAGATTCCCTTCTTTGAGAGGATACCATTGAGCGAAGACCACAGCTGGGTACGCAGGGTGCTCTGGGTCTCATCGACCTTGTCTGAGAGCTTCTCTTCGACACGCTCCATCAGCTGACGGATATTGCTCTGCAGGCGCTCCAGCTCATGCTCTTGCGCACGTACAGCATCCTTCAATTCCTTGGGAGAGGAGCTGGAGCGTAGGACTTCAGCGATGAAGGAGCGTAGCTCGCTGATCAGCTCCTTTGTACGCAGGGCATCGACCTTCGCAATAATCTGCGTCTTCTCTGCCTGGATCTTGGAGAGAAGTTGCTGCAGTTCACTGATATTATTGGCATATGCCGAAGCACAGACCAGAGAGTCAATAGGGAGATCGACATCACGAGCGATACCACGCTTGAGGTCTTGTAGCTCGCTGGGAGACTTCGTATCGATCTTATTCAGGATTAGGTAGATGGGCTTCTCTGCCAGACGCATACTCTTCACGAATTCAACGAGGCTACGTGTGACGGCCTGATTGGCATCCACCGTCAGGAGGATCGCATCGACACGAGGAAGGATGCTGGTGAGGACTTCTCGGTGTCTGGGATCAGGTGAGGAGAGCCCTGGGGTATCTACGAAGATGATATCCTTGGGCACCTTCGTCGAAGTGTCGAAGAGCGTAACAGTTGGGTACGTCTTCAGCTCATCGTTCTTGAGCGCATCCAGCTGAAGCTCGACTTCTTCGCCTTCAGCCGAGAGGGCGACAGCCTTATTCTCAGGAGCTCCGAAGATGATCTGATAAAGGGTCGCTGTCGTAGGCTGCGAAGCTGTTTCCAGCACCTTGCTATCGGTCAGCGCATTGATGAGACTCGTCTTACCCGCACTGAACTCCCCGATGAGAGGGAGGATAAGCTGAGCTGAAGGATTCTTTGTGCGCTCTTCGATAGCTCGTAGTCGCTCTGCGATGCTCTTTTGCTCAAGCGATTCGGCGATCTCGATGATGCGATTGAGTGATTCCATAGGGAAGGGTATCTATTAATTATGAGACATTATATCTACTACTCGGCTGGGGTAGTCAGCATTCTTAAGACATACTCCACATAGCCACGGTGCTTATACTCGTCGTGGGTATTGTGAGGGACGATGTAGGCGAAGCCAGCGAGGTCTTCGTGAATGACTCCATTGAGAGCATTGCCGATGAAGTTGCGACCTGTGCGGGCACTCAGATGGTAGCGCTCGCAGAGAGCCGTCTCCACCAGGGCATAATTGATATCACGGATAGTGCGGGGGGTGACATCAGCCACGCGCACCCCCTGACGGCTTAGGATCTCTCTATATTCGGAGATTGAGGGGAGGCGCAAGACAAACTCCCCAAGGCGGAGATCGGAGAAGTCCACTTCGCCCTGCAGGAGGGTTTTCCTCCACGGATGCTGCGCGAGTCGGCGATGAGTCACCTCTATATCCTGGCGGATCAGCACGGCGGCCTGTGCTTTCTCAGGATCGGTACCGACCCAGGTCTCCAGCAGCTCTGGATAGTCGTAGGGGCGTGACTGGAGGTGGAGGCGCGTGCGTCGCTCGCTATTGATCCCGTAGCCATTGGAGGGGATCTCCTCCCAATAGCCCGCTGGAAGGGCTTCTATCGTGCGCTCGGTCTGGCGGAGATATTCCGCAAAAGCTTGTTGGTCTGCTGTCATCATCTTAATTGCTTATGCTATGAGGGTGGTGTAAAGAGGTCACTATAATCTCTCTACTGTCTGGATATAGGGACAGTAAGGGTCCTACCCTATTCGCTCGGAATAGGGTTCGTGCTGGATATAATTAGGGTGTTTAGGGAATTTATAAGGAGAGTCTGCGTCGACGAACTTACGGGTACCCGTAAGTTCATCGACGCTCGCTATATAAACAGACTCTTGACTCATAGACTTGTGTTCTGATTCGTCTTAGCAAAGATAAGACTATAAATATATAAACGCATTTGCCCTCAAAAAGTATATAGTCCTACCTGCTACTCGTACTTAATCCTTCGTACCTTCTGTTGGATGAGTTGCTCGTACCAGTCTTTATCCTTGAAGTCGGGATTAGCTCCAGGTACCCGGTAGGATAGGAATACCTCAATCACTTCCTCCCCTTTGTTGCTACGCAATATAGTGCGCAGGTACTCCAGAGTTGTAGGCTTGAGCGCAAGGACATTGTACTTAAGTTCACTTAGATTACACCGATTAGGGAGCTTGATCATGTGGAGATGCACCGAGTAGCAGACATCCAGCGTGTAGAGCTTTGCACTATGGCTCAGGTCAATGCTCTGCAAGGCTCCACTATAAGTACAGGCGAAGGTCTCGAGATCGTACGCCCCACTCAAGTCCAGATGAGTCCCTCTATATTCACGTAGCTTCAGGTCGGTCAGCATACACCTCTTGGGTAAGCAAAGCTCCTCTATCTTTTGGTACTGCAGATACCTCAGATGAGGGCAATGGCTCACATCCAGTCGGAGAGTATTGAGGTACATCAAGCGCTCCTTCATCTTCAAGCCGATGAAGTGCGCCCCTTCCTGGAGCTCCAGACACAGGGTGAAGCGAATACCTCCACCTTGGTTGTAGCTCGGGTAGCTATGCGTCAGCTGTAGACTCTGGGTATAGTGCTGGCAGATCTTAGCAGGAGCATCCCCCCAAGTGACACGGATGTAGGTATTCGGATCAGCCTCTACCTCTATATCGACATACGAGCCACCCCACCCAGGCGAGGTCTCAAAGTCAATACGGATACACTCCGATTGAGGGCCAAAATAGGTATCTAAGGGCTGGTTCATAAGGCTCTACTTTATCGATAATGGCTCATCATAGCGGCTACTTCTTCCTGCATCTGATTGCGTAGGGATACAGGGGCGATCACCTCCAGCTCACTCCCATACGAGAGGAGTGCCTGCAGGAAATCATACGTAGGCTTTAGATAGAGTTCGAAGACACTATACTCCTCATCCTCGGATAAGAGTCTCTGGCTATGATGTAGAGGAAGTGACTTGAGATAGCAGGCTTGAGAGGAGGTGACGCGTATCGAGATGCGTTCAGCCTCTACCGAGGCATCGATGATCGTCCCATAGCAATCCTCGAAGAAGGTCTCCGCATCAAAGTCTGGGCTTAGCTGGAACTTTGTCTCAGTAAGCACGACCTCCTCCATCCTATCAAGGGAATAGAGGAGCAGATAGGGCATATCTGAGGCCTTAGCCAAGAGGTACCATCTCTGCTTAAAGAGCTTAAGCGCATAGGGCTCGAGTATCGAGATGCGTGACGACGCACTTGTGTAGCGTCGGTACTTGACTTGGATACAGCGACTGGCCTTCATCGCCCGAATGATATCCGACAGGTAGGTCTCGCTCGAGGGAATATCCTCCAAGAGGATACGCTCATTCAAGCTCATACTACGCGACAGCTGTTGATTGAGCGATGCCGTGCGCAGGAGCCAGCTACGGATACCCCCCTCATTGAGTACCTCCGCATTGGCTATATAATAGTTATATCCACCTGTACGCTGGCAGTCAATACAGATACCAAAGAGCTCCTCTGTCGCGATACGCCACTTATGGAAGGTACGCTGCGACAGCTCTACCCCCTCACTCAGATCAGAGTCGAGCCATTTGCTTTGGATCTCCTTCAGTGAGATCTCCCCAGCCCTCTGTATCGTCTCAACGAGCCAGACATACTTGTTCATTAGATTGATTCCCATAGCTGTGTCATCTATTACTTCGGCAAAGATAGCACCAACATATGCCCTTTCAGTTCACAGGTTATACTTCTTTAGCAGATCTTTCTCTACAGATTAGGAGAAGTAGCTATAGAAAGACGGCATCAAAACCTGTGTTTTGATGCCGTCTTAAAGCTAAAAAAGGGGAAAGAAGTTGGGCTACCAAAGCTCCTCCCAGCGGCGGAAGTGGCCGAGGAGGTAGTGCGGCGTCTTCGGGAGGTGCGTGAAAGGCACGCCCTGGATGCGCCAGTAGTTCTCTTGGTTCGTCGGGGGGACGACGCGGTCATCTTCGCCGATGAAGGCTTTGCTCCACAGGCCAAAGGCTGCGGGCTTAGGCAGTGGGCGGGGCTGATCGCGGTCGACGGTGAAGGGGCGGATGAACTCATCATAGAGCGCCTCCGTAGAGCGCTCGCGCACCTCCTCATAGAGGTGGCGGTAGGTCTTGCCACCGAGCATGTGCCGGTCGAAGCGCTCACGATTCTCCTCCGTCAGCCCCTCAAGGGTCTTGTGGAAGAAGGCTTCGGGGATACCCACGGCATCATCGACTTGGTAGCCCGTACCAGCAAGCGCCGTACCCGAGACGACACGACTGCGGAGCTCCTCGTGCTTAGCGAAGAAGCGATCGGCTGCCCAGATACCCATCGACCAAGCGACGAGACGGATCTCACGATAGGGCGAGAAGTCAAAGTCAAGCGCATCGGTGCGGTAGTCCCAGAGAAGCAGGAGATCCTGCCCCTCGGGGAGGCCGAGGTGCTCTACGGCGATGGGGCTGAGTGCCCAGCCATTGAAGTAGAGGACGAGGCGATCGGTAGGCGCCGAAGCGGGGCGGAAGAGCTGCTCCATCGCTTAGTCTTCGTCTGAGTCGTCGGTCTCGAGCGCCAGCATCTCGTGGTAATCGCTCCAGTCGGGGTCCTCCTCGCAGTGGATCTCAAGCGGAAGCGTGGGATAAGGCGCGAGGCATTCATTCAGACGCTCGCCAAAGGAAGGGAGGTGGCGCGTGTAGAAGGTCCAGTCCTTCTGCCCACCGCCGGTATAGTTCCCCGTGAGGATGGCGAGCTTGTCCTTCTCCATGATGCGGCGGAGCTTGGGCTCGATATCCTCGATGAGGCGTGCGGTCTCTTCGTCGGGCATCCCATCGGGCTCAGCGGTGTAAGGCCATGCGATATCCACGCGCACGCGGAGCTTGCCGCTCTCGAAGAACTGAGTGAGGCCCTTGCGGACGGTCAGGAGGACGATCGCCCCACCCTCGGTATGGCTCACACTGGTGAACCAGTCATCGGTAAGTATCATATATATATGTAAGTCGTTTCTTCCCCCAAAGGTACGCAATCTCCGCCCCTTAGCCTCCCCAGCCGCCATCACTCCACGACGTCCCTCTCTTCATCACCCAAGCCCCTCCCCAAAGTGATACGCAAGCCCTTCGCCTTATCGCGAGTATTCCTGTTATCCAGCGGAGGAAAAAGCATCGTTCTCGTGAAGAAAAAAGTGCCTTCACGTAGTGCTTTTCCTCTGTCTACGCACGTAGTCTTAAAGACCAGGCACGTCAGTCCAAATATCCACGCACGTAGATTTATCGTCCACGCACGTAGTCCAAACTTTTCTGCCACTCGTCCACAACTTTTATCCCTGCGCAGAGCAACAACCTCATATAGGTCACTTCACAAAGCTATATAGCTTCGCACCGAAAGCTATATAGGAATCAGGCCAAAGATATATAGCTTTCTTCGCCATACTATATAGCCTACACGACGCACCTATTCCACGCCCATTATTTTGTACATTCGTAGCGGAATACCACATCAGTATATGTTGCTGGGAGTGGTATAATCTTCATCCAACGGGTTTGATACTATGGAGAGAGAGCACGAACTTCATCACCTTCTTAGACAGCCCAACTGACATTAATTCTTCCACCTCTTATGCATCGAACAGTGAAGCGAATACTCTGTGGCATTGGGGTAGCACTTGCCATCCTCGTCATCGCAGCAGGCGGCCTCTATCTCACGGGGTACCTCCGAGTCTACGGGCTCACATCAGGCTACCAGTACTTAGACCGCGAAGAGCGCGCAAGGATCGTCTTCTCAAGGAATAAGCTTCGCGCCCTTGACGAGACCCTCGATAGGATACATCGAGAGGGGAAGATCCTCTGCGTCAATGGTGCTGAGCTCCGAGCTGCACTCGCCTCCAAGCCTAAGGCCTTGGTCTACATCTTTACCG
>ERZ772906.1845-NODE-1845-length-11306-cov-6.766954_pt1 | contig 11306 bp, 3 predicted proteins | sample MGYA00511338_ERZ772906 | MGnify/ENA primary metagenome ERZ772906 (study PRJEB29015, sample SAMEA2738076) | human oral metagenome | biome: human oral; feature: human-associated habitat; material: saliva | place: China | collected 2212 ... | reverse complement strand
ACAAGAAGCAGGACACGAGGGAGAATCGTTAATCCAAGAAGATTTACCAGAATATACAAAACCGTTAGAAACTAAGGGGACGCAGGAGCCAGGGCATGAGGGAGAGCCGTTGGTTCAAGAAAACTTACCAGAATATGCAAACTCATTGGAAACAAAAGGAACACAAGAAGCAGGACACGAGGGAGAATCGCTAGTCCAAGAAGGCTTGCCGGAATATACAAAACCATTAGAAACAAAAGGAACGCAGGAGCCAGGACACGAAGGAGAATCGCTAGTTCAAGAAGACTTGCCAGAATATACTAAACCTATAGAAACAAAAGGAACACAAGAGCCAGGACACGAGGGAGAATCGCTAGCCCAAGAAGACCTACCAGAATATACGAAACCGTTAGAAACAAAAGGGACACAAGAGCCAGGACACGAGGGAGAATCGCTAGTCCAAGAAGGCTTGCCAGAATATACAAACCCATTGGAGACAAAAGGAACACAAGAGCCAGAGCACGTTGGAGAATCGTTAGTCCAAGAAGACTTGCCAGAATACACGAAACCGTTAGGAACAAAAGGAACGCAGGAGCCAGGACATGAGGGTGAATCATTAGTGCAATCGGATCTTCCAGAATATACAGGTGATGCGAAGCTAGAACCTTTAACAGAGGAAGAACTTCCGGCTTTAGAAGTTGTTACTAGAAATCGAACAGAAAGACAAAGTATTCCATTTGAGATAGAAGAAATAATGGATCCGATGCTTCTGAAAAACCGTCGTAGAATTGAACAACAAGGACAAGAAGGATTACGAACTATCGAGTATGAAGACTATTTAGTAAATGGTAATGTAGAAGCAAGCAAAGAATTATCACGTAACGTAGTAGATCCGATAAAACAAATTGTTAAAGTAGGAACACTTGTAAAAGTTAAACCTACTGTAGAAATTACTAATTTGACAAAAGATGAGAATAAGAAATCTATAACCGTTAATTATAATTTAATAGATACTACATGGTCATATGTATCAGCTAAGGCGCAAATTTTTCATGGAGATCAGTTGGTTAAAGAGGTAGATATAGAAAATCCTGCTAAAGAGCAAGTGATAACAGGGTTAGACTACTACACACCTTATACAATAAAAACAAGTTTAACTTATAATCTAGGTGATAATGATGAACAAAGTACAGAAGTTTCAACAAAGAATTTCGAACTAGATTATAAGAAGATTGAAATTAAAGACATAGATTCAGTAGAACTATATGGTAAAGAAAATGGACGTTATCGTAGATATCTGAGTTTAAGTGAAGTGCCGACTGATACGACTAAATACTTTGCAAAAATAAAATCAGATAGATTCAAAGAAATGTATCTACCTGTGCAATCTATTACCGAAAATGCTGATGGAACTTATAAAGTGACTGCAGCTGTTGACCAACTTGTAGAAGAGGATACAGAAGGTTATAAAGATAACTATACATTTAATGTAGCCAAAACTAAAGCGGAGCAACCTGGAGTCTATACATCGTTTAAACAACTTGTAGCAGCAATGCAAGGGAATATGTCTGGTATTTTCAAATTAGCATCTGATATGACTGCTGATGAAGTAGGATTGGAAGCTAATCAAACAAGTTATTTATCAGGAGAGTTTACAGGAACGCTTGTAGGTGAAGATGGAACGAAACAATATGCAATCTATGATTTAAGAAAACCATTATTCGAAACGTTAAAAAACGCAACAGTAAGAGATTTAGATCTGAAAAATGTAGATATTGATAGTAAAGAAAATGCTGCTGCTTTAGCGAAAGTGGCGAATAATGCTAATATCAGTAATATCTCTGTGGAAGGTAAAATATCAGGAAGAAAATCAGTAGCAGGATTAGTAGTAAGTGCATCTGATACAAGGATAGAAAACAGTTCATTTACAGGAAGTTTAGTGGCGAATCATGCTGATTCAGCATCGGGTTACACAGGAGGAATAGTAGGTAATATAACTGGTGGTAATTCTAGAGTTGATAAAGTAAAAGTGGATGCTAAAATATCTACTTCAGCACACAACAATAGTCAGGTAGCAGGAGGAATAGCTGGTAAAGTAGAAAGAGGGGCATTAATTTCAAATTCATATTCAACAGGAAAAATCTTGAATGGTCAAGGATATCCAAGAGTAGGAGGAATAGTAGGTTCTACATACTGGGGAGGTCGAATTGACAATGTAGTAAGTTCTGTTGATATTGGGGATGGTTATGCTATCACTGGGGACCAGTATAATGGGGCAAATGTGAGAAATGCTGTAACTTCTGTAGATAATAAAAAACAGGATATGTTTGCTACAAAAGTAACAAAAGAACAGGCAGATGCAAAAGTAGCTTCTTATGGAATAACTACAACTCTTGATGATACAGGAGAAAATCTGAAAAATAATGTAAGAACAACAGATTACACAACTCTAAGTCAAGCCCAGAGAGATAGAAGAATAGCCTATAGTAATATTGAAAAACTAATGCCGTTCTATAATAAAGAGTTGGTCGTACATTATGGAAATAAAGTAGCTACAACGGATAAATTGTACTCTACAGAGTTATTAGATGTCATACCTATGAAAGATAAAGAAGTAGTGACTGATATAAATGGTAATAAAAACCTAATAAATAAAGTTATGCTACACTATAAAGATAATACAGTAGAATATCTAGATGTAACATTCAAAGAAAACTTCACAAATAGCAAGGTAGTTGAATATAATGTTTCAGGAAAAGAATATATATTCACGCCGGAAGCTTTTGTATCTGACTATGCTAAGATCAGCAATAATGTTTTAGCTGAACTACAAGATGTGACTTATAATTCAGAAGCTATGAAACAAGTTCTTGGTATAACAGATGATGCAGCGATAGATAACTTATACTTAGATAGAGAGTTTGAGAAAGTTAAGGCTAACTTAGGAGAACATTTAAGAAAAGTTCTTGCTATGGATAAATCTATTAATACTGATGGTGACGGAGTAGTAGAGTACGTAAGTGGGAAGATAAAAAATAATAAAGAAGCCTTCTTATTAGGACTTACTTACATGAGTCGTTGGTACAATATTAATTATGATAAGATGAATGTAAAAGATTTATCAATGTATAAATTCGACTTCGATGGTAATAACTCTGCTTCGACATTAGATACTATTATTGCTTTAGGAAATAGTGGATTAGAAAATCTAAAAGGATCAAATACAGTAGGGTTATATGGAAGTACAATAGCACCGTTAAAAGGTAAAGATACAATCTTTGACTTCGTAGAGGCATATCGTAAATTATTCTTACCGGAAAAAACTAATAACCAATGGTTGAAAGATAATACTAAAGCGTATATTGTAGAGGAAAAATCTAATATAGCAGAAGTGAGAGCAAAACAAGAAGCGGCAACACCAGATAGTAAATACACGCTAGGAATTTATGATAGACTATCATCGCCTAAGTGGAGATATAAAGGCATGCTACTACCATTATTAACATTACCAGAAGAAAGTGTTTATGCGATTTCTAATATTTCGACACTAGCGTTCGGAAGTTTTGAGCGTTATAAAGATCGCGTAAATGGAACACTTCTTTCAGGAGAAGCTTTACGTCAATATGTACGTGAAAAAGTTAATCAATCAGCCGAGTGGCAAAGAGATCACTATGATATTTGGTATAATATACTGACACCAGAATCTAGAGAGAAACTATTCCGTTCTGTACCGGTAACAGATGGATTCTACTTCAAAAATGAAGAAGGAAAAGGATATTGGGCTACTGCTACAGATAAAAATATTGACGCGGTATACAATTTCTTCGGTCCAGCAGGTAAGTGGTATAGTCTTAGAGGAGGAGCAGGTGCATTTGCAGATGGATCTGAAGTGTACTTTGTAAGTGACAGATTATTAGACCAATATGGTACTTCGGTATATACACATGAGATGACTCATAACTCTGATGGAGGTATTTATTTTGAAGGATATGGTCGTAGAGAAGGTTTAGGAGCTGAACTTTATGCATATGGATTACTACAATCAGCAAATAAATTGGAAGAAGAAGGTGTAATACTAAATACAGTATATAAAGGGGAAAAAGATTCGCTAACACGCCTACATACCTATAATCCAACGGAAAGATACAAATCTGCAGCTGACGTGCAAGAATATGTTCGTGGAATGCATGATGTTTTATATACATTAGATGCGATGGAAGCTAATGCTATTTTATCTAAATCGAAAGATGTGAAGAAAAAATGGTATAGAAAATTAGAAGATGCTTATGTTAGAGATGAAAAACATAATAAAGATACTCATGCGATAAATACTATTCGTCAATTAACAGATGCAGAAGTAGCGAAATTAACAACTTTAGATGCATTAATAGATAATGATATAATATCACGTAGAGCATATAAAGATTCTGGAAGTTATGGAAGAAACGGATACTATGCTGTAAGTATGTTTTCACCAATCTACTCAGCTTTAAGCAATCCGAATGGTGCACCAGGAGATGTTACGTTTAAAAAAGTTGCGTATGAGCTTCTTGCTGAAAAAGGATACCAAGATGGATTTATTCCATATGTATCGAACAAATATGGAGAAGAAGCGCGAAGAAATGGTGTGGTAACTTATTCTGATTGGTATAAAAAAGATGTTGGTTTAATCACTGATACTATGGTATTAAATAAAGTATTCGGAAATCAATACGCATCATGGGCTGACTTTAGAAAAGCGATGTTTAATGAACGTATAGCTAAACAAGATAGATTAAAACCAATTACAATTCAATATGAACTAGGGGTGGTTGGTAGTACGAAAGAAGTTACAATTTCATCAGCACAAGAGATGCAAGCTTTAATTAATGCGGCAGTTGAGAGAGATATAACTAATATAGATCGTACGACAAGTTATACACCAGCAAGTTGGGTTCATTTATTAAAACAAAAAATCTATAATGCGTACCTACGCACTACGGATGATTTTAGAGAGTCAATCTATAAATAATAGAATTAATCTCGGATGGGAGTGACTCAAAAATCGTGATTTCTCAAAAAACAAGATTTTGTCGAATCCCCCTTTATCCATTAAACAGATTTTATAAATATACAAAAAAATTCTAAGTAACAAATATCGATGTTACTTAGAATTTTTTGTTGTATATTATTTTGCTAAATTCACAGCTGCTTTATTATTCTTGTTGTAAGAAATGTAAGTAAGAGTTAAGAATATTATTCCTAAAATAACTAAGATTAATATTGCACTGTTGTAAATTTCATTTGTAAGTCCACCTAAAACTGCTTGTCTAACAGCGGTATCACCGTAGAATACAGGTGTAAAAGGAATTAAACCACTGTATAGAGAAGGTAACATTTCTTTAGGGAATAGTGGTGTAGTTAGAACGAATTGTAAAGCTACAAATCCGATGCTAATTGCATTACCGACTTTTCCGAATGTGTATGATAGGAAGTGTGTTATTAGCATAAACACGATGCCTGAAAGTATCAATCCGAAGAAGTACATTCCGAAGTTTTGAACTTTAAAGTCAAAGAATAAACTCATTGCTACTACTTCTATGATTGTTGCTAAGATAGCGAATGTTGTCATTGATACTAATCTTGTACCGAATAAGCTGTTAGTTGATTCTCCGTATTCTGCTTTACGAGCTGGGAATAGAATGTTGAATGCCGCAGCAGCGATTAGTAGTCCGAATACTAAGAAGAATGGTGCCATTGCGTTACCGTAGCTAGTCTCTTCTGAGATGTCGCTGATATTAGTTTTAATTGGATTAGACATCATGTCTACATTTTTATCTCCAGTTTTAGCTGCAGATAGTTTATCGGCTCCACTAGAAAGTTTATCTGCTAATAATCCAGAACCATCTTTAGCTTTCTCTAGTCCAGAAAGTAATTCTGGAGCTTTAGCCTGCATGATAGTTAGTGCGCCATTTAATTTAATAGCACCATCTCTTGCGCTGTTGACTCCGTTGATAAGTTCCGGAGCTTTAGCTTGCATAGAAGAAAGTCCATTGTGAAGTTTATCAGCGCCTTCTTTAGCACTATTGACCCCATTGATAAGTTCTGGAGCTTTAGCCTGCATAGAAGAAAGTCCATTGTGAAGTTTATCAGCGCCTTCTTTAGCACTGTTAACCCCGCTTATAAGTTCCGGAGCTTTAGCTTTCATAGCTGATAATCCGTTAGATAGTTTTTCAGAACCGTCTTTAGCGTTGTTAAGTCCGCTTAATAGCTCTGGAGCTTTAGCTTGGATAGAAGAAAGTCCGTTGTGAAGTTTATCAGCACCATCTTTGGCACTGTTAAGTCCACTTAATAATTCCGGAGCTTTAGCTTTCATATCAGTTAATCCTTGGTAAAGTTTCTTACCACCGTTATCAAGTTCTTGAATACCGATGCTTAGTTCAGGAAGTTTAGCCTGAAGTTTGTTCAGTCCCGCATTGATTCTTGCATTTCCGTCGACTAGAGCGTCGATTCCACCAGCTAACTCAGGAAGTTTTTCATGAATTAATTGGATACCACCTGAAAGTTGATTGAATCCTGCTTGTAATTCAGTTCCTTTGCTTGCTAGAGTACCCACACCTTGTGCTAGTTCACCAGTAGTCATCGAAGTAGTAAGTGAGTTGACTCCGTTAGTGTAAGAAGAAACACCTTCTTTTAATTTTGGAGTGGCACTTGCTAGTTGGTTAAGTCCGTTTACTAACTCACCTGATGTTAGAGATGATACAGTTGCATCAACTCCACCTTTATATTGATTGAATCCTGCGATAAGAGTAGGAGTTTTTTCATTCATTACTGTTAATCCAGCTTTTAATTGACCACTTCCGGCAGCAAGTTGTCCAACAGCCGATTTAATGCTAGAAAGTCCGTTAATTGATCCTTCTAGGTCAGTTGCAAGAGAGTTTACATCGAATTTGTCAAGTTGAGTTTGAATGTAGTTTAATTTTCCTACACGGTATTTCATGCTTGAGTATTTTGATGCAGCGCTGTTAATTGCAGAAGTAAGCTCTGCTTTTACCTGACTATTATTATTGTTACTGCTATTTTGAACAGTAGTAGTAGGTTGTGGCGCTGGTGCAGCAGGTGTAGCAGCTGCGTCACTTTTAGCTGCAGCAAGAATTTGAGCTTTTTGCTCTGGTTTTAAGTCCATTGATGCTAATGTTTGCTCCAACCCTGAGAAATTAGTAGTAGGAGCTGGTGTAGGAGCAGCAGGGGTAGTAGTTGTAGTTGTTGTTGTCGTAGATTGTGTATCTATACGACTTACAATTTCTTTAAGACTTTCTATCTGAGCACCTAAATCTGTGAAAGCACTAGATAGAGGATTAAAGTTAGTTCTATATGTAATTTTTAATCCTTTTAGTTTGTCTAATGTAGATGTTAGATTAGATCTTTTAGCAGCTAAGTCACTATCACTAGGTAAGTTAGAATTTAATGCATTTAATCCAGTATTGATTTTATCTGCACCATCTACTAATTTTGGTGTGCTTTCAGAAAGTTTAGCAACACCATTCTCTAGTTCAGTACCACCCGCGGCTAATCTATTTAAATCATCTTTTTTAGATGCTAGCTTAGAGTTGATTTGAGAAATTCCATCTGATAATCTGTCGATGCCGTTGTTAAGTGTAGCACTTCCGGCGCTAAGTTTTTCTAAATCACCTTTTTTAGCTAGTAGTTTTTCGTTAAGAGTAAGTACTCCGTTCGTATATTTTAAAAGCCCTTCTTTAAAAGCTTCGCTTCCTTTATGTAATTTATCAATTCCATCTGTTAGCATGATACTCTTAGTTTTGAATGTGTCAAAACCGATAGTAAGCTGATTAGAACCTGCAGTAAGCTCATTTACACCAGAAACTAGTGTAGCTTTTTTATCATTTAATGTGCTTAGGCCACTTGATAGTTTTCCAGCTCCTTCTTGAAGTTGAGAAACTCCGTTACCAAGTTTTGCGCCACCTTCGCTAAGACGATTTAATCCAGCAGAAAGACGACCAGAACCATCGGTAAGTTGGTTGATACCACCGCTAAGTTTCGCACCACCTTCGCTAAGACGATTTAGTCCAGATGTTAGGCGATTAGAACCGTCAGAAAGTTCATTGATACCATTACCAAGTTTCGCACCACCTTCGCTAAGACGATTTAGTCCAGCAGAAAGACGACCAGAACCGTCAGTAAGTTGATCGATACCACCACTTAGTTTTGCGCCGCCTTCGCTAAGACGACCAAGTCCAGCAGAAAGACGACCAGAACCATCGGTAAGTTGATCGATACCACCACTTAGTTTTGCGCCACCTTCGCTAAGACGACCAAGTCCGGCAGAAAGACGACCAGAACTATCGGTAAGTTGATCGATACCACCGCTCAGTTTTGCACCACCATCGCTAAGACGACCAAGTCCATTAGAAAGTCGACCAGAGCCATCAGCAAGTTGGTTGATACCACTTCCTAGTTTTTGCCCTCCTTCGCTAAGGCGACCAAGTCCATTGTTCAGTTGGTTTGAAGCATCGGCTGCTTTTTGAAGTGAAGAACCAATCTCAGAAAACTTACTGTATAGAGTAGCTGTATAAGTTTTTACAACTTGATCTTTAACTGTATTCGTTAAGTTGCTCGCTACAGTTTCCATGATTTTTTCACCGTTTTTACTCTTAGTAAAGTTAGTAGTAAAGTCGATGTTCATTTTTTCTGGGTTATCGTTTGATAAAGATGTAGCATTTTTAGAGAAGTTTTGTGGTATTGTAACTACCATGTAGTAGTCTCCTTCTCGTAATTCTTTATCGGCTGTATCTTTATCGACGAATTGCCAATTTACTTTTTTGTTATCTTTTAATTTTTCGACCATCGAATTCCCGACTTCTAGAGTTTTTCCATTAAAATCTACTTTTTGGTCTAGGTTAACAACTCCGACTTTCATGTTTCCGGTGTTGTCGTATGGATTCCAAACGGATTTTAGGAAGGTTCCTGAATATAGAACAGGAACTAGAAGAACGGTAGCCATGGTAGCTTTTAACCCTTTACTCTTTAAAAGGCTACTAAATTCTTTTTTTATCATAATTCCTCCAAAGAAATTTCGTCGGCGAAATTTCATTATGTTAATTTAAATGATACAATAATATATCACTTAAGATATTCTACAACTTTATATACTAAAAGTCAAAATATTTTTAAGTAATAGTGAATTATTTATTTTTAATATTAAAGTATATTATATATAATGGGGATAAAAATTATAACTTTTAAAATTCATCATAGTTGATTAATATTTGATAATATTGGTATTTTAATGAAAAAGGGATTATTGTTTAAACTTATAAAAAGATATATATTACTTAAAATAATTTCATTAAGCATTTACATAAATTATCCTAATTAAAGAAAAAATTAGTTCACTATTCATTCGCTTGTTAGATAGAAATTAATAAAATAATATTAAAAAATAGTATGTTATATTTATTGTGTAAAAAAGGTAGAAATCCTTTAAAATGGATATCTACCTTTGTTAAATATTTATAATTATAGCGAAGTGTGAGTTATTCTATGTTCTAGAAGATTTTTGAAACAACTTTGAGCATCTTTTAAATCTTTTAAATCAGGATGTTTTTTAGACTCTTTGACCATGTCAGCAAGATCTGGTGTTACTTTATGGATAAAGTTAGGATCGCGCCAAGTAAGAATCTTGAACACTATCATAACCTTTGGATCCACCTTTCCTTGACAGACAAAAGTTTCATGAATTCTATTGTTACGCTCTTCCATAAATGCAATATAATTATTAATAGAATCATCAGCGTGGTAATGTTCACGAGGAACACCACAAGTCAAAAATAATGCTACATCCTTATCGTGTATTTCTTGTTGATCGATAAAACGTTGCATGTTTTTGTTGGCATTTGTCTTATCGGTCCAAGCTCCCAGAATATAGAAATCATATTCTTTCTCAAGTCTTTTTCGTTGTTTTTTTATGTCGAGTAAATCTACTTCCCCTAAAGTTTTTATCTGTTCGTAGATTGCTTCGGCTACTTTTCTAGTGTTTTTGGTTTTGCTTGAGTAAGCAAGTAAAATTTTCATAAATAAGCCTCCTACTTAGGATATTAGAATAAGTCATCTGACAAGATTATATCTCGTATTAATTAAAACCATATAATTATTATAACAAAAAAATATTTGATTTCAAACTGATAACTGAAAATAATAATCAATTATAAAGTTCGAGAGAGATAAAAATTAAAAAAATTGAAAAATTAACCTATTAGAGTATGGTTTTAACTAAAAAATAGGAAATAATCCATGGTTTATGATAAAATACTAATTGATAATGAAGAGGAATGAATATTGTGTGAGGATAGGAAATACGAATGGAAAAATTATATGAAATAGCTAGTTATGCATCGTTTATAGTATATCATGTAGAAGCGATGGATAAGATAAAGATTCCCAAGAATATGATTAGAGAATATATTAACCTACAAAAAACAGTAGGGAGCTTCCCAGAAGATCTGAATTATGTGAGTAGTTTTTATGATACGAAAACAGGTAGTAGTGGGACATTGTTTGAAAATACTTAATGAAGGGAATTATATTTTATCTTATACGGGAACGAATTTTTATTTTGATAGACAGAAGGATATGTATGCTGATGTAGTAGGTATTTGTTTGGGGCAAGCGGAACATATGACACCGTGTTATAAATTTTATACACGCATGAAGAAAAAATATGGTGATAATATTATTTTAACAGGTCACTCACTGGGAGGAAGTATTGCACAACGTGTTGCTATTGAGTATGACGTACAGCAAAGTATCGTTTTTAATGCAGCTCCAATATATTTAATTGGTGGTATAGATATCTTTATGGATAAGGAAAAAGACGGTGAACTATATGCTGCTCGTATGAAGAAATATCTTAGAAATGTAAAGAAAACAGCTATTAAAAAAGCAACTTTTACAGGAGATGTGAAGAGAGTCGTTTCTGAATATGATATATTTACAAGAATTTCTGAACTACTGTCGATTGGTTACTATGTAGGTGATGAAATTATTGTAAAAGAAGCAGGAATGCATGGCATAAAAAGTTTCTTAGACATATACCAAAAATCTTTTGGTAGTTCTTTTGAGAAAAAAGAAAATGATGATGATCTTTTATCGTTAGAATATAAAGATTTTAGTTTAGCTGAAGTAGGTATTCTAAGCAACTTTTCAGAAGAGCGTATAACGGAATTAGAGAATCAGCTGAATGCACTTTTAGTGAGTCGTACTGTGATAGATAACTTGAATAAAAATCCTTATAATGTTAATTTTGAATTTTTTATCAAGGCTATATTAGA
>ERZ772906.1842-NODE-1842-length-11314-cov-12.835332_pt1 | contig 11314 bp, 9 predicted proteins | sample MGYA00511338_ERZ772906 | MGnify/ENA primary metagenome ERZ772906 (study PRJEB29015, sample SAMEA2738076) | human oral metagenome | biome: human oral; feature: human-associated habitat; material: saliva | place: China | collected 2212 ... | reverse complement strand
GCGGCCATTGAAAACGGTATCGGTACCATTCACGAACACTTGAACTGGAAGCCAGCCTATACACACCAAGCCGCATCACACCTTAAGAAGCAAGGCTTGTTATATGTAACAAATGGGTACTATATGCTGACCGATAAAGGCGTGGCACAAGTGAAAGAAATTATTTAATTAATGTTAATCACACTCCTTTAAAAATATATATTTTTCCAACAAAAAAGAAGCTGAAATCAATACAAAGATTTCAGCTTCTTTTATATTAGCCAATCCTATTGCAGCCTATAAACAATAGGATGACCATACTAATCTATTACAGATAATGCGAATTCTACAACAAAATCAACTAAAACTCAACTCGCATTTGATACCATTTGGCACCGCCATGATCAGATTCTGATTCGCCTTCATTTACAAAGCCAAACTTGGCATAATAAGGAATCTTTTCTTCCTTACAAGTTAGAATCAGGCCCTTTCGGTTTTCCGCTCTTGCTAATTCTATGAAAGCCTCTATCAACTGACCACCAACACCGCGATTGCGATACTCTGGCATTGTATTTAAGCCAAAGATCATCTGCCATGAGCCGTTAGGATTATGCAAAGAAGCATCAGCAAACATCTCATCCGTTAAGATTTCATCATCCGTTACAAAACCATCGATAAAACCAATCGGCGTATCACCATCAAAGGCAATCAAAAACTGGCCTGCATAATGGTCTAATCGTTCCTTAAAAGCCTCACGAGGCGCCGCCTCAGCAGGCGGAAAACAAGTTGCTTCTATATGTGTCACTATATCTAAATCTTCGGTTGTTGCTTTGCGTATTAACATAATTGTATTCATCTTTATTATAAATATTGTATCAGATAAGATTCTTATTTATAAAATAACATCATTCTCTATACACCCCCTGCGGCATCGCTAAGTAGGTTCTCATGCCAATCTACAGTCTCTAATGGCATTTCATGATATTTGTTAAATACTTCATATAGATAACTATATGTAGTTCTATTTTCTATTATCTTCTTTAAAGTATCTGTATCTAAAGAAATAATTTTCATTCCTTTAATAGTTTCTTCATCTCGATTATACGGAATTATCTTTCTATACCGAAAATCTGAGATCACATTTTTATCTAAATAAGTACTTACAAACAGGCTATAGTCAAAAGGATTATTAGATTTAATCCTATAATCACCTAAATGTCTAGAAACAGGCTCCATTTCCGATCTTCTTTGATTGTTTCCATCTGCAAGAGTTGCTTCAAGTAGTAACGAATGCTTCGGATAAGAAGTACATGCCTCATATTCATATATAATATCTGCACAACCACCAGCTGCATGTGTCTTAGGCAGTAAATTGGCTTCTAGTGATAATTTCATAAATTCTAAAATATTCCCCTGTCGTCCACTTAATTTATACCATATGATACCCAAGATATATTCAAAAATGGTTGGTATTGTAGCCTCATCTGTAACAAGTTCTTCAATTCTATCATCATCACGTTCTTTAAAACAGTTTAGCAACTCTATAAGTACAGGATCAGTAAATTTCTTATTAATCAAATAATTGAATCTTCTATATCGCTCATCATTTACATAAATTGCGGCTTGTTCAAAACTACTAATTGTAATACCCAAATCTTCACTTAAAGCTTTGTAAACTTTGCTTATATCAAAATTAAATGCTTCCGATATATTTTCCAGTGAGATGTTGGATCCGAGATCATTATTTCTGATAAAAGCCTCTTCATATAAAACATTAATAATTTCTTTAAAATAATATTGGGGAATTATATCCAACTTAATTATACTATTTTCAAAAATTATAGTGTCTGTAATATTGAAATATCTTCTATTTAAATCAAAATAATCCAATAAAGTTGCCTTTGCTTTAAATACATGTAAATATTTGAAAAATACCTTTTTTAGCTCCATCTCATTTGTACAATTGATAAATGGGCATTCTCTGCAAATTGAAGCCTTCCCATTTTTTCTTACAGCACTAATATTAGATAACCTAAATAATAACCTTCTCCATAATATTCCAGGCTTTTGATTTATATTCTTTGTGGCAATAAATAGTGACGCATACTCCCCCTCACCATCAAGAAAGACTTTTTTTAAGCTCTCATACAATTCATAGTATGGCTTATCATAATTTCTGCTTTTACGATTCATTCCCACTATACATATTAAATTTTCGTCAACATTAGAGGTTAAAAATTTTTCTTGTGCAAGTTTATAGTTATCCATTTGCATAAGACTATTATAAATTATTTCAGTTGGTGAGATTTTTCCATCTCGATATAGTCTTATATCTGATATAATTTGCTTTGCACTCTTATCATCTCTAATCAAGGGTATAAAGTAAGTAAATTCATCATAACTTAAAAAGCCAAGTTCAACTAAACACTTTATGACTGTAATAAATGGTCTAACAATACTACCACTAACATCTATGCTCATTTTTAGAAGTTGCTTTAGATAGATAAAGCTATCTTTATTAATATTAAATACATTGTCTACTTCAAAAATCCCATCATGTGTTATTTTTAGTAACGCTCTACCTGCTTCCGTAATCAATCTATCTTCAGTAATCAAACCAATATCAACTAATCCTGATGTTTTTTCTCTAGCATCCTTATCTTTTCTGCTAGCATCCCCCGTTAAAAAGGCTCTATCTTTCATAAAGTCATAATATTTTTCTTGCAAATCATTATCCCAATTCCAACTTGATTTATTTATGACTTCATTATAAAACTCATCAAGAAGTAATAATTGTTCCTCAATTTTTAGATTTAGTTTTGCCGTTCTAAAACTGGTTGTTCCTATAACCCAGCAAAAGCTTTGATATGAAATACTCTTATTGGCCATTTATGGATTCCTCTACTCCACAGGATAGTTAGTAATCAAAACTTCTTCAGATATACTATCCTTATTTTTCCTATGATAATTACTATTTGAATAATCTTTATTCAGATAATTACAGTAATATCCCTTACTTTTAATCCAATTATATAAAATATCATTTTTCTTATTTTTACTTTCCAAAACATTAGACAATGCAAATAAAAAACCTTTTTCATTAACTTTATCTAAAAACTCTAGCAAAGCTTTTTCCTCTACATCAGACCACATTCCATTTTCATTATAAGTTGCATTTGTAATCAAATAAGGGGGATCACAATAAACAAAAGTTTCTTTAGGGAGATTGTCTAATACAATCTCTCTAAAATCCTTTTTTATAAACTGGACATCTTTACTTTTTAGTGCTTCAGAGAATAACACTAGCTTACTTCTCATTTTAGAATTAAAATCCCTTTTACCTACTGGAAGATTAAAAAGACCTTTTCGATTAAAGCGAATTTGATTATTAAAAGAGTAAACAATCAATACATACAATCTTAAATAATCTATTTCGCCAGCTAAAATTTTAGAGTTAAAGTCATGTCTTAATTTTAAAAATCTTTCTTTATTGAATTTGGCTAATCCACTACTACTATCACAATTATAATAAGAATATCCATATAACGAGGTATTAGATAAACCATATTTAGAAATAATATTATCAACCTCTTTTAATAAAAGATCCGTATCTATATCTTTTATAAATTTAATCAAATCTATCAAGTTTTTATTTGAGTCATTAAAAATGACTTTTGAAGAAGAAGAATTTATTCCAACATTTCCTCCTCCAGCAAATAAATCTAAAAATACTTCTTTTTCCCTCAATAAAGGTTGTAGCTGATCTAACAACTTAAATTTTCCACCCGTATAATTAAATGGACAAGATATATTCATTCGTTTCGTTTGTTCACTAAATACTTCACATAAAAACAACCGTTCTTTATTATCTTTTATATTTGATTTTCCAGTTGAAAAACTCTTATAGTCTAATTCAAATACAGTAACTCTCCCTTTTTTACTAAGAACTCTCAATATATCTTCATCGGGTATTTTCGCATTCGATCTATCATTTCCCTTATCAGACATATTATTGTATGAAAGCAAAATATACTTTGTATCAGCACTTTCAATAAGCTGTTCAAAAGCTTTTGTAGCTGTAATCATACAATAATCACTTTTGATAGCACTTCTATCCATCTTTTTTGCGACACCATGCACTTCGGGTTTCTCCCATCGTGCAACATTTTCAAGTAAATGATATGCATCGCAATACTGTCTTGAGTTATATGGAGGATCAAGATATAGTAAATCCCCCTTAATAGTTTTTATCAACTCATTTGCATCAAGATTATAACAAACGTTATTAGAATTTATAGTTTTTTCTGGTAATAAAACATTTAATACCAAAGATTTTTCAAAGTCTACATTTTTTCTATATGCATCGTAATGTCCTACTGTATTTGCGATTTTATCCATTGCATATAGAAGTGTTGTAATCAAGATAGCATATTCCTTAAAATTTATTTCTTTATTTTTATACTTTACTTCTATATCTTCTCTAATATATCCAATCTTGCTACAGTCATCAGCAGAAAAAAAGGTGTCTGCAAAATTCGCTCGCATATAATTATGTTCATTTGTTTTAATTTGATTGTAGTTATATATAAGTTCAATTATTTTTTTACTTGAATATTCTTCATATCCAAACCATGCATAATTGGAAATATAATTACTATACAATAAATCATTTGTAATAAGTATTTTGTCCTTGAAAGTATTTGCGACTGCACCAGTCCCACTAAATATATCAACAACAACATTTACACCCTTACAATTTTCATCTACTGTTTTTCTTATAAAATCAGAAATAGAATATTTATTTCCTAAATATCTTCTATTATTTATAAATAACTGCTTTAATCCTAGTTTTGATATTAAAGAATCTGTATCATATACTTCTTGCATATCCTCTATATTCAAAGTTCTTTTTAAAATTTCAACTATATTTTCATCCCAAAAATATCTTCCTGTCCTACTTCTAGGGATCGAGATATTTTCTCTTTCTATTAATTTATATAAATATGACTTAGAAATACCTAATTCTTTTATTACATCAGTGACACTAAGTCTAGCCATCTTTATGCCTCCTTGCCACATTTAAGTCTATTTAGTAGACATTATAGCATTTTATCTATATATTCTCTATATTCTTAAATCAATAAATAGATGCTAATAGCATCAAAAAAGATTAGTTTTTCTTTATACAATCAATCCATCATAAGATTTAGCCAATATATTCACAGAAAAGGTAACTTAAATAGCTATAACCATTACATAAACACAATACATGCATTTCATATATACTTATTCATACTTTTTATCTAACCGTATATCATTTTAATAAATCATTTTTAGTATAAACAGTTTATGAAAAAAGACCACACATAAATGTAAGTATGTGTAGCCTTAAATTAATTCTCTTATTACTTTACTTATTATTTCGTATATTTAGGTACATTGCGGTATTGCATGGGTAAGGAATTCTCTTTTACCTTAAATCCATGCTTCTCGTAAAATGGTGCATTCTTGCTATCACCAATCATAACATTAATGTACAAGTAAGACTTGTAAGCGTCTTTCACCATTTCTAGCAAATGACCTGCAATACCGCGGCCATGATAATCAGGATGAACTAGCACATAGTTTATGAAGCATACAAGCTCACTGTCATCCATGACGCGAATAAGACCCACCAAACGGTCACCATCCCACGCACTAATCACACGAGAAGAATTCATAAGCGCCTTGTGTAATCGATCAGGATATTTACCTACCACCCAACGAACAGACAGAAATAAATCTGCTACTTGCTGGGATGTAAAATTTCGCTCCTCAGTATATGTAATCTCCATAAAAGCTCCTCCAATGAATCCCAAGATAGCTCTATCAATCGAGTTCCTTGCTCATATAGATAACATCATCCATGGGGTTATGATAGTACGGTTCACATTCAACAAAACCATGCTTCTTATACAAGTGAATCGCTGCTTGTAACGGTTCAATTGTATCTAGCACCATTTCTTTATATCCAGAGGCCTTAGCATGGTCCATGATACTTTCAATCAGACAATCACCGAGAGCATGACCACGCCCTTCGGGACGCACATAGAGGCGTTTCATTTCACAACGGGTATCGCTATGCTGATAATACGCTACCATGCCGAGCACGACATCATTATCATCAATAGCAACCAATAATTCACCATTTGGTGCCGTATATTTTTCTGCTATATCTGCTAATTCCTTATCTAAATTCTGAAAAGACAAATCGCGACCAAGCCACTGCGTATACTCAGTAATCAACTCTTTTACTTGATCTAAATACGGTTTGCCATCAATAATTTTAATCATATAAACTCCAATGAAGATAATACTCTACAATTATTTTTTCCATGTGGCTTATGCTGAAAGATTTCTTTTACGAGCCCTTCGCCAACAACAGCACTACCTTCCACGATAAGAAACTCCGTACCGACTTGTAGTGCAGAATAATCTATATCTTCGTTTACTGGCAACGCATTGGCACGTATTGGTTTATCAAAGATGACATCTTCACCATCAATAAAGTTTACTCCTAACTGCTGTTCAGAGCCCTTTATAACAAAATGAGAACAATACTTTCCATTATTCAAATTCGGTGGAGTTCCCCTCTTCTTGCTGAAGAAAATAACTGTACAGCAAATAGTAAAGTCTAAATCGCTCATTTCCGGCCTCATTCAACTACATATACCATATCACCTTTAAAGTATATATTCATTATACAGTGAACAGGATTCCCTTCGGTCCATAACCAACCTTGCAGCACAGCTCGCCCCCAGTTATAGGTCTCCGTAATGACCTCGAATTCGCTTTCACTATATTCCTGCTGATACTGAGGTAACTCAATTCTTTTACCTGTGAAAGTATCTAGAATTGTATTATTAAACACTAGAATTTCAAAAAAATCTATATTGCACGTCTCAAACACAACTTGAGCCTTATGAGTTTGCTCAATACCGTTTTCATAAGAAAAAATATAATCAAATGTAAGAATCAAATTATTATCTGCGTATTCTATTTTTTGTACCCTTGCATCGTGGAGAGAATATTTGGAATACTCACCAAAAGACTTTGTTGTTTTCATAGGACCTCTAAATGCAAAATACTAACTATCTATATCCTAATTATTTTTACTCAATAATATTTGCAACGCCCTCTTTAGTCAAAAGATCAAAAAATTCATTAATCTGATTATGTGATTGTTTCGGATTTTTCTGTAAAGAACGATGCTTGCAAAATGTAAAAAGTACTTCATTCTTTGCACGAGAAAGTGCCACAAAAAATGCACAGCGATCCTCTTCAGGTTGATTTTTAAAATTCCAAAAAGCAGAATCCTCTAATCCAATAAAATAAACAGTATCATATTCTAAGCCTTTACTTTTGTGAATTGTCATAATCGGCACAGAATATAATCCCAAAAACCGATCCATAGCAAGGCTCCAATCAAATTCTGTTTCTTGAAGCTCTAACCATATATAATCTTGAAACTTAGTTAACTGCGCATTTAAGTAATCACGTTGTTTATATACAGGGAAAAGTGCTTGTATTTGCTTCACACCAAAAAAGTCAATAATATTTTTTATCAAATTATCAAAGTCATTTTTACATTTAAGATTAATTATCACATCTTTTAATTCTTGTATTTTATCATAAAGTCGATCTTGCATTTTAATATACTCATCATCCGATTGTATGAAATCAATATTCCAAAGTTTTGCAGTTATTTCAACTATAAAATCCCATCCTTGAGGATACGTTTTATAAATTGCTAGTTGAAAAATCGAAAGCAATATTTCCGTAATAGGCTCCTTTAACAAATTCTGATAATTATCTTCTAAACGAGCATAAATCTGTTTTTGGTTAAGACCATAAATCTGTTTTTGGTTAAGAGTATTAATGACTTCTTTAGCATAGTCTCCTGGTTTTTGCTTACATAAAATACATAATTCATTTGGCTTTATTCCATCTTTAATTTTTTTAGATATATGTTCAGAAATAACTTCTGCTTCTCGCTCCTCATCATTAGCAACTAATAGTGTAATATCGCCGTCATTCTCCATCCTCTTATCTGACACCTCAACCCTATCATCTACTGCATTTAGTGATTCATACATTCTTTTCTGTAAATCAACAAGTCTTGGAGCTGAACGATGATTTATGGTAAGAGTCAGCTTGTCTGCATTAAACTCTTCTTCAAAATCCTTGAAAACAGTTTTTAAAGCTCCTGCCCACACCATAATACGTTGTTTATTATCACCAACAGCTGTTAATACTGAACCAGAGTTTAAAAAACACTGTTTAACTAACGCATATTGTAAATTTGTTGTATCTTGAAATTCATCTAAAAAAACATATTTATAAGTATACTGTAATACACGCTTAATTTTGGGATTCGTACGAATAATATATTCAGCTAACATACAGATCATTTTAAATGATAGTGTAGGGGCACAATCCGAAAACCCTTTTAATAGTAATCTCCAAACCTTTTCACCCAAACTATCTCCTGTACATGGTAAATTTGTAGTCTTTAACACATTTTCATAAAATTCATTCAATTTAAAACCCTTTAGATTATTAGGATTATTGAACCCCGCCTCTCTAAAAGCAGCATCTATAACTTTTGTATCATTAACTACGTATAAAGAATCTGGCCTCATATTTTGGGGAAGTGCACAACGAAACCGATCCAAAATCCTTTTTGAGAATGCATCATATGTTATTGAGACAAATCGGTTTTCAACTTCTTCGCCACATCTTTTTAGAACTCTTTTTTTTAGATTATCCGCAGCATCATTTTTAAAACATATGGCTAAAATTTTATGAGGATTTCTACATATGCTAGTTTGAAAAAGATAACACGCCTTTTGTGCCAACAATTCTGTTTTCCCTGTACCAGGTCCAGCAACTACTAAAACATTTTTACTAGCCTTGATTGTTTCATATGCATTTTTTTCTAAATTTATACCGTCACATACACTCCATTGCTCTGATGTAACAAAATTCAATCTAATGTCCCCTCCAACATTCTTTCTACAGCTACAATCATTCGTCCAAAAACACTAGGCATTGTCGATATAAGTGTTTCATCAGTAATTTTTGACAATGCTTCAATATGTGTAGATGGCTTGCCTCTGTTTAAAAAGAAATAATTATACCATATCATTAACTGTCTTTGTTCTCTAGAGTATGTATCACCATTACCGCCACAAGCCTTTAATGTATTATGTATATCAATATTTATACGTGTTTCATATTCTTCACAAAAAGTTTCTAATCCCTCAATCTCCTTAATATATCTTCGATTCGTCTTACCATTCGTATTTATCATTAAATAAGGGCCTTCTTTATCCTCTAACATTTTTTTATAAATATCTTCATATTTTTCTAACATCATAAAGTCAATATCTAATGGCGTTGAAAAGAATACATTATACTTCTCTAAAAAATTTATCCAACCTTGTAAACATTCGATATTACTAGAGTCCCATGTATGCATACTCTTTAATTTTTCATCAGATAATATACCAGACTTAACACGTAGTAAATCTTCTTTTTTATAATTAAATTTAAGTAACTGTTCTAAAACATATTTAATTCTGCCCCAACCACCACCAAATCGCTCTCTATCTAAATCAAGTAAAGTAATATGAGGGATATCCAAGTTTTTAAGTAGTCGCCAAAAATGATTTACATGCCTACCTCCTAGAGGAACAACAGAAATACCACTTAAATCAATATCTCCATTTTTCGCACTCCATATTTTAGGCAAAATGATTTCTTCACTATCGCCTTCTCCTAAAATGACAACTTTAGCAAAATATAATTCAGGATATGCTTTAACAGCTTCTTTAATAAACTTATATTGGTCTGCCATTTTTTCTTTATCTGGCAATGTAATTGAATTAACTTTAGTAATACAATCACTTATATTAAAACGAAAATATCTTAATTTTTCGGGTTCAAGTCTTTTAATAATAGATGTGGAGTGAGATGTTAAAATAGTTTGAGCGTTATGCTTTGAAGATATATTTATTAAATTAGAAACCAACTGTCCCATTAAATGTGGTGCAATATGATTTTCAGGTTCTTCTAGAGCAATTATTGTCAAAACAGGTGGTCTATAATTATTAGCAACATTATCTCCAGTTTCAATCTGTTGTTGAATTTTTGCCTCAGCATCGAGAATACTATCAACTAAAGAAATATAAAATAATGATCGTAATCCATCACTCAAATCATCAACACCATATTCTTTTCCTGTTATAGTAGGAGAAAAAACAACTTCTGATTTTTTAATAGCAGACTCAATATCTATACTATTAAACCGTAACTGTGCATCTGAATATCTTATATCATTATCATATGCCTCCCATTGTGTACGAATAGATGAAGCAATAATCTCAATCCCCTTTTCCTCTAAGAAGTGATTGTTTAATTCTTGAATTTTTCCTTTAACCTTTTCCTTAATAGTTTGACTCCAATTAATACTATTCATCAGCTGATACATCATTGTTCCTGAAACATTTCTTAATTGCTTAGATGGATCTCTAACTGCTGGTACATATATAACTCGAATACAATCTAAATCTTTACGAGGCGCAACAAATTTATCTTCATCCGTAATATCTTTAGCTTCTGGGCATGTAATATAATATATCTTACTTTCTATAGCACCTTCTATATTATTACTATTTTGCCAAGTTGCCTCTAATCGAATACGTAAATATGGTGTTTCTTCACAATCATCTACAACTAAATAATTAGAAAAATATGGAATAGCATAACTTTCCTCCTCTGTTTCTCCCTCTAATTCATTAAAAGTAAAAATAGCTTCAATATACATATTCTGTGATTCTTGTAATTCAGGTCTGGCATCTTTTGGAAGATGGAAATCACTACGCTTTAAAACTCGCTCTGAACTAATTTCTGAGAAAAGACAATTTAACGCTGAGAGAGCAGCCGTTTTACCTGAACTATTATTTCCAATAAATGATGTAATATTTTCAATTTTTATTGTTTGCTCATCATTTCCAAAGCAACGATAATTACAAAGTTTTAATTTTGAAAGTTTCATCTTACCTTGACCCCTTTAGCTTCCCTAAACCCCTAAATACCTAACACTAAAAAATAAGATTTCAATATATCAAATATATTTCACTTTGTCTTCTTCTAACATAGTATAAAAAAACTATAAAAAAGCCCCAAAAACCCCTGTATTTCCAAGAGTTCTCGGGGCTCAATAGCACACGAAACTAATATTATTCCCACTCAATTGTAGCAGGTGGTTTAGATGTAATATCGTACACGATAC
>ERZ772906.1837-NODE-1837-length-11340-cov-9.558883_pt1 | contig 11340 bp, 12 predicted proteins | sample MGYA00511338_ERZ772906 | MGnify/ENA primary metagenome ERZ772906 (study PRJEB29015, sample SAMEA2738076) | human oral metagenome | biome: human oral; feature: human-associated habitat; material: saliva | place: China | collected 2212 ... | reverse complement strand
CAGCTTGTAAGAATTTTTCTGGATCTTGTTGAAGTAAACCTAAGATACCCGCTAACTCACGTAAACGTGCAGCAAGACCATTGGCTTTTTCTACATCTTCAGTTTTCAATTTATTGATTTCACGAGCCATTTCAAATAGGACAGAAAGAGCGTTCGGCGTATTGAAATCATCGTCCATCGCTTGCCCCAAGGTTATATAGTCGCCCTCTTGCATCCATTCATATTTAAAGCTGCGAAACCAACGCTCCATTGGGGCATTATCCCAACAGTTACCTCGGCGACTCATACTTTGGGATAAAGCACTTCAGCATTAATCCAATTCACCCAGGTGTTTTCCAATAATGGAATTAAGGGAGTGCTATCTTCAACAACTGTATTTAAGGCAGATAATACCTCTTCTAAAGACGAAGGTTGTTCTTGTATATAACTTAATAGCCAAAAGTCAAGTTCAGATAAGCGTTGTTGCAGAATATTAAAATCGCTATCCCGCCATATAACAGCTTGCATAGGGTTTTTATCAAATTGTTTAAAATCGCTTGATAAAAAATCGACTTCATAGCTTTTTAAATAAGCTGCATCAGATAACTGCATTACGCTATACTTATTCCACTCAAATTTTTCAGGTACTTTTGCTAAAGAAACTTCTGCAAGTAATTGAGTATTTTCAAAATCCATCAATGCCAGTATATTGGCGTCAAAACTCTCTTTTTCTTGACAAAATAAGAGAAATTCTCCAGCAATATCTTGAAAATAAGGCGAATGTGATTTTCCTTTTAATACAAAAAATTCTTTTGTCTGAGACCAACTCTCAGCAGAAACGTGTTTAGGCGCTTCAACAAAACAACGGTCAATAAAACCAAAGATGTTATTTCGAACTAAACGAGCATAAACAGCAAGGCGATTCGGAGCATAACCATTTAGAGGTTGAGCATGAGCCAATCGAACTGCTGTGGCAAGTGCTTTTTGTGTTTCAATAAGCGAAGGTTTAGGCTGCATAGGATATTACCTCTTTTTGAGCATATTTTTGCTGTAGTTGTGCAATATGTTCAACTTCAGCATAAAGTTCTGCAAATGGAGGGAAATTGAAATCACGCTCTAATAATGTTGGCGGAATGACAGGTAGTCGTTGATAGGCATATTCTAATAAATCCCACACAGTACCTTTTACTGCCTCACCGTGTGTATCAATTAATAACTCTGGTAAATAGCGATATGCCCCTTTTATTTTATTAAATGATTCTCCTTCTAAATCCTCCACAACTTGTGCCGCAGAATGTTCTTCGTCGTGTCCTGCAATATGAATGTAATTGACACGTTTCACATCTACTTGATCTAAAAAAACATAAGGATCAAGTAAACCGTGATTGATGCCATTTACATAAATATTATTCACATCTAAATGAATACCACAATCCGCTTCTTGTGCAATAGCATTTAAAAATTCTACTTCATTCATTGTGCTGGTGGGAGAGTGTAAATAATAAGAGGTGTTTTCTAATGAAATTTGTAATCCTAAAAAATCTTGCACATAGCGGATTCTCTGTGCTACGTGTTTTACAGCTTCTTCAGTAAATGGCATAGGTAATAAATCATATAAATGCCCTTCACATTCACAATAACTCAAATGTTCAGAAAAAAATGTCGAATTATATTGAGTCATTAATGCTTTAGTATTTTTTAATAACTCGCGATCAAGTGGTGCTTGCCCGCCTAATGAAAGTGATAGTCCGTGTACCGCAAGTGGATATCTTTCAGCGGCTTGATCAAATTTATAACGAGCAGCTCCTCCCATTTTTACCCAATTTTCTGGAGCAACTTCCATAAACTGAATCGCATTATTTGATGATAAATTCAAAAAATCATCCGCTAAATCTCGACGATACCCTAATCCTGCACCTTGTAACATAATTATTTACTCCTTTTAATACAACACTGGTGTAAATTTACACCAGTGTTATGTATGGCATCTAGATTAAAATACGATTATTTAGAGCCACATTTACCTTCACCACATTTACCTTCTGCAGCTTTTGGTTTGCTCGCACCACATTTACCTTCACCACATTTACCTTCTGCGGCTTTCGTTTCGTTTGCACCACATTTGCCTTCTCCGCATTTACCTTCTGCTGCTTTTGTTTTCACACATTTATCACCTACACAAGGTGTTGCAGCTTTATCTGTACTGCTTGATTTTGGCTCAGCGTGTGCAACAGTAGCTACTGTCATCGTTAATGCTCCGGCTAATGCGGCTAAAGTGGATAATTTTTTCATTTAAATCTCCTAGAATTTGATATTGAATATATAGTTAGAGGAATTTCAACCAGCTTTTAGTTGGATAAACCTTCTTAATAAGCGTGTCTAAAGAGAGTTTCCCTGCTCCCTGCGTAATTAAGATTAATAAAGTTACCACATAAATTAAGGGTAATTTATAACCATTATCACAAACGTTATAACCTGAATCGGCGTGAATGCTATACCACGCGACAGAGATTAAAATCGTTAAACTTAATGCACTAAAACGTGTTAGCACCCCAAATATCAGCAAGAATGGGAAAATTAATTCAGATCCCATTGCAACGTGCCAATTAATATCGGCTGGAATAAGATTAAATGGAAAAGGAAAACGATCTTGTATTTCAGTAAACCAATTTTGACCATTCCATTTTTCTAACCCTGCCTCTAAAAATTCCCACGCAAGAAAAAAGCGTAAAATCAATAAACTCACGCCGCTGCTGATACCTTGCATCTTACAATCTTTCATTTTTTCCTCTGATTGATTACCTATTTTATGAAACTATTTAGTTCATTATGGTAGGAAATGCTTCCTAGTTATTCTATTAGTCGGAGATAAGCCTTTTTTCTTACACTTTTTTTCAAAAAATTGAAAATATTATTTTTTGTAAAAATGCAGATAACATTAAGGGCAAAGATTCTAATAATCTTCGCCCTTTTATCTTTTACTGATTAATGTAGTGATCAGCTAATTCAACAGTCCCCGATAGGTTTTTTTTGTTAAAACAGGCGCCAAACCTTGATTGTAACGATGTGGGCGAACAAAATTGTAATACATCACATAAGCTCTCACATCGTCCATCGCTTGCCCCAAGGTTAGATAGTCGCCCTCTTGCATCCATTCATATTTAAAGCTGCGGAACCAACGCTCCATTGGAGCATTATCCCAACAGTTACCTCGGCGACTCATACTTTGAGTTACCTGAATGAAGGTTGAGCGGAATAGCTACACCTTGAGTTTGAAAAAATGGAAAATTGATGTGAAAAATTGCGAGGTTAAAGTTAGAATTTGAGGTAAAAGAAATGCCTTTCACAATTTTCATTCGGAAAGGCATTCAAATTTATGCGGTAAATTAGTCAATTTTCGGACTTTATGCAACTGCTACATAATACCGTAAAATGGCATCAGATAGTATGAAGTCTGATAGCATGATGAAATCTCAGGATATGAAAATGGATAATATGAAGTCAGAAGAAATGAAATCTGATGAAATGAAAGTAAAAGAAATGAAAGTAAAAGAAATGAAGAAAAAAGCAAAAACAATGGGAAAAGCTAGAATGTAATGATTTAAGCCTAAAAAGAAAAACTGCAGTCAATTTGACCGCAGTTTTTGTATCAACGTGAGATTATTGTTTACGCCATGTCGTGCCGTTGGCACCATCTTCTAACACGATACCCATTGCGGTGAGTTCATTACGTGCCGCATCCGCAGCTGTCCAATCTTTAGCTGCACGAGCTTCGTTGCGTTGTTTGATGAGCGCTTCAATTTTTGCGACTTCATCATCGTCAGAGCCAGCTTGTAAGAATTTTTCTGGATCTTGTTGAAGTAAACCTAAGATACCCGCTAATTCACGTAAACGCGCAGCAAGGCCATTGGCTTTTTCTGCATCTTCAGTTTTCAATTTATTGATTTCACGCGCCATTTCAAATAAGACAGAAAGGGCATTCGGCGTATTGAAATCATCGTCCATTGCTTCACGGAAGGCTTCCACAAAATTTTCACCGCCAAAAGCAACCGCACTTTGATCGGTGCCACGTAGAGCGGTGTACAAACGTTCTAATGCACCTTGTGCTAAATTCAGGTTTTCTTCACTATAATTGAGTTGGCTGCGATAGTGTGCCGTTAGTAAGAAATAACGCACCGCTTCTGCATTGTAGTGGTTTAATACATCACGAATAGTGAAGAAATTGCCGAGGGATTTCGACATTTTTTCTTTATCTACCATGATCATGCCTGAATGGATCCAATAATTCACATATTGACCGCCATGAGCACAGCAAGATTGCGCAATTTCATTTTCGTGATGCGGGAACATTAAGTCAGAACCGCCACCGTGAATATCAAAATGTTCGCCAAGTTGTTTGCAGTTCATTGCCGAACATTCAATGTGCCAACCTGGACGACCTGCGCCCCATGGGGATGGCCAGCTTGGTTCGTTTTCTTTTGACATTTTCCAAAGCACGAAATCCATTGGATTTTTCTTGATTTCATTAATTTCAATACGTGCTCCAGCTTGTAATTGGTCGAGATCTTGGCGTGATAATTTGCCGTATTCCTTAAAGCTTTCTACATCAAACATCACATCGCCATTGTCTGCAACATAAGCATGACCACGTGCAATCAGTTTTTCCACAATTTCAATAATTTCTGGAATATGATGAGTCGCACGAGGTTCGAAATCTGGACGTAATACGTTTAATGCATCAAAATCTTTATACATTTCTTGCACCATACGATCTACAAGTTGATCGCAGGTTTCTTTGTTTTCTAATGCACGTTTAATGATTTTATCGTCCACATCCGTAATATTACGCACATAAGTTAAATCGTAGCCTAGAGAGCGTAAATAGCGGGCAATCACATCAAAACATACAAAGGTACGGCCATGGCCAATATGGCATAAATCGTAAACGGTCACGCCGCACACATACATACCCACTTTTCCTTCATGGATAGGTTTGAACACTTCTTTTTCACGAGTGAGGGTATTAAAGATCTTTAACATATTTTTTCTCTTAAAAATTAGGGTCTGTTGGTTATTCATTTCCCATTTGAGTTATAGTTTAAAATTAGCACAATCGAGGCGCAATTTGAAAGCAAGAGTGGTTCTCTTGATGAAAATTGCAACAAAGAGTGTGCTAATTTTAAACATAACCCTAAGGGCTAGGGCTATTTTCTGCGATAACTACGTTGAAATCGATTCGTTTAGAATTACTAAACTTCACCGCTTTCGCCTTGTTCTCACAAAAAATAGTCTCTAGCTCAAATGGGAAATGAATAACCAACAGACCCTAGCTGAAAACGACCGCACTTTTTCTGCTCATGGTGGCACTTTCTCGCCATTTGTGGAATAATGAACGCCTTAATTTTCAAGAGGAAAACAACATGGTTACATTACACACAAATTTTGGCGATATTAAAATTAAACTTGATTTTGATAAAGCGCCAATCACTGCAGAAAACTTTTTAAATTATTGTAAAAACGGTTTCTATAATAACACAATTTTCCATCGTGTTATTGATGGATTTATGATCCAAGGCGGTGGTATGGAAAGCGGAATGCGTGAAAAAGCAACAAACGCACCGATCCAAAATGAAGCCAACAATCGTTTAAGCAATAAACGTGGCACAATCGCCATGGCGCGTACCTCTGATCCACATTCTGCAACAGCACAATTCTTCATTAACGTGGCAGATAATGACTTCTTAAACTACCGTTCAAAAGAGATGTTTGGCCGTGAAGTGGTACAAGAATGGGGCTATGCCGTATTCGGTGAAGTGGTTGAAGGCATGGATGTGGTTGATAAAATCAAGAAAGTAAAAACCGGTAATAAAGGTTTCCACCAAGACGTTCCAACAGAAGATGTTGTGATTACATCCGTTTCTGTAGAATAATCAATTCGGTGTGTGGATGCGTAATCTGCACACCTTTTTCTTAAGTGAAATAACGCGATGCCTTTCTTCGATACTCATACCCACCTTGATTATCTTCATCATGACACTGGTGAGCCATTAGCTCAGCTCGTGGATAACGCTAAGCAAGCAGATGTGCAGAAAATCTTGATTGTGGCAGTAAAAGAGTCGGATTTTAAAACGATCCAAAATATGACCGCACTTTTCCCTGAGCATCTTTATTGTGGGCTTGGGTTGCATCCTCTTTATATCAAAGAACATCAAGAGCATGATTTAGAAATTTTGGATACGGCGTTATCTGTACGTGATCAAAATTGTACAGCTGTAGCAGAAATAGGCTTAGAATGTGCGATTCCAGATTTATTGACGGATGAATTATGGCAAAAACAACAGCACTTTCTGGAGAGTCAGCTTTATTTAGCGAAGAAATATAATCTGTCGGTCAATTTGCATAGCCGAAAATCCCATGAGCAATTATTCCGTTTTTTAAAACAAGCCAATTTGCCAAAATGTGGTGTCGTACATGGTTTTTCTGGAAGTTATGATCAAGCAAAACGATTTGTGGATTTAGGCTATAAAATTGGCGTGGGCGGTACCATTACTTATGAACGTGCGAACAAAACGCGCCAAGCAATTGCTAAGTTACCATTAGAGGCGTTGGTATTAGAAACGGATACACCAGATATGCCGGTGTTTGGCTTTCAAGGACAACCTAATCGACCAGAACGGATAGTTCACACCTTTGAAACGTTATGCCGTTTAAGAAGTGAAAATGCTGAAGTGATTAAAGAAACGGCTTGGCAGAATAGCTTAACCTTATTCGGTTAAACCTTAAAACGATAAATCACTTGATTGGCTGAACCTCGCCAAACTAAGCTTGGGTCAGCCTGTTCTTGTATAAATTTTCCATCAATGAGCACGTCAATATAAGGCAACATTTGACGTTGATAATCATCAAGTTCATCCAATTTATATCCCGTCCACACCCAAATATCCTTATCGGGACATTCTTTTTTGACACGTTGTACAAAAGGAAGTAAGGCTTCGACATTACGAGGATGCATCGGATCCCCACCAGAAAGTGTGAGCCCTTGACGTTTAATGCGCGTATCTTTTAAATCATTGATGATCTGTTGTTCCATCGCTTCATCAAATAATACGCCATTATCAAAAGACCAGCTCTTTTGATTGTAGCAACCACGGCAACCATGCGTACAACCGCTAACGAAAAGGGTACAACGCGTGCCTTCGCCATTTATAACATCGGTAGGGTAGTATTGGAGATAGTTCATACTTTTACCTTAAAAGTGCGGTTGATTTTCTCGTCAAATTCACCGAATTGATAAATTAACCTTTGCAATACAGGGCCAATTCTTGCATAATAGCCCACCTAATCGCATTGCGATATCAATGGAAATCTTCTCGGTCTCTCGCAACGGTGTCCGGTTTACTCGGTCAGGTTCGGAAGAAAGCAGCCAAAGTCGGAATTTCTGTGTGCCGAGAATAAGCTGGGAAGATTTCCACCCAACTTATCCTTCCTTATTTTAAACTCGCTCCACTAATTGTTTGAAGAACCCTTTTTCTAATTGCAATAATTCTGCGTAAGTGCCTTTTTCAATTAGCTTCGCTTCATCAATCACACAAAGCTCATCAAATTGCTCAATCGCCGTTAAGCGGTGAGTCACCATAATTAAGGTTTTATTTTCAGCATGAGCAAGAATCAAACGCAGAATTTGGCGTTCAGTTTCGCGGTCTAAACCTTCAGTTGGCTCATCTAATAATAAAATTGGCGCATCATTAAGCAAAATACGCGCTAAGCCTAAACGACGTTGTTCTCCACCAGAAAGTGGACGGCCGCCATCACCTAACCAAATATCTAAGCCTTGTTCTTGTTCCAACAATTTGCCTAAACCAACTTGATTTAACACCTCGATCATTTTTTCATCTGAAATATTGACCGCACTTGCGAATTGCAGATTTTGACGAAGTGTATCGCTAAATACATGAACACGTTGTGTTAAAAAGCAGAATTGGCTGCGTAATGTGTCTTCTGCATAATCGGAAATCGGTTTTCCAGCAAGGAATAATTCTCCTTGATTAGCATCATAATTACGTACTAAAAGTTGTAATAGCGTAGACTTTCCGCTGCCTGTTTTACCTAAAATTGCGACTTTTTTACCTTTTTGAATGGTTAAATTCAAATTTTCTAAAGCACGATTTTGACGTTCAGGATAAGTGAAAGAAAGATCTTTGGCTTCAATTAATGTTGTGGCGTTTTGATCGAACTCCGCTTTGCCATTAAAGGTCACTAATGGTTGTTGTTCGATAATATCTGTCACGCGTTCAGCTGACGCAATCACTTGCCCGATATGTAAGAATGCTGAACCTAATGGCATTAAGATTTCAAATGAGCCTAAAGCGGCAAAAGTGAAGAGCGCAATAAACGCCATACGATATTCATCGTTACCAAACTCCGCTTGTGAGCTAAACCACAACATTGCGGCAATAATCAAACCATTTAAGAAGAGTGAAAGTGCGGTTGAAAATCCGCTTAAATTGGCTTCTTTTTGTTGATCTGCTTGCCAGTTAGCTTCGGTTTTTGCCATGCTGTTTTTCAATTTATCTTCAGCATTAAAGAGCAATAATTCCGCTTGAGCTTGGATAAATTCTAAGAATTGCGTGCGATAAAGTGCGCGTGAATGCACGAGTTTGTCGCCAAATTTTTTACCCAGTTGGTAGAAAACGGTTGGAATAACCAATACCAATAAAAGCAGGCTCACACCTAGACCTAAGGCTAAAGGAGCATTGACGAAACTTAGGCCAATACACATAGCTAGAATCACAAAAATAGCCGTAATAAATGGCGCAATTAAGCGAAGATAAAGGCTATCGAGTGTATCTACATCAGACACTAAGCGGTTTAATAAATCGCTGTTACGATAACGATTTAACACCGCAGGGCTTAAGGGGATAATCTTCTCAAAAACCTGTACTCGTAATTTAGCCAAGATGCGGAAAGTCGCATCGTGCGTGACCAACTTTTCGAAATAACGGAAAAGGGTGCGGCTAATAGCAAGCCCACGCACAGAGGCAGAAGGATAGAAGAAATTAAATAACGTGCCAAGACCCGCAATGGCCGTTGCCGCTAAAAACCAACCCGATGTGGTCAGCAAGCCAATACTGGATGCTAGGCCTGTGATCATTAAAACCAAGCCTAAAAATAAAGGCAACTTGGCGAATTTAAATAAACGTAAAAAGGGAAGTAAAGCACGCATTATTGAATATCCTCTTTTCGTTGAGCCAATAATTCGGCAAAGAAGCCTTGATCTTTTAATTGGTTGAAATGGCCTTGTTGAACAATTTCACCTTCTTGCATCACTAAAATGTTGTCACATTGTTTCAGATCTTCAATTCGGTGTGTGATCATTAAGGTGGTTTGGTTATGGCTCATTTCTGCAAGGGCAGCAAGTACCAGATTTTCAGACTGAGCATCAAGGCTAGCCGTTGGCTCATCGAGTAATAATAAATTGCCTTTGCGTAGTAAAGCGCGAGCGATAGCTAAGCGTTGAGCTTGGCCTACAGATACACCAATGCCGCCATCTTTAATCTCACTATCTAAGCCTAATTTATCGGTAAACTCTTTCGCTTGAGCAGAAATCAAGGCTTGCTCAATTTGCTCATCAGTTGCTTGAATATCACCTAAAAGTAGATTTTCTTTGATGCTACCTTGTAGTAGTAATGGGTTTTGACCTACCCAAGCAATTTGTTTGCGCCAGTCGCTTAAGCAGCTTTGATTAAGTTCCACACCGTTAATTTTTAAGCTGCCTTCATAAGGTAAGAAACCGAGTAATACATTGATTAAAGAGGTTTTTCCTGCACCACTTTGACCTACAAGTGCAATATGGCTTTCTTTCGGAATATGGAATGAAAGAGGCTTCGTTAATGGTTGACCTTGTGGAGAAAGCGCCACTAAATTTTCAGCCTGAATTTCGACCGCACTTTGTGCTGGAATTTGTTCATTGCCTTGATGTGCAATTAAATAATCCGCTTCTAAGAAATCGACAATGGCATCAGCAGCACCAATACCGGCTGCACGATCGTGATAGTAAGTCCCGAGATCACGCAATGGTTGATAAAACTCTGGTGCCAGAATTAAGCAGAAAAAGCCGGTAAATAAGGTCAGTGTGGTGCCATAAGTACCAAATTCGACTTGGCCTAAATAGCTAAAACCAAAGTACACCGCCATTAAAGCAATGGAAATGGACGTGAAAAATTCTAATACAGCAGAAGAGAGAAATGCCATTTTAAGTACGGTCATGGTCGTTTCTCGGAAGTCTTCCGTTGTGCTTTCAATATGTTGAGTTTGTTCTGAAGTGCGGTTGAAAAGACGTAAGGTTTCTAAACCGCGTAAGCGATCCAAAAATTGAGCACTTAAGCGAGAAAGGGTAGCCATATTTTTTTGGCTGCTATCTGCAGCTGCAATTCCTACTAGAATCATAAAAATAGGCACAAGCGGTGCAGTGACCATCAAAATCAATCCAGCCGCCCAGTTGAGTGGGAATACAGCAATTAAAATCACCATTGGTACAATGGCAGACAAACTTTGTTGTGGTAAGAAACGCGCATAGAAATTATGTAGATTTTCCACTTGTTCAAGCATAATACTTGCCCAGCTTCCGGCTGGTTTGTTATTGATGGTTGCGGGACCAACTTGATGGATTTTATCTAAAATCTTTTGACGCATATGATTGCGTAGTAATCGACCTGCTTTAAAGCCAATTTTTTCGCGTAGCCATAAAATGACCGCACGCAAAGCAAAAGTAATGATTAATGCAATAAAATATGGAGCCAGTTCAGCACGATCGACATTTTGCATAATCAGCTTGTCGAGCAATGTCGCAAGAAAATAGGTTTGAGCCACAAGAATTAAGGAAGAAAGTGTGGCAAGGGCAATATTGGTGCGCATTAATTTTTTAACAGGTTGTTGCTGCGCACGAAGCCATTTTTGTAAATATTTTTGGCGAAGTTTGTCCATAGATTTGTAGAGTTAGTATTTAAAAAGTTCTCCCTCTCTATTGAGAGGGAGTTTGAAGGGCGAGTTTATTGATACAAAATTGATTCTTTAAAATCTCCCTTAACCCTTCTTGGCTAAAGAGGGGAAAATAAATAAGGAAATTTATTTATTCTTGTGCATCTAAATAACGTTCAGCATCTAATGCAGCCATACAGCCTGTTCCCGCTGAAGTAATAGCTTGGCGATAGTTGTGATCCATTACATCACCCGCAGCAAATACACCTTCTACAGAGGTCGCCGTTGCATTGCCTTCAAGACCAGATTTAACGACGATATAACCGTTGTTAAGTTCAAGCTGACCTTGGAAGATTTCAGTGTTTGGTGCATGACCGATAGCAA
>ERZ772906.1835-NODE-1835-length-11350-cov-3.018504_pt1 | contig 11350 bp, 7 predicted proteins | sample MGYA00511338_ERZ772906 | MGnify/ENA primary metagenome ERZ772906 (study PRJEB29015, sample SAMEA2738076) | human oral metagenome | biome: human oral; feature: human-associated habitat; material: saliva | place: China | collected 2212 ... | reverse complement strand
CCCGAAAGGTGTACGAGCTCAGGAATATGAGCCACTGACATCTACTCAGGTATGCGTTCACGGCGCGTTCGTCTTTGAAATGACGTAGCGTTTAGGGGTGAGCCAAAGTCCTATTATTCGTGCGGAACACCCCTTCGAGGTTATTTCTGAATACACGCCATCCGGTGATCAGCCGAAGGCGATTCATGAGCTTGCAGAACGCCTGCGCGCGGGTGAACAAGACATTGTTCTTCTCGGTGCGACAGGAACCGGTAAGAGCGCAACGACTGCTTGGCTGATCGAAGAAGTTCAACGTCCAGCCTTGGTGCTTGAGCCCAATAAAACTTTGGCAGCGCAGCTAGCAGCGGAGTTTCGTCAGCTGCTGCCCAATAATGCAGTTGAATACTTCGTTTCCTATTACGACTACTACCAGCCCGAAGCCTACGTCCCTCAAACCGATACCTTTATTGAGAAGGATTCATCGATCAACGATGAAGTTGAGAGACTGCGCCATAGCGCAACAAACTCACTATTAACGCGTCGAGATACGGTCGTTGTTTCCTCTGTTTCATGTATCTATGGTTTGGGTACGCCTGAAGAGTATGTTGCACGGATGATCGAGCTGAGCCGCGGAATGTGCATTGAGCGCGATGATCTCCTCCGCGCCTTCATCGGTATGCAGTACACGCGGAACGATATCGGCTTTACCCGCGGAACCTTTAGGGTGCGTGGAGACACAATTGAGATCATTCCGGTGTACGAGGAACTGGCAATCCGGATTGAAATGTTCGGCGATGAAATTGATTCCTTGGCAGTACTCCATCCCGTGACGGGGAATGTGATCCGGGAAGTTGATCATGTCTACCTTTTCCCGGCATCGCACTATGTTGCCGGCGAGGAACGAATGAAACGTGCGATCGCTTCCATCGAGAAAGAACTCGAAGAACGCCTTGAGTGGTTTGAATCCCAAGGAAAACTGCTTGAGGCTCAGCGTCTTCGGATGCGAACGACCTACGACCTCGAAATGCTCCAACAAGTAGGCATCTGCTCAGGCATCGAAAACTACTCCATGCACATCGACGGCCGCCAACCCGGCCAACCACCCCACACCCTCCTCGACTACTTCCCAGACGACTTCCTACTAGTCATCGACGAATCCCACGTCACCATCCCCCAAATCGGCGCCATGTACGAAGGCGACGCCTCACGCAAACGCATCCTCATCGACCACGGCTTCCGCCTACCCTCCGCCGCCGACAACCGCCCCCTCAAATTCAACGAATTCGAACAACGCATCGGCCAAACCCTCTACCTATCCGCCACCCCCGGCAAATACGAACAACAACGCTCAGACACCCCCGTAGAACAAATCATCCGCCCCACCGGACTAGTCGACCCCAAAATCATCGTCAAACCCACCCAAGGCCAAATCGACGACATCCTCAACCAAGTCCGCCAACGCATAAACAAAAACGAAAGAATCCTCATCACCACCCTCACCAAACGCATGGCCGAAGACCTAACCACCTACATGGCCGACCGAGGCATCCGCGTCGAATACCTACACTCAGACGTAGACACCCTACGCCGCGTAGAACTCCTACGAGAACTACGCCAAGGCACCTACGACGTACTAGTAGGCATCAACCTCCTACGCGAAGGCCTAGACCTACCCGAAGTTTCCCTAGTCGCCATCCTCGACGCCGACAAAGAAGGCTTCCTACGCTCAACCACCTCACTCATCCAAACCATCGGCCGCGCCGCCCGCAACGTCAGCGGCGAAGTACACATGTACGCCGACAAAATCACCCCCGCCATGCAACAAGCCATCGAAGAAACCCAACGCCGCCGCACCAAACAAATCGCCTACAACAAAAAACACGGCATCAACCCCCAACCCCTACGCAAAAAAATCGCCGACGTCACCGACATGCTCGCCCGCGAAGACATCGACACCCAAGACCTCCTCGCCACCGGCTACCGCAACAACCACAAAACCACCCAACCCAAAAACACCAAAACCCACCGCGACACCCCCAAACCCAACGCAACCACCACAGACCTAACCAACCTCATCGAAGAACTCACCCAACAAATGCACGCCGCCGCCACCAACCTCCAATTCGAACTCGCCGCCCGCCTACGCGACGAACTAAAAGACCTCAAAAAAGAACTCCGCACCATAAACCAAGTCAGCTAAACCCACCCCCAAACACACCCCACCACAAACCAAAACCCACAAAAGTAACCCAAACCACAAACAAACCCCACAGAAACCCACCACCAAAACCCACCCGCGCTCGCGGTATAGTTAACAGTGACCATAAGGGGAGTACTTCCACTAACAACGACGTCGTCATCACGGTTTGCAGCAGGCAAGCCCGGCGTCGCGGGCCCAGCTAGGCGGGCGGGAGGAGACCTTCGATACCTGCGACACGTACCGGAGGAGCACCTAAGTGCACGTCCATTTGCTTGGCTGGATTGGCCTAATCACCATCATCGTTGCGCTGATTACGGTGGACATTGTGGGCCATGTGCGCAAGCCGCACGCTCCCACCATGAAAGAAGCCACCACCTGGTCTATTGGCTATATCAGCCTGGCAGTGCTGTTTGGGGTGCTGGTGTGGGCCATCTACGGGGGCCAATATGCGGGCCAGTTCTATGCCGGCTGGCTCACCGAGTGGTCTTTGAGCGTAGATAACCTGTTCGTTTTTATCATTATTTTGGGTGCCTTCAGGGTGCCGCGTGAATACCAGCAAAAAGCCCTGATGTACGGCATCATCATTGCCCTAGTGCTGCGCTTTGCCTTTATTGCCTTGGGTGCGGTGCTGATCTCCCAGTTCAGCTGGATTTTCTACCTGTTTGGCGCGTTCTTGATTTACACCGCTATCAACCAGGTGCGCGAAGCCATCAGTAAAAAAGATGAAGAAGAGGATGAGGAGTACCACGAAAACACCTTCACCGCTTGGGTGCGTAAACTGGTGCCCACCACTGAGGGTTTTGTAGGTAACCGCCTGGTTATTAGTCACGGTGGCCGGCTGATGATCACCCCGCTGCTGCTGGTGATTATCGCTTTGGGTAGCGCAGACTTGATGTTCGCTTTTGACTCTATCCCCGCGATTTTCGGTTTAACCCAGGAGCCCTACCTGGTGATGGCCGCTAACGCTTTCTCGCTGCTGGGCTTGCGCCAGCTGTTCTTCTTGATTGACGGGCTGCTGGAGCGCCTGATTTACCTGTCTTACGGCTTGGCCGTGATTTTGAGCTTCATTGGTTTCAAGCTGATCAACCACGCCCTGCACGAAAACGACCTGTCTTTCCTTAACTCCGGCAAACCCATTGAGATTGTGCCCGAGCCTTCGAACCTGCTTTCTCTGGCAGTGATTGTGGTGACGCTGGTGGTTACGGCGGTGGCGTCGCTGCTGGCCACGCGCGCTATGCAGCGCAAGCAGGGACCGCTAAGCCAGGCGGTTAGCGCCGAGTCTGCCCGCCGTCACATTCCTGAAGCTGACTGAAGCTAACTGGCTAAGGGTGCTGGCTGGCCGAGGCTAAAAGCTAACTGACTGAGGGTGCTGGCTGGCTGAGGCTAGAAGCCAGCTGAAGCTGACAGAGAGGAAAAATATGAGTGCGCGAGTGGGTCACGCTTCCTATACGCCGCCTGCAGTAGACGAGCTTTATTTAGCTCAAGGGCTTAGTTTTAAACAGGTGGCCCACGCGCGCGCCGCAGATGAAACTAACGAGTTTGATAACTCTTCTTCGCGCTCTATAGTCGCGATTTTGCGGGCGAACGTATTTACGATTTTTAACGCGATCTTGGCTAGCGCCGTGGTGGTGGTGCTGGCGGTGGGCTCTTGGCAGGATGCCGTATTCGGTTTTGTGTTGCTACTAAATACGCTTACCGGCACTATTGCGGAGCTGCGAGCTAAACGCGCCCTGGATAATTTGGCGGTGTTAGCGGCCCCTACAGCGCATGTTATTCGCGATGGGGAAGCTAAAGACATTGAGGTTTCCCAGGTAGTACTGGGGGAGTTGCTGGAGCTGCGTAGCGGCGATCAAGTGCCCGCAGATGGCCAGGTACTTAGCTCTAATGGCTGCGAAATTGATGAGTCAATTCTTACCGGCGAGTCGGTGGCGGTGCGTAAGCACGAAAATGATCAGGTTTTAAGCGGCACCACAGTGATTGGCGGTAGCGCCCGTATCCGCGTCACAGCGGTGGGGGAGCACTCCTACGCTAACCGTTTGGCTATGGAGGCCCGTAAATATTCAGTGGTCACCAGCGAGCTACAAGAGGGCACTAACCGGGTGCTGACCTGGATTTCTTGGGTTATTGTGCCCATGACGCTGCTGCTGCTGTGGTCGCAGCTGCGGGTTGCGGGCGGTATTAGCGAGGCACTTGACAGTGGCCAGTGGAAGGCTGCGGTGGTGTTGGCCGTGGCCGGAGTGGTGGGTATGGTGCCTCAGGGACTGGTGCTGCTAACTTCGGTTAACTTCGCGGCGGCAGCCATGACTTTGGCCCGACGTAAGGTGCTGGTGCAAGAATTGCCGGCGGTTGAGGTGCTGGCGCGCGTGGACATGCTGTGCCTGGATAAGACCGGTACGCTCACTAGCGGCGCGGTGGAGCTTGACCATATTGAAAGCTGCTTGGGTTCTGCTTGCGCTGATGGTGATGGTGGCAGTCTCGCTGCTGGCAAGGTTAGTGCCGACGCCGCCGCTGGGGGTAGCGCTGGGACTGGCTCTGGCGCCGTCGTCCCGGCCAGTGCCGACGACGCCGCTCGGGCTGCCTTGGCCTATCTGGTGGGTGGCAGTGAGGTTAACGCTACCGGCAGCGCTATTGCTGCTGGACTAACTGGCCTTGAACCAGCCCAGGCCCGTTACGCGATTGCTTTTAACTCCGCCCGTAAATGGTCGGCAGTGCAAACCCAAGCTGGCGCCTATGTTTTGGGAGCCCCCGAAATTGTACTGGCTGGTAGCGCTGGCTCAGGCAGCACGGAGGCGGACAATGCGGACTCTGACGGCACTGGCTCAGGCAGCACTGACAACGCCGCACTAGAGCGAGTCAAAGCTCTGGCGGGCACGGGTAAACGTGTGCTGGTGCTAGCCCACTCAAACCAGGCGCTAGATCAAAGTGAAAACCCCACGCTACCAAAAGATCTAACCGCCGCCCTGCTGGTGGTGCTAGCTGAGCAGGTGCGTCCCGACGCCGCCCAAACCCTGGATTATTTCAAGCGCCAAGGCGTGGCAGTACGAGTAATTAGCGGTGACAACCCGGTTACTGTGGCCGCTATTGCCGCGCACCTGGGTTTACGTAACCCCGACGGTGGCGAACCGGTTGGGGTTGATGCCCGCACCCTGCCCGCCATTGAAGACACCCAGGCTTTAGCTGACGTGCTCGAAAAACACACAGTGTTTGGGCGCGTAACCCCGGAACAAAAACGTGCCTTCGTTAACGCCCTTAAATCTCGCGGTCACACCGTGGCCATGACCGGCGACGGCGTCAACGATGCTTTGGCACTTAAAGACGCTGACCTGGGTATTGCTATGGGGAATGCGGCCCCAGCTACTAAAGCAGTTTCGCGCCTGGTGCTACTTAACTCCCAATTTGATGCCCTGCCCTCAGTGGTGGCTGAAGGTAGGCGCGTAATTGCCAATATGGAACGCGTAGCCTCACTGTTCCTAACCAAAACCACCTGGGCGGCGCTGCTGGCAGCAGTAGTGGCTATAACTGGGTTTGTTTATCCCTTCCTGCCGCGTCAGCTGACCATTGTTTCTTCACTAACCATTGGTATTCCAGCCTTTGTGCTGGCCCTGGCGCCCACTAATCAGCGTTACCGCGCCGGTTTCTTGGCTCGCGTGCTGCGATTGTCTGTGCCCGCCGGCGTGATTGTGGTGGTTGGGGTGCTGTGTGCGCGGCTAACCCTGATTTTGATGGGGTCCAACCGTAACCAAATCAGTTCGGTATGCACCCTGGTGCTTGTGGCCGGGGGACTGTGGCTGTTGTCTTTGACGGCGCGCCCTTGGGTGTGGTGGCGGGCCGCGCTAGTGGTCATAATGAGCGCCGCTGCTTTAGCTGTGGTGTTGTTGGCGCCGCTACGCGGCTTTTTTGACCTGGCAGCGCTAACCGCAAACTCTTGGCTGGTGCTCGTCTGCGCCGCCGGGATAGTGTGCGCGGCGCTAGAAACCCTAGGGCGCTACAACGCCGCCCGCGCGCAAAACAGTCAGGCCCACGGAGTTTAGGAACGCGGTCGCATTGGCGCGGTAGAGGAGCGTACCACCAGGTCAGGGTTGTAAACGTAATCCTCATGGACAAGCGTGCGGGCTGAACCTATAGCGTCAAACAGGGTTTGCACGGCCGCGTTAGTAATGGCGTTAACCGGTTGACGCACAGTAGTTAGGGCCGGATCCACGTGGCTCATAAGGAAGGTGTCGTCATAACCCACTACTGAGACGTCGTCGGGAACGCTTAATCCGGCGTCGCGCAAAGCCCGAATTACCCCCAGCGCCTGCACGTCAGAACCGCACACCACTGCCGTGGCACCGGCGCGAATAAGCGGGCCAGTAGCCGCCGCCGCAGCCTCATAGGTGTAGAAAGTCTCTGCCGTTAACGGGTTTTCTACGTCAAATAGCTCGTCCATAACCTCACGGAAGGCAGCTAACTTCCGGGCTGAGGGAACCACATGGGAACGGCCGGTCAGCAGAGCAATATTGCTGTGCCCAAGCTGGGCCAGGTGACCTATCGCAGCGCGGATCCCGGCGGCGTCGCCAGTAGAAAAGTCTGGGGCGGCAATCTCTGGGCGGGCACCATTAATAGTAACGAACGGAATACGTCGATCCGTTAAATCCTGATAGCGGTTAAGATCGCCTAAATAATCAGCGTGACGGCCGGAGACAAAAATAATGCCGTCAACATCATGAGCAATAAGTGACTCAAGATGGTCTAGTTCTGAGGTAGCGCCGGGAGTTTGTGAACGTAGCATGGCCACCCCGCCAGACGCGGCAATGGCGTTTTGTAGGTTATGGGCGAAGGCCGCAAAAATTGGGTTGGTCAGCTCAGGTAAAATTACGCCCACATTAGGTAGTCTGCTGGTAAGCTCTAGTACAGGGCGTTCATAGCCCAACTCATCAATAGCGGTAAGTACTTTAGCCCTAGTCGCTTCGGAAACTTGGCCCACCCCATTGAAGACACGCGAAACGGTTGCAGTAGAAACCTGCGCACGTGCGGCAATGTCTGTCATGCGAGTGCGTTGCTTCGACATTGAAGACCCTCTCTAAACGCGAGGCTATTTCAGGGGAAACTTACCTAACCAATATAGCAATTAAAAATCTTTAAAAAAACTGTTGCAGAAACGTTTCAGGACGTTTACAGTGGGGTTTAAGTCGGCCGCTAACGGGAGTAGGGCGACACGCAACAACAGGAGTTGACATGCGACGTGGCATAGCGGCGCTTGTGGCCATGATCATGACAGCCTCGCTGGCTGCCTGTGGTGGCTCAACTGGCGCTACTAAAAACCAGTATGACGCAAGTACAGCTGTACTTACTGTCTGGGCTGATGATACGCGATATACCCAGATTCAGGAACTGGCAAAAGACTTCACTGCCTCCAGCGGCATTAAGGTCAATGTGGTCCAAAAGTCTGAGTCGAACATGGCCCAGGAATTCATTACTCAGGTTCCCACTGGCAAGGGCCCTGACGTCACTGTAATGGCTCACGACAAGCTAGGTTCCCTAGTTTCTAACGGTGTAGTTGCACCCGTGGACCTAGGTGAGAACAAGGACAAGTTCTCCGAGGCTGCCATTGCGGGCGTAACCTATGACGGTCAGACCTACGGCGTGCCCTACGCCGTCGAGTCCGTCGCCCTGGTGCGCAACAACGCCCTGACCAAGGACGAGCCCAAGACGTACGACGACATGATCTCCTCGGGCAAGACCGCCGGCAAGCAGTACCCCTTCGTCATCCAGATGGGCACCGAGGGCGACCCCTACCACTTCTACGCCTTCCAGACCTCGTTTGGTGCTCCCGTATTCAAACAGGCTAAGGATGGCTCCTACACCAACCAGCTGGCACTAGGTGGCCAAAACGGCCAGAACTACGCTAACTGGCTGCGTACCCAGGGTAAGGCTGGTATCTTCAACCCCTCCGTCACCCCTGACATCGCCAAGGAAGCCTTCCTCAAAGGCCAGTCACCCTACATTGTGACCGGTCCCTGGAACGTCACTGACTTCCGCAAGGCCGACATGGACATCACCGTCCTGCCCATTCCTTCCGCTGGTGGGCAGCCGGCTCAGCCCTTCGTTGGTGTACAGATGTTCTACCAGTCCTCCAAGACTAAGAACCCGGTGCTGGTAGCTAAGTTCTTCGAGTTCTTGCAGACCAAGGCGGCTCAGGCCAAGCTGCAGAAGCTTGGTGGTCGCGTACCGGTTATGAAGGAAGTAGCCAAGGAAGTTACCGACCCCGACATTAAGTCCTTCGCTCAGGTGGCCGGTGAAGGCGTGCCCATGCCGGCAATTCCGGAAATGGGTTACGTATGGGACTACTGGGGCACCACCGAGGTCGATATCGCCAACGGTAGCCAGGCTCCCCAGGCTGCATGGAATGCCATGATTAAAAATATCGAGTCCAAGTTCAAGAAGTGAGTGCGGATAATGGCTGACACTAAGAAGCAGGCGAGCTATTCGCCTTCACATGCGCGCGACGTTATGCGCCCTGGCTTCATTGCCAAACTAGTTTTGATGATGCTCATCGACGCCCTAGGCCTCTATGGCCTATTCGCTGCCTGGACTGCTGGCTCCACCGCCATCGCCGTCACCATGGTGATCGGGCTAATCATCATCAACTGGGTTTACTTCTCCAAGCGGATGCTGCCCGCCAAGTACCTGGTTCCCGGCATGGTATTCCTGCTGGTCTACCAGGTGTTCGTAATGGGCTACACCGGTTACGTGTCGCTGACCAACTACGGTCAGGGCCACAACTCCACCAAGGACGACGCCGTCAACTCGATCCTGGCTGCCGGTGAGCAGCGAGCCGAGGGTGCACCCACCGTGCCCACCGCCGTCGTCGAAAACGGTGACAAGCTACAGCTGGTAGTCCGTGACGCAAAAACCGGCAAGCTTATGATCGGTGACGCCAAGACCAAGCTAAAGGACGTTGACGGTCAGTCCACCGCCACCGCCATTACCTCGGTTAAGGGCCACAAGATCCTAACCTTCGACCAGATCGTAGCCCGCCAGGAAGAGGTAGCTAAGCTGCAGGTTCCGGTTAGCGATAATGCTGCCGACGGTCACTACAAGACCACCGACGGCACCCACGGTTACCTGGCCAAGTCCATCTACAGCTACGACGCTAAGAGTGACAAGCTGACCAACACCCACACCGGTGCGGTCTACCAGGCTGACAACAAGACCGGTGTCTTCAAAGATGCTAGCGGCGTTGAGCTCAAGCCCGGTTGGCGCGTATTCGTAGGCACCAAGAACTACACCGAAATGTTCACCGGCTCGGAGCTGGTAGGGCCTTTCGTTAAGGCACTGATCTGGTCCTTCGTGTTCTCCCTGGTGTCGGTGCTGTCTACTTTCGCGCTGGGTCTGTTCCTGGCCATGGTCTTCCACGACAAGCGCGTAAAGGGCCGCAAGATCTACCAGTCGCTGCTGATCCTGCCCTACGCCTTCCCGGCCTTCCTGTCCACGTTGGTATGGAACGGTATGCTCAACAAGGACTTCGGTTTCATCAACCAGTTCTTCTTCGGCGGTGCCCACATTCCGTGGCTCGAAAACGGCTGGCTGGCCAAGCTCTCGATCCTGGGCGTGAACCTGTGGCTCGGTTTCCCGTACATGTTCCTGGTGTGCTTGGGTGCCCTGCAGTCCCTGCCCAGCGATGTGGAAGAGGCTGCCAAGATGGATGGCGCTACCGGTCTGCGTACCTTCTGGTCAGTTAAGCTGCCGCTGGTACTACAGTCCACTGTGCCGCTGCTGATTGCCTCCTTCGCATTCAACTTCAACAACTTCTCGTTGATCTACATGCTCACGGGTGGTGGCCCCAACTACAAGAACATTTCGGTTCCCGTTGGTGAAACCGACGTGCTTATCTCCATGGTTTACAAGATTGCCTTCGCCGGTGGCTCGCCCAACTACGGCCTGGCATCAGCCATGTCTATCTTCATCTTCGTGGTGGTGGGCGTAATCGCCTGGCTCGGCTTCCGCCGTACTAAGGCACTGGAGGAACTGTGATGGCTAAGACCAAGAAAAATCAGCCCAAGCTGCACACTGCCATCACCGGCAAGCGCTGGTGGCAAGAAGTAGGCTGGCGCCACATTGTGGGCGTGCTGGCAGTTATCTACTGCCTAGTGCCACTTATCTACGTGGTTTCGGTGGCTCTAACGCCGCGCGCCACTTTGACCGGTGGACTGTTCAATAACTTCCAGTTCTCCACCATGTTCGAAAACTTCACCGCCCTGGGCACGGGCAAGTACTCCGTGTTCTGGTCCTGGATCCTCAACTCGCTGATCGTGTCCTCTGTGACCGCTGTGGGTACCGTGCTGATGGGTGCGGCTGCGGCCTACGCCTTTAGCCGTTTCCATTTCCGTGGCCGTCGCGGCACTCTGACCGGCCTGCTGCTGATCCAGATGTTCCCGCAGATGCTGGCCTTCGTGGCACTGTTCCTGTTGCTGCTGGGCCTGCAGGATGTATTCCCGGCTCTGGGTCTGAACTCGAAGCTAGGTCTGATCTGCGTGTACCTGGGTGGTGCACTGGGTAGCAACACCTTCCTGCTCTACGGTTTCTTCAACTCCATCCCGCGTGAGCTCGATGAGGCTGCGGAGATCGACGGCGCCTCGCACGCCCAGACCTTCTGGACCATCATCATGCCGCTGGTGCTGCCGGTACTGGCCGTGGTGGGGCTGCTGAGCTTCATCTCCACCTTCGGCGACTTCGTGATTGCCAGCGTAGTGCTGCAGACCCAAGACCAGTACACGCTGGCTGTGGGTATGTACGCCTGGGCTTCGGACGCACGTAACGCCCCGTGGGGTATCTTCGCGGCTGGTGCGGTAATCGCGGCTGTGCCCGTGGTGCTGCTGTTCCAGTACCTGCAGAAGTACATTGTTTCTGGTCTGACCGCCGGTGCGGTTAAGGGCTAGTAGCTAAAAGTTAAGGAGGCCTCGGCGTTTTGCCGGGGCCTCCTTGCTGTATGTGGACAGTTAATTTACTTGGCCTCAAGTTTGCTAATATTCCAAACTGGAGCGTAGGTAGTTAGTCTAGCTGCATTTCTAATATTTGATGTGGATGAGAAATATCCATATGTAAGGAAACGAAGTGGTGTCGGAGCCTAATATGGCTCTTCATAATTGAGGGTGTAGTTGAGGTCTGAATCCTCCGGTTTCGAGGAGG
>ERZ772906.1834-NODE-1834-length-11352-cov-28.143312_pt1 | contig 11352 bp, 8 predicted proteins | sample MGYA00511338_ERZ772906 | MGnify/ENA primary metagenome ERZ772906 (study PRJEB29015, sample SAMEA2738076) | human oral metagenome | biome: human oral; feature: human-associated habitat; material: saliva | place: China | collected 2212 ... | reverse complement strand
GATCCCTGCTGGTGCGCGCCACGCGCGTCGGCTCGGACACGACGCTCGCGCAGATGGGGCGCATGGTCGCCGAGGCCCAGGCAGGCAAGGCGCCCGTCCAGCGACTCGCGGACCAGATCTCCGGCGTGTTCGTGCCGATCGTCATCCTCGTTTCCCTGCTGACGCTCGGGGGCTGGCTGCTCGCGGGCGGCGGCGTGCAGGCCGCGTTCACGGCAGCCGTCGCCGTCCTGGTCGTGGCGTGCCCGTGTGCGCTCGGCCTGGCCACGCCCACTGCAATCCTCGTCGGGTCGGGGCGCGCCTCGCAGCTGGGCATCCTCATCAAGAACGCGGAAATTCTCGAGCAGACGCGCTCGATCGACACGATGCTCCTGGACAAGACGGGAACGGTGACCACGGGCGTCATGTCCCTCGAGTCGGTCGCGGTTCCCACCGCAGGGAGGTCTCCCGAGGTGGACGAGGCCTCAGCCCTGTCCCTTGCGGCCTCCGTCGAGGCCCTCTCCGAGCACCCGGTCGCCCGCGCGATCACGTCGGGTGCATCGGACCGCGGCCTATCGCTGGAGCCCGTGACGGCATTCGCGAATCAGCCCGGGCTCGGCGTCGTCGGCATCACCGCCCAGGGCGGCGTGCTGGTCGGTCGCCCGTCGTGGCTGGCTTCCCTGGGCATCGACGTGCCCGCTTCCCTTCTCGACGCCGTGCGCGAGGCCGAGGCCTCGGGTGCCTCCGCCGTCGTCGCGGCCCTCGCGCCGGGGCTGGGCACCTCGGCAACCTCGACCCCGACCGTCGCTGCCTCGCCCGAGGCGCCCGTGCCCGTCGCACTGCCCGGCCCTGACGCCGAGCTGCCCCTCGCAACGCTCACCATGAGCGTGGGCGGCATGACCTGCGCGTCCTGCGTGCGCCGCGTCGAGCGCAAGCTCGGAAAGCTCGACGGCGTAAAGGCCGAGGTCAACCTCGCCACCGAATCCGCGCGCATCACGCTCACCGCCCCGCACAGCGACGAGGAACTCGAGGCCGTCGTGAACGCAGCCGGATACTCCGGCACCGTCACCTCCCGCAGCGAGACTGGGGCCGCCGACGGCGCACCCGCGGCTGGCGGCAGCGCGGGTGGGGATACCGGTACCCCCACCCAGCCCGGCACCACCCCGGGCGCGGGCGAGCGGGAGGGGGCCCCGGCCTCGTCCCTGGTGATTCCCGAGCGCGTCGAGGGCCGCGCGATTGCCGCACTCGTCGTGCGCGACACGGTCAAGGAGTCCTCCGCGGATGCGATCGCTCAGCTGCGCGAGCTTGGCATCGAGCCGATCCTGCTGACCGGCGATAACGAGGCTGCGGCGCGACACGTGGCAGACCAGGTCGGGATCGAGCGCGTCATTGCGGGCGTCCTGCCCGACGGTAAGCGCGACACCGTCGCTGACCTGCAGGCCGAGGGGCGCACGGTCGCGATGGTGGGCGACGGCGTGAACGACGCGGCCGCCCTCGCGCAGGCGAGCGCGAAGGGCCTGGGCATCGCGATGGGATCGGGCACGGACGTGGCGATCGAGGTCGCGGACATGACGCTCATGAACTCGTCGCTGACATCGGCGGCGACCGCGATCCGAGTGTCGCGTCGGACGCTGCGCATCATCAAGGAGAACCTGTTCTGGGCGTTCTTCTACAACGTGTTGATGGTGCCCCTCGCGATCATGGGCCTGCTCTCCCCCATGCTGGCCAGCGCCGCAATGGCCTGCTCGTCAGTGTTCGTGGTCCTCAACTCGCTGCGGCTGCGCGCCGCGAAGTAGTCGCGCGAACGGCGTGAGTGCCGCGTCGCCGGGGCGTCCGGCTTCGCGGCACTCAACTGCATCATGACGGGAACCCCGTCACCCTGCGAGCATGCGGGGGTGGCGGAGCGCGTCTGACGAATGAGTCATCTGGCTACTTCCGGTGATAGGCAGGGCTGGTACCAATATGCGCGTTGGTAGTGTACGCACTGCCAGCCGCGTCTTCATCCACCCCGCGATACACGTAACTATCATCGAAGACCACATCCAAGAACGGGACGAGGCCGTCAAGGTACTGCTGAACCTCAGCCGGAGTAGGCGTGGAGCCACCGCCCTTATCGGCCAGCGGGTTCTCATCGGGATACTGGGAAGGATCATTTCCCAGCATCGCGTCCAGGCTCAGAGCGCCGTAACCGGTGTATTGGTCCCATGCGCCATTATTCGACCCACTGTGGGTAACGAGCTGAAGGATCTGATTAGGGGTGGCCTGAGGCCAACGCTGCCGCGCCAGAGCAATCTGCCCCGCCACAATCGGAGTCGAAATAGAAGTCCCCTGCACATCCTTAATGGTGCCTGTCTCGTAGTCGCGAGCCTTCACAGGCCCACCAATACCCGCGGCGACAACGCCCTGGCCCCACGACGAATAACTCGCCAACTGACCACTGGCATCAATCGCAGACACTCCCACAGTCCCCGACCACCAGCCATAGGACGCGTCATTCTCATCCTTCGCAGCATTACCCATCGGACCCACAATAATGACACCGCGGGCCATGGCACGAGTAATCGCCCAGTTTAAGAACTCAACATCATGGTCTTTCTCTGACCGAGAGATCGAGATGATCTGCGCACCATCATTCATCGCCATCTCAATAGCAGCAAAATCATCGCCTTTAATTCCAGAGCTATCCTTCTTACACGCCTCCGACACCTTGTCGTCGACAGAAGCAGTCGAATAAGCGATAAGGGTGGCGTCGGGCGCCACACCATAGTTCTTGGACACAAGCACCGAAGCAACAGCAGTGGCATGCGTCTTCGTACTCTTGGCCGCTTCATACTCACACGGAGTTTTGACCGTAATGTTGGCACCGGCCAGTTCAGGAGCACTAGTATCAACAGGCCCATCAATCATCGCGATGGTCACACCTTTACCCGTGTACCCCTTCGCTCGCGCCTGATCAAGCTTGTAATACGAGAAGTAGTCCTGGGTCGTAATCGCATCATCAGCCCGAGCCGAAGACGGAGCCACCGCCACAGCACCCACACTCAACGCAAGAGCGCACACGGCAGTAGTCAGGACGCGCGCGGCGCGCCCCGCCACACCCCCAAGCACACGGGGGCGGCGAAGCACGTCAGGCAAATGAGTCATCTGGTCACTTCCGGTGATAAGCGGGGCTGGTACCAATATGAGCGTTCGGGGCAGCAGCATTGTCAGCTGCGTCTTCATCCACCCCGCGATACACGTAACTATCATCGAAGACCACATCCAAGAAGGGGACGAGGCCGTCGAGGTATTGCTGAACCTCAGCCGGAGTGGGCGTGGAGCCTCCACCCTTATCAGCCAGCGGATTCTCATCGGGATACTGGGAAGGATCACTCCCCAACATCGCATCCAAGCTCAAAGCACCATAACCGGTGTACTGATCCCACCCACCATTATTCGACCCACTACGAGTCACCAACTGAAGGATCTGGTTAGAAGAGGCTTGCGGCCAACGGGAGCTCGCCAACGCAATCTGACCCGCCACGATCGGGGTGGCAATAGAAGTCCCCTGCACATCCTTAATGGTGCCCGTCTCATAATCGCGAGCCTTCACAGGACCACCAATACCCGCGGCAACCACACCCTGACCCCACGACGAATAACTCGCCAACTGACCACTGGCATCAATCGCAGACACACCCACAGTCCCCGACCACCGGGCGTATGAGACGTCGTTTTCGTCCTGGGCATCATTGCCCATCGGACCCACAATAATGACACCCCGCGCCATGGCCCGGGTAATCGCCCACTTCTGGGCCTTTGAATCCTTACTGTTGTCGGATCGCGAGATTGAAATAATCTGTGCACCGTCATTGATTGCCATTTCAATGGCACCATATGCAGTACCTTTAAGACCGGATCTGTCCTGCTTGCATTCGTCTAACTTCGTTGCTTGCTTCGTTGGTACCGAGTATGCGATCAGGGTCGCGTCGGGAGCCACACCATAGTTTTTGGACACCAGGATGGACGCGATGGCGGTTGCGTGAGTTCGGGAGGCGTTGTCCTCTTTGTACGTGCACGGTGTTTTGACGGTGATATTGGCACCGGCTAGTTCGGGTGCACTGGTGTCGACCGTTCCATCGATCATCGCGATGGTCACGCCCCTACCCGTATACCCCTTCGCACGCGCCTGATCCAGCTTGTAATACGAGAAATAATCCTGCGTCGTGATCGTGTCATCAGCCCGAGCCGACGAAGGAGCCACCGCCACAGCACCCACACTCAACGCAAGAGCACAGGCAGCGGTGGTCAGAGCGCACGCAGCGCGCCCCGCCACGCCCGCAAGCACACGGGGGCGGCGGAGCGCGTCAGGCGAATAAGTCATCTGGCTACTTCCGGTGATAAGCAGGGCTCGTACCAATATGAGCGGCGACAATTTCGTCGCCGGCTGCGTCTTCATCCACCCCGCGATACACATAACTATCATCAAGCTGGATCGCTCCATAGTCGACGAGGCCGTCGAGATACTGCTGCACCTCAGCCGGAGTGGGCGTGGAGCCACCGCCCTTATCAGCCAGCGGATTCTCATCGGGATACTGGGAAGGATCACTGGCCAGCAACCCGTCCAGGCTCAAAGCACCGTATCCGGTGTACTGATCCCACCCACCATTATTCGACCCACTGCGGGTAACGAGCTGAAGGATCTGATTAGGGGTCGCCTGAGGCCAACGCGACCGCGCCAGAGCGATCTGACCTGCCACAATCGGAGTCGCAATAGACGTCCCCTGCACATCCTTAATGGTGCCCGTCTCGTAGTCGCGGGCCTTCACAGGACCACCAATACCAGCGGCGACGACACCCTGACCCCACGACGAATAACTCGCCAACTGACCACTGGCATCAATCGCAGACACACCCACAGTCCCCGACCACCAGCCATAGGACGCATCATTCTCATCCTTCGCATCATTACCCATCGGCCCCACAATAATGACACCGCGGGCCATCGCCCGAGCAATCGCCCACTTCAACGCCCTAACATTATGGTTAGTGTCCGATGATGAGATGGAGATGATCTGCGCGCCATCATTCATCGCCATTTGAATATTTGCGAGAGAAGTAGCGTTGAAGCCAGACGCGTCTTGCTTACACTTATCTGATAATTTTTCGCCCTTGGAAGGCATTGAGTAAGCGATAAGGGTAGCGTCAGGTGCCACACCATAGTTCTTGGACACCAGCACCGAAGCGACAACTGTGGCATGCGTCTTCGTACTCTTAGCCGCCTCATACTCACACGGTGTCTTCACCGTAATGTTGGCTCCCGACAGTTCGGGGGCGCTGGTATCGACCGTGCCATCGATCATTGCGATGGTCACGCCCTGACCGGTGTATCCCTTCGCACGCGCCTGATCCAGCTTGTAATACGAGACATAATCCTGCGTCGTAATCGTGTCATCAGCTCGAGCCGAAGACGGAGACACAGCCACAGCACCCACGCTCATCGCAAGAGCACAGGCAGCGGTGGTCAGGGCGCGCGCAGATTTGTAAGAGGTTACCACTGGCGTAGGTCCCATCCGTCGTCCTCCCGCTTGGCGGGAGCGATCGTGCGGTCCGTCCCGTAGGTCTGCGACAAGGGATTGACATAACCGGCGGGCAGATCATCCTCATCATCATCCACCGTGAAAGCCACGTACTTGCGCTTGCGGCCCTTCTTATCGTCCTTACCCATGCCAGCACCAGCACCCGCGCCAGCGCCACCCATGAAGCCGCCACCAGCACCAGCACCACCGCGACCGGCAGCACCCGCCGCACCAGCAGCGCCACCACCGGTGCCGGTCGTACCACTCACGCCAGAGGCACCCGCACCGGCCGCACCATTAGCACCAGCTGCGGAAGCGGGGGGAGTGTAAGAACCAAAACCCGAACCCGAGTACGACCCCACACGCAGGTTCGACGCACCCATCGCGCCCGCCGAACCCGTCGTGCCCGTAATGCCACGCAGCCCGGCCGCACCCAGGCCACCAGCAGAACCAGAAGCACCGCCCAGGCCACCAAAGCCCGAACCCATGCGGGCCGCGCCGCGCATACCCAGCGCGCCCGCGCCCAGCACACCAGCACCACCCAGACGACCAGCCGTCGCCGCGTCGGCTGCGGTGCTGCTGTTCAGGCGCCACAGCGGGTGACCGGAATCCGCAGCGGGAGCCGGGGTGTGTCCGCCCACGACGCCGTTGCGATACGTCGTACCGTTGACGCGCGTGTGCAGCAGGTCAGTGTCCATGAGGTCCTGCGGGTCAGTGATCGGATTCGTACGCGAACCCAACTCACCATACGGCAGTTCCTTGGTGGGGACCGCGCCCGAGGCGATCACGCGGTTACGAGCCGCAGCCGCATCAGCCTCGCTCCACCACGGCTGATCAAAGCCACCCGGATAACCCTCACCATTACGACCACCCTCACGACCAAAACCATTCTCCGGCGAATAACCACCGCCACCATAGCCATGGCTGCCGCCACCGGTAGTGCCGGTGTTCCCACCGCCGTTGGCGCTGCTATCGCCACCACCGCTCTTGTCTTTATCCTTGGTAGGATCACCGATCTTAGGAGTAGTTTCGGTGCTGCTCATAGTTTCCGTCTGGCGGTCCAGCTCGCCATTCAGCGTTTTGAGAATGCGCTTGCAGGCCTCCTCGCGTTGGGCGTTGTTCTGCGCCTCGACGCCCTCCACGTACGCTGCACCCGTCGTGAAGCGAACCGGTCCGACGGAAAAGCCGCCGCCGGGCTTACTGGAAGGGACGGAGACCACCGGCAGGTACCCCATGGCGGCGGTCACCGGGTCCACAAGGGTGTCGGACACGTTTCCAGCTTCCGCGAGGGCCTTCGCCATGACCTCGCGGCCGCCCTGGTAGGTGTCGTACTTCGCCTCGTAGCGGGCGCGGTATCCCTCGATACGATCGATCGACTCGTTCACCCACTTCTCCATGGCCTTGGCCGCCTCTCCCTGGAAGCCGTGGCCGTCGCGGTAGGCCTTCAGGCGCTCGACGGCCTGATCGAAGCCCTTGATCGCCTTCTCGTGCTCATCGTTCCACGCATCGAGATTCTTGTTCTCCTCGGCGGCCTTCATGAATTCCTTGAGGCGCTGATAGTTCGGAGACGAAACCATGAGTGATTCCTTTCTACCTGCCGCGCGGCGGGCGCGGCTGTCGACCCACTCACCGTGGGGATTGTCTATACGGCATTCTGCGTGGAAGGAGACTGCCCGTTGATTGTGGGAGGCGAAGACGCCAGCTGCTACGCCTCATCCTTCATGTACTTGTTCTTCTTCAGCTGCTCCTTGAGCGCCTCAGCTTCGTTGGATCCGGCGACCTTCCCCAGCATGTCGTTGACCTTGCTCAGGGACTGCTCGTTGTCCCACTCCGCCTTCTCGGCTTCCTTCATGGTCTCGCGCATGTTCGCATCGAAGGTCGAGATCAGATCATTCTCCTTGCGTAGGATATCGGAGATCTCCTCGAACATGTTGGTCACGGACTCCCGGAAGGCCGAGGGACCGTTCTCGCTACCCCACGCGGAACGCGTCTGGGCCGCACCCTGAGCGTAGGACGCGTTCGCCGTACTGCTCACCGCCTCGGAGCTCTCCGGAACGTTGGAGGCGGCAGCTTCCTGAGCTGACTTGTCGTAGCCGTAGTCCGTAGACCCTGACATGTGATCTCCTTGCGTTGATGGGGTATTGGTGGCGCTGGTGTGCGCCGGTTGCTTACTTACCGGCCTTGAAGCGGCGGACCAGGGGTTCGTCGGTGATCTCGGGGTTGTCGATCTTGAGGGTCCACACGTAGACGAGGTCGGAACCGCTGCCTTCAATATCGATAGTCCACGAAGAGTAGTACTCGCAGTTCTGCTCCACGCACAGGTCGTAGCTATCCTCACCAAGACGCCAGTAATCAGCCGCAGACATGAGCCCGTACACACTGTCATCCTTGTTCACAGCGACGGTGCCGTTGGTGTCGAGCTTGTACTTTTGCAGGCCCATGATGGCCGGCTCAACGCCGACCAGTTGAGCGCCAACCATGTTGTTCAGGGCGTTGGCTTTTTCGACGATCTTGTTCTTCTCGGCGCCGGAGGCGGAGTTCATCTGGTTGATGAGGTCGCGCTTGATGCCTTCGGGGATGTTCTTCATCGAGGAGATGTCCGAGGACTTCGATCCCCCTGCGCCGCCGGGCAGGTTCAGGCAGCCGGTCAGGCCAACGGCCGCCAGAAGCAGAGACGAGGCCGCTGCGAGGGTGCGGCGCGACGCGAAACGGGACATATTATTCTCCTACTTTCAGACTGGTCAATCATATGTGACTTGTAGGCCCATATGTCAACAAATGACGACGCTGGGAGGGCTGAGCGCGTCGTCGTCACGGGAGCGCGTCGTTGACGGCTGTGACCGCCTGATGACGCGAGAAAATGGGCCGACTAATGCGTGACGCCGGCGAGCTCATTGGGTGTCATGACACGACCGGCGCCCGCCGTGGATTTATGACCCACAGTTAAAATTAGACATGTATTTCGACACCAAGGTAAGCCATGAGGTGCCGCATCGCGGACATACCGCTTTACGAGGTACGCCGCGCGACGCGGAAGCCCTGCTTGGCGTAGACAGTCTCGTAGGAGTGGCCCGGGTGAGCGGCACTCCCCCACGACTCGGCATCGACCTGCTGATCCCCCCACGCGTAGGAGCGCGCATCGATGACGACATACTCCGGAGGGGTATCCATGGTGCCAGTCGTTCCCACCCAGTAGACCTCGCGACCGGGCACGAGGCGCGCGAGCAGCGTCGTGTCGGTCTCGACGCTCACCCCCTCGGGCACCGCATCGAGCGCGCCGAGGGCCGCTGCCATGCGCGGATCCTCTTTGAGATCGGGCAGGTGCCACATTGGCAGGGACGAGGCCGTGAGAGCCAGAGACACAGCAGGCACGCACGCGACTGCCCACGCGGCCACCCGCCATCCCCTAGTTGGCGAGGCCGAGGCCCCCTGATCGGCACGCAACTCGCGCGCCGCGCCTTCTCCCACAGCCGCCGCAAGCGCGGAGGTGGACGCCGAACGAGAGGCACGCTTGGGAGCGAGCCACTGGTCGATGACATCCAGCAGGGAGCACGCGGCGATGGGGACGAGCACGGCGTTGTAGTGCCAGGAGTCCCACACGTAGTAGGTCTCGACGGAGCCCGCGAAGCGCCAGGCGAGGGTCGGGAGGACCAGCGCGAACCAGGGCGACCCGGTGCCCACGAGGCCCGCGCCGGCCGCGAGGACGAGGAGCGTCACGAGCTTGACGGAGGGAGTCGTCAGGATGTCCCACAGGGAGGGGATTGCGCGGGCGGAGGTGGTTCCACCGGTCGGTGTGCCCGCGCCGGTGGCGGAGCCGTCGAGGGAGTAGGCCCACGTGCCCGCCGGATTCATCGCCGGGAGTAGTACCTTCACTGTCAGAACAAACGCAACGATGCCGAACAGGGCGTACGCTAACGACCGCAGGACAGCGGCACGCCCGTCGCCCCTGCGGCGCCAGGCGATCGCGAGGCCCGCGACAAAGACCGTCAGCCCGAGATCCTCCTTGACAAGGACCAGGGGCGCCAGCCACGCCATGCACGCGCCCCAGCGCCGCTCGACGAAGGCAACGCCTCCGAGCGCCAGCAGCGGGACGGCCACGCAGACCTCGTGAAACTGGGCGCCGACCGCGCCCTGCAGCCCCCACCCCAGACCGTAGGCGAGCCCGACGAGGAGCGCGCCGCCACGACCCAGGAGGCGCTGCGCGAGGCGCGCGATCGGCGCGGCCGACGCGGCGATCAGCACGTCCTGGATGACGAGGAGGGTCAGCGCGGAGGGGAAGAGACGGAAGATCGGACCGAGCAGCGCCAGGATCGGGTGAAAGTGGTCGCCCAGCAGGTTGTAGCCGGGCCCCTTGATGGGGACGATGGGCGCCTCGAAGCGCGAGTAGGCCTGGACAGCCTCGGTGAAGATGCCCAGGTCCCACGACGGGGCGACGAGCGCGCGCCACTGCGCCACCGAGTAGCACACGTAGAGCGCGCCGACTGCGCAGGCGATGAGGGTGGGCAGCCACCAGGTCGCCACCAGGCGACCGACGGCTAATCGATCCGGGCCCTTCACCCGACCATCTCCGTGCGGCGCGCGTCAGAAGAATCAGATTCCTCCGCCTCGTCGCGGGCCGAGGCCGGGGCCGGGTAGGGCACACCGATCCCCTGCTCGTGGTCGGCGCGGCGCTTGGAGCGCGCGTCGGAGTGGAAGAGCTGGCTGACCGTGGCGCGCACGGCGTCGAACATGCGCGCCGGGCGGTTGAGCGAGCCGAGCGAACGGTCCGCGCCCGAGTGCGCGAAGTTGCAGGGGACCTCCATGACGGACAGGCCCGCGCGCAGCACGCTGATAGTCATGGCGGCTTCGAGCACGTAGCGGCCCGCGAAGGGCATGGCCGCGTCGATGGCCTCGCGCGTCAGGCAGCGCTGGTAGCTGAGGGGGTAGTGGCAGTTCCAGCCGGTCTTGCGGCGGATGAGCCGGCGGGCGACGCCCGGCCCGTAGCCGGAGTACTCGCGTCCCGTCGCCGGGACGGCGATCGCCATGTCGGCCTGGCGGGCGAAGACGGCCTCGACGAGGGCGGTGGCCTCGACCGCAGACTCGCCGAGGTCGGGAGAGAGGAGCAGGATGTGGCGGGGCGGCCCGTCGGGGCGGTCGCGCATGGCGGCGACCTTCACGCCGGTCTCGATCGCCGAGGCGCGCCCGCGCTCGACGGAGTGGCGCACGACGACGGCGCCTGCGGCTCGGGCGGCGCGCCCGGTATCGTCCGTGGAACCATCGTCGACGACAATGAGGAGGTCAACGCTGGGTATGGCGCGGCACGCGCGCACGGTGGCCGCGACGGCGCGTCCGACGTTGTGCGCAGCGATGACGGCGGCGACGCGCTGCGGCTGGGAACCTCGAGATCCGGCGGGATAGTTCACGAATAACAGTGTACGGGCGGCGGGGCGCAATCGCGTCCCACCGCCCGTAATGTGAGCGACAAGCCTATCTAAACGATAGGTAAAATTGTGCCTAGCGGATCGTCACAGCTCGGGAGACGAGGCCCTGGCGTGCGCGGCGTTCCTTGTCATCCAGGCGCTCGGTGACCGCCAACGCCTCCTCGAGAGCCTTGGCAAGGGCCTGCGTGCCGGGCGCAACGTCGGCCGCGCTGGCACCCTCGGGCAGCTCGAAGACCGGGACGATCAGGCCGCACGCGCGGAAGGAACCCACGTAGCGCGAGCCCTCGCCGACGTTGGCCTCGCCGCGCGCGGCCAGGCGGGCGAGCGCGTCGAAGAGCTTGGCCTCGTCGTTGTCCGTCAGGAAACGCACGAAGTTACGGTTCATCTCGCACCAGTAC